>Ga0111538_10008288_pt1 | contig 13953 bp, 9 predicted proteins | sample SoiMethybrSBSTD1_FD_79669 | JGI IMG/M metagenome (GOLD analysis project Ga0111538, IMG submission 79669) | Bulk soil microbial communities from a Populus tree surrounding site in Tennessee, USA - Soil MetaG P. TD hybrid SBSTD1 (version 2)... | ecosystem: Environmental > Terrestrial > Soil > Tree...
CGGGCTGCCTCGTCTTCACCGTCGCGATGTGGCTCGTGGGGCTTTCGTCGCCCGTCCTGTTCGTCGCGCTGCTCGGGCTCATCGGGTTCACGGCGATGGGGCCGGACTCCCTTCTCTCCGGCGCGTGCGCGATGGACGTCGGCAGCCGCCGCCAGGCAGCGCTCGCGGCCGGCGTAATCAACGGTTTCGGGTCGATCGGGCCGATCCTCCAGGAGCCGGCCATCGGCTGGCTCAAGCAAACGAAGGGACTCGATGCCGTCTTCGAGCTGCTCGTCGTGATCGTGTTCCTGACGACGATCGCGACCGGGCTGCTTGCGCGATTCGAGCTCAAGCGCGGCGTCTAGCGCGTGGAGTACGAAAGCTCGCGGTCGAGCGCGGCGACGAGCCCGCGGTTGCCGAAGAGCGCGTCGATCTTCCCCGGCACGTTCGAGCGCACGAGCACTGCCCTGCCGCCCGCGGCCTCGATGAGCGCCTCGGTCGGGCGGATGTCCCAGGGATTCAGCGCCGGGTCGATCATGGCGCCGACCTGGCCCCCGATCACGAGGCTGTGGCCGAAGCAGTCAGTGTAGCCGCGAACGTACCCGTGGCGCGCCGTCAGGCGCCTGAAATCCTCTTCACGGCCCGCGGCCGTGAATTGTGCGACGTCGCCTACGGCAATGATCGTGTCTTCGAGCGCGACGGACTCGGGTAGCTGCACCGGTTCGCCGTTTCGCGTCGTGCCGATGCCGCGCGCACCCGCCAGCGTGACGTCGAGGATCGGCAGGTGGATGACGCCGAGGATGGCGCGACCCTCGACGGTATCTTCCAGGGCGATCATCGATCCGAAGAGCGGGATGCCGCGCACGAACGCACGCGTGCCGTCGATCGGGTCCACGGTCCAGCGATGGCGCGTGCCGCTGCCGGAGAGGCCCTCTTCCTCGCCCAGGATGTCGAGCGTGCTGCCGGGCGCTGCGAGCAGGCGCTCGCGGATCATCGCTTCGGCTTCCTTGTCGGCGAGCGTCACTGGCGATCCGTCTTCCTTCTGCACAAGGCCCAGGCGAGCGCTGCCGAAGTAATGCCGGATCACGCCGGCTGCCGCCAGCGCCGCCTCGACGGCGACTCGCAAGAGCTCGCGTAGCTGCGCTTCGGTCATGGGCGGTCCAGTCGCTGTGCTAGTCTCCCGCAGCATAAGCAAATGAACCGGCCCCGGCATCTGCTCGCCATCGACCAGGGCACGACCTCGACGCGCTGCATCGTGTTCGACGGCGAGGGCCGCACAGTCGCGCTCGCGCGGCGCGAGCTCCTGCAGCACTACCCGGCGGCCGGCTGGGTCGAGCACGATGCCGAGGACATCTGGCGCGACACGCTCCTGACGGCGCGCGAGGCCATCGAGCAGTCCGGCGTCGGCGCAAAGGGCATCGCGGCCATCGGCATCACAAATCAGCGCGAGACGGCCGTCGTCTGGGAACGCAGCACGGGCCGGCCGATCCATCGCGCGATCGTCTGGCAGGACCGCCGCACGGCGGACCGCTGTGCGCGACTCAAGGGCGACGGCGCGGAGCTGCTCGTCCGCGAGCGCACGGGCCTCCTGCTCGACCCCTATTTCTCCGGCACGAAGATCGCCTGGCTGCTCGACGAGATTCCGGGCGCACGCGAGCGCGCCGGGCGCGGGGAGCTCGCATTCGGCACCATCGACTGCTTCCTGCTCTGGCGCCTCACCGGCGGGCGCGTGCACGCGACCGACGTGACGAACGCCTCGCGCACGATGCTCTTCGACATCCAACGCGGCGAGTGGGATGAGGAGCTGCTTCGCCTGCTCGACGTGCCGCGCGCGTTGCTGCCCGAGGTGCGCGACAGCAGCACTGACTACGGCGCGACGAACGCGGACCTGCTGGGACGCGCGATCCCGATCGGCGGCATCGCCGGCGACCAGCAAGCGGCGCTCGTCGGCCAGGCCTGCTTCGAGCCCGGCATGGCGAAGTCGACATACGGGACGGGCTGCTTCCTCCTGCTCAACACCGGTGAGATACCCGTGCGCTCCCGGAACCAGATGCTGACGACTCCGGCCTACCGGATCGGCGGCCGCACGACCTACGCAATGGAAGGATCGATCTTCGTCGCGGGTGCCGCGATCAAGTGGCTACGCGATGGGCTTCGCGTGATCCGCGACGCCGGCGATACCGCGGCGCTGGCAGCGCAGGTCCCGGACAGCCACGGCGTCTATTTCGTGCCCGCCTTCGTCGGACTCGGCGCGCCGCACTGGCAGCCCGACGCGCGCGGCCTCATCTGCGGTCTCACCCTCGATGCGACGGAGGCGCACCTCGCGCGAGCGGCACTCGAATCAGTGGCCTACCAGACGCTCGACCTCACCGCCGCAATGGCGGCCGACGGGACGAAGCGCGCCGCCGCGATCCGCGTCGACGGTGGCATGGCCGCGAACGACTGGTTCTGCCAGTTCCTCGCCGACGTGGTCGATGCGCGCGTGGAACGCCCCGCCCAGATCGAGACGACGGCCTTGGGCGCGGCCTACCTCGCCGGCCTCGCGTCGGGCGTCTGGCCCGACCTCGAGGCCGTCGCATCGACCTGGGCGCGCGGCGCCGAGTTCCGGCCCGCGATGGCGACGGAACGGCGCGAGTCCCTGCTCGCGGGGTGGAAGGTATCCTTGCGGCGCGCGCTCGCGAGCTGAACCGGTTCAGGCCGCGTCGCGGGTCGTGCTCGACGCCTGGTGGTGCAGCGTCAGCGACACGAAGAAGATCGTCAGCACGCAGCAGGCGACCATCGTGATGAACACGCCGTTCCAGTCCCAGCGGTCGGCGATCCAGCCGACGCCGGTGCCCGCGATCGCAGAGCCGAAGACGTAGCCGAAGAGGCCCGTAAGCCCGGCGGCCGTGCCGGCCGCCTTCTTTGGCACGAGGTCGAGCGAGTGCAGCCCGATCATCATGATCGGGCCGTAGATCAGGAAGCCGATCGCGAACAGCGAGGCGTAGTCGACCCACAGCGGGCCGTGCAGGTTGAGCCAGTAGACCACGACGGCCACGAGGGTGAGCGCCATGAAGATCATCGTCATCGGCGCGCGCCGGGCCTTGAACCAGCGGTCGGACAGCCAGCCGCAGACGATCGTCCCCGGTATCGCCGCAAACTCGTACAGCGCCCAGCCCGTGCTCGACTCGTCGAATGAAAATCCCTTGGCCGTCTGCAGGTAGGTCGGGATCCAGTTCACGACGCCGTAGCGCACGAAGTAGGCGAATGCGTTCGCGACGGCGATCGCCCAGAGCAGCCGGTTCGGCAGCACGTACCCGAAGAAGATCTCGCGCGCCGGAAGGGTCGCCTCGTCCGCCTCGCTGTAGCCCGGCGGATAGTCGTTCCGCCAGCGCTCGACGGGCGGCAGGCCGCGCGACTGCGGCGTGTCTTCCAGCAGGAAATGAACGCCGATCGCGATGGACGCGGCGATGAGCGCATTGAAGTAGAACTTCGCGCCCCAGTCGTGAAACAGCATCACGCCGAGCAGCGCAAAATTCGCCACCAGCGCGCCGCCGATGTTGTGCGCCGTGTTCCACGTGGACACGATGAGACCGCGCTCCTTGACGCTGAACCAATGGACCATGGTCTTGCCGCAGGGCGGCCAGCCCATGCCCTGCACCCAGCCGTTGATCGCCATGATCGCGACGATCGAGGCGAGCGAGGCATAAAAGGCGTCGAAGAATCCGAAGCCCGCCATCAGCGCGCTCGACAGCAGGAGCCCGAGCGGCAGAAAGTACTTCGGGTTGCTGCGATCCGAGACGGATCCCATCAGGAACTTGGAGATGCCGTAGGTGATGGAGAGCGCGGTCAGCGCCGTGCCGAGACCCGCCTTGCTGTATTCGGGATGCTCGGCGAGCAGGTCCGGGATGGCGAGCGCGAGGTTGTTGCGGACGAGATAGTAACCGGCGTAGCCGACGAAGATTCCGGCGAATACGCGCCGGCGCAGGCGCCGGTACTCGCCGTCGACGCGATCAGCCGGCAGCTCCGCAGCGAAGGCGGCCGGCTTCAGGAAGCCGATCATTTCACGGGCGTCGGCGCGGGCACGGCCATGCCCTTCGACTCGAGCAACGCACGCAGGCGATCGGGCCGGTCGCTGATCAGGCCGTCGACGCCCGCGCCAATCGCGAGCGCCATGTCCTTCGGATCGTTCACCGTCCAGGGAATCACCGAAATTCCGAGCGAATGCGCCTCGATGACGAGCGCGGGCGTGACATCGCGCGCGTGCGGCGACCAGACGGCGGCGCCGAGCTCCTTGACGAGCTGCGGCACCGAGCCATTGTGGTCGTCCACGTCGAGGTCGCCGAGCCAGGGCGACTTGCCGGGCTTGCCGGCCTCGATCGTGTCCTCGTCCGGCTGCTGGTCGGTCAGCGCGACGAGCGCGATTTCCGGAGCGAGCTCGCGCAGGAGCCGGAGCGTGCGCCAGTCGAACGACTGGATCGTGGTGCGCGAGGCCATGCCGGCGCCGCGGATCACGTCGACGAGCGCGCGCGCGAACGCGAGCGGCGACATGGTCTCCACCGGATGCAGGGGGTCGAGCTTCGTCTCCACGTTGAAGCGGACAGCCGCGTTACCGGCCTGCTGCGCGAGCGCGAAGACGTCGGCAAGGCGCGGGATGCGCTCGCCGTCCGCGGCCTGCTGGTCGGGAAAGCCGGCCGCGTAGTCGCTGCCCGGCCGCAGACGGCCGACGTCGTACTGCCGGAGCTCGTCGTAGGTGAGGTCGACGATCGCCGGGCCGGGCTTGGCGAGAAACTGTCCGTCCGGCCCGCGCGTGATGTCGGGGTTGAGCAAGCTGTCGTGGCTCACGACGACGACGCCGTCCTTCGTGACGCCGCAGTCGAGCTCCAGCGTCGTGACGCCGAGCCCGAGCGCGTACCGGAAGGCCGCCAGCGTGTTTTCGGGCCGCAGTCCGCGCGCGCCACGATGTCCCTGCAGGTCGAACGCCGGCATGGACTTGGCTTCCGCTCCAAAGGATGCGGTGGGGCATGCGGCGGCGAGCGCCAGCGCGCAGGCCGGCAGGATTCGGATCAAGCGCTTCATGTCTCCGCTGCTCCTTCGTTACGGCCCGCGAGGGCCGCGATGATCTCCGCCTCGCCGCAGACGCCGAGCAGGCGGCCCGCCTCCGCGAGCACCACGGGATGACCAGTTCGCCGGCGCAGTTGAATGAGCGCCTGCAACGTGATGGTCGCCGGCGCAACGATGACGCAATGCTCGCCTTGGGCGCAGCCCTCGTCCTCACCGACTGCGCGCAGCGGATGCGGCTCCCCGTCGAGGCGAAGCTCCGAAGGCGCGTCGCCCGCGTCGAGGCTGAGGCGATAGCGCCTCGCCACGTCAAGGAAGAAGGCGCCGTCCGCGCGGTCCATGCGCGCGCGGGTGCGCATCACCATCTCGCCGGTCAGGACCTTGAGCGGGTTCATGCGCCGCACAAACTCCGCCACGTAGTCGTCCGCCGGCCGCAGCACGATGTCCTGGGCCGTGCCGGTCTGCACGATCCGCCCGTGCCGCATGATGGAGATGCGGTCGCCCAGCCGGAGCGCCTCGTCGAGGTCGTGGCTGACGAACAGGATCGTCTTCTTGACGCGCGCCTGCAGCGCCAGCAGCTCATCCTGGAGCTTGTCGCGGATCAGCGGGTCCAGCGCCGAGAAGGGCTCGTCCATCAGGAGGATATCGGCGTTCGTCGCGAAGGCACGCGCGAGGCCGACGCGCTGCTGCATGCCGCCCGACAGTTCGGCAACGCTGCGGTCCGCCCAGCTCGAGAGGCCGACGAGCTCCAGCTGGCGCGCAACCACTTGCTTCCGGGCCTCAGACGTCTCGCCACGCAGCTCGAGGCCGAGCCCCACGTTCTCCGCGACGGTCCGCCAGGGCAGCAGGCCGAACTGCTGGAACACCATCGCGATACGCTCGCGCCTGAGTCGGCGGAGCTCAGCCGCACTGCAGCGACCGACATCGATCTGGCCATTCCCATCCGCAACAAGCACCTGGCCGCGCGTCACCGGGTTCAGGCCGTTCGCCGCCCGCATGAGCGTCGACTTGCCGGACCCGGAGAGGCCCATCATCACGCAGATCTCGCCCGGCTCGATCGCGAGGCTCGCGCCCGCGACCCCGACGATCACGCCGCAGGACTCGGAGATCTCGTCGCGGCTTGCGCCGCCGTCCAGGCGGGCGATCGCGTCCGCGAGCGTGCGCTCGCCGCGCCGCCCGCGGTCCCGGGGAAACAGGATGTCGACGTCCCGGAACTCGATCGCGTTCATTCGTTTGGGCCCGGGCCGGGCCGGCTGATGCGGTCGAGGACGATCGCGAGCAGCACGATCGCGATGCCTGCCTCGAAGCCGATGTCGATCTGCACGCTGTTGAGAGCGCGCACGACGGGCACTCCGAGTCCCCCCGCGCCGACGAGTGCCGCGATTACGACCATCGACAGCGACAGCATGATGCATTGCGTGATTCCGGCGAGGATCGTCGGCCGCGCGCTCGGCAGCTCGATCTTCCAGAGCCGCTGCATCGGCGTCGCGCCGAAGGCGTCGCCCGCCTCGAGGAGCGTCTTCGGCACGCTCGAGATGCCGAGGTGCGTCAGCCGGATCGGCGCCGGAATGGCGAAGATCGCGGTCGAGATGAGGCCGGGCACGACGCCGAGGCCGAACAGCACGAGCGTCGGGATGAGGTAGACGAACGTCGGCAGCGTCTGCATCAGGTCAAGCACCGGCCGGAGCGCCGAGTAAAGGCGCGGCCGGTGCGCGGCGGCGATGCCGATCGGCACACCGATCAGCGCCGAGAAGAGCGCAGACACGAAGACGAGCGACAGCGTCTCGAGCGTCGCCGCCCAGTAGCCCTGGTTCATGATGAAGACGAGGGCCAGGATCACGAACACGACGAGCGGAATCGAGCGGTGCAGACCGTATGCGAGGGCGCCAAGCGCGAGGATCAGCACGAGCCCCGGGATCGCGGCGAGCGCCGCGTTCACGGCGTCGACGGAACCCTGGATCACGGTCGAGACGGCGGCGAAGAATCCCTTTCCGTGGCCCTTGATGAAGTCGATCGCGGTCTCGAATGCGCGGCCCAGCGGAATCTTGTGCGTCGTGACCCAGCCCTCGAATCCGGCGGCGCGCTTCGCGGGAGCGGCGGTCGGCGCGTCGAAAGAGAGCGGCGCTGGCTTGCCGTCGAACGTCGTCACGCCGTCGAACCAGGCCCTGAGCGAGTCCGGATTCTTCCGCAGCCACTCCTCGGCCGAGACCTCGGGCTCGAGCTTGCGCTCGAGGATGCCGCCCATGATCTCGCTCTCGGCGCGCAGCGTGAACTTGAGGTTGCGCACCAGCCGGCCGACGTTCGGGCATTCCTGCAGGTAGCCGGCACGCACGTTGGTGTAGACCGTCGCGCCGCCGTAATTGGGACCGAAGCTGGAGTCGCCGCCGGTGAGGTAGCGCATGTCGAAGCGCGTGTTCATCGGGTGCGGCTCCCAGCCGAAGAACACGATGGGCCGCTTCGCGGCGACCGCGCGCTCGACCTGCGAAAGCATCCCCTGCTCGCTCGACTCGATGAGCTTGAAGTCGCCGAGCCCATGCTCGTTCTTCCTGATCATCGTCAACACGAGGCGGTTGCCGTCGTTGCCCGGCTCGATGCCATAGATCCGGTGGTCGAGCTCGGGCCCGTAGCGCTTGATGTCCGAGAAATCGCGGAGCCCCGCTTCGTAGAGATACGCGGGAACGGCGAGCGTGTACTTCGCGCCATCGAGGTTGGCGCCCACCACCTGCACCGACCCGTCTTCCTGGTACGGCTTCAGGTCCGCCGCCTGTGCCGGCATCCAGTTGCCAAGGAACACGTCGATATCCCGGTTCTTGAGCGAGGCGTAGGTGACCGGTACCGAGAGCACCGTGACGGTCGGCTGGTATCCCAGCATCCGCACGAGCCGGCTCACGAGGCCCGTGGTCGCCGTGACGTCGGTCCAGCCAATATCCGAGAAGCGCACGACGCGGCAGGAGGCCGGGTCCGTATCCGCGCGCGCCGCGAACGCCAGCGCCGCCAGCAGCAACCCTCCAGCGGCGGTGATACATTCTCTTCGCACGCCGTTCCCCACGAAACCCGCGCTAGTCTCGCAGAACTCCCCATGTCTGACGAACTCCTCATCACGACGAACCCGGCCACGGGCGAAAAGCTCGCGGAACTGCCTGTCGCCGGGCCCGCCGAGGTCGAGGTCGCGGTCGCGGCAGCCCGTGCGGCGCAGCCCGTGTGGGGTGCACTGCCCGGGGCCGAGCGCGCGCGCATCCTGCGTCGTGCGGCGGAGCTACTCCGCGCGCGGAACGACGTCCTCGCAGAACTGGAAACCCGCGACACGGGCAAGCCCATCCAGGAGACGCGCGTCGTCGACGTGATCTCCGGCGCTGAATGCCTCGAGTATTTTGCGGCCCTCGCGCAAAGCGCGGCCGGCGAGCACATCGATCTCGGCCCTGCGGCCTTCGGCTACACGCGCCGCGAGCCGATCGGAATCACGGCGGGAATCGGCGCCTGGAATTACCCGATCCAGATCGCCTGCTGGAAGTCCGCGCCCGCGCTCGCCTTCGGCAACGCGATGATCTTCAAGCCGGCGAGCCTGACACCCCTTACGGCCGTCGAGCTCGGGAAAATCTACCTCGAGGCGGGCCTCCCGCCCGGCCTGTTCCAGGTCGTGCACGGCCATTCCCCGACCGGCCGCGCGCTCTCGCGCCACCCGCTGATCCGCAAAGTCTCGCTCACGGGCTCCGTCGGCACCGGCAAGGCGGTGATGAGCGACGCCTCGAGCGCTGTCAAGGCGGTGACGCTCGAGCTCGGCGGCAAGTCGCCGATCATCGTCTTCGACGACGCGAAGCTCGACCAGGCCGTCTCAGGTGCCCTGCTCGGCAACTTCTATTCCGCAGGCGAGGTCTGCTCGAACGGCACCCGCGTCTTCGTGCACAAGCGAGCGAAAGCCGAGTTCATGAAGAAGCTCGCCGCGCGAGTCGGCGCGATGAAAATTGGCGATCCGATGGACCCGGCGACGCAGGTCGGTTCCCTCATCTCGCGCGAGCACATGGAGATGGTGCTCGGCTATATCGCGCGCGGGCGCGAGGAAGGCGCACGCATCCTCGTCGGCGGCAACCGCCGCACGGAGCGCGCACTCGCGAAAGGCGCCTTCGTCGAGCCCACCGTGTTCGACGGCTGCCGGGACGACATGACGATCGTCCGCGAGGAGATCTTCGGGCCAGTCATGGCCGTGCTCGACTTCGAGGACGAGGACGAGGTCGTGGCGCGCGCGAACGCGACCGAGTTCGGCCTCTCGGCCGGCGTCTTCACGAACGACCTGAACCGCGCGCACCGCGTGATCGCGAAGCTCGAGGCCGGCACCTGCTGGATCAACCACTACAACGTGACGCCGATCGAGCTGCCGTTCGGCGGCGTGAAGCTCTCGGGCCTCGGGCGCTAGAACGGGCGCGCCGCGATGGAGCACTACACGCAGCTGAAGAGCGTGTATGTCGCCAAGGGCGACATCGATGCGCCCTACTGAGGAATTCGACTACGTCATCGTCGGTGCGGGCTCCTCCGGTTGCGTGCTGGCGGACCGGCTGACGGAGGATGGCCGGAATTCCGTCCTCCTCCTGGAGTACGGCGGCAGCGATCGCTCGATCTTCGTGCAGATGCCCTCGGCGCTCTCCATCCCGATGAACTCGGAGAAGTACGACTGGCGCTTCTACAGCGAGCCCGAACCCGGTCTCGGCGGCCGGCAGCTGCACACGCCGCGCGGCAAGGTGCTCGGCGGCTCCTCCTCGATCAACGGCCTCGTGTACGTGCGCGGGAATGCGCAGGACTTTGAGCGCTGGGAGTCCGAGGGCGCGACGGGCTGGAATTACGCATCAGTCCTCCCCTACTTCCGCCGTGCAGAGAAGCGCGCGGCTGGCGGCAATGACTACCGCGGCGACGAGGGGCCGCTCCAGACTCGCTACGGCACGCTCGCGAACCCGCTGCATGCGGCGTGGCTCGAGGCCGGGCGGCAAGCCGGCTATGCATCGACCGACGACATCAACGGCTACCAGCAGGAAGGCTTCGGCCGGCTCGACATGACCGTCGGCGAGGACGGCCGCCGCTGCAGCACCGCGAACGCGTACCTCCGCCCCGCGATGAGACGGCCGAACCTCGCCGTGAAGACCGGTGCACTCGCGATGCGGATCATCTTCGACGGGCGCCGCGCGATCGGCGTCGAGTACCGTCAGGGGGAGACGACGCACAGGGCAGTGGCGCGGCGAGAAGTGATCGTGAGCGCGGGCCCGATCAACTCGCCGAAGCTGCTGAAGCTCTCCGGAGTCGGGCCGGCCGCGGAGCTCCGCGAGCACGGGATCGAGGTCGTCGCCGACCGGCCTGGCGTCGGCGAGAACCTGCAGGACCACATCGAGTTCTATTTCCAGGTCGCCTGCACGCAGCCCGTCACGCTGTATTCGTCGATGGGCCCCTTCGCGCGCGCGATGATCGGCGTCCGGTGGATCCTTCGGAAGGACGGCCTCGGCGCGACAAACCACTTCGAGACCGGCGGGTTCATCCGCAGCCGCGCGGGCGTGCCTTATCCCGACATCCAGTTCCACTTCCTGCCGCTCGCCGTCACCTACGACGGCTCCTCGCTGGCGAAGGAACATGGGTTCCAGGCGCACGTCGGGCCGATGCGATCGAAGAGCCGTGGCTACGTGAAGCTGCGCTCGAACGACGCGCGCGCAAAACCGCGGATCCGCTTCAACTACCTGAGCCACCCGGACGACTTTGCCGAGTTCCGCGCGGGCCTCCGGCTCGCGCGCGAGATCTTCGCGCAAAAGGCCTTCGATCCGTACCGCGGCCGCGAGATCCAGCCGGGCAAGGATGTGCAGACGGACGACGAGATCGACTCTTTTGTCCGGTCTAAAGTCGAGAGCGCGTACCACCCCTGCTGCAGCTGCAAGATGGGCCGAAGCAGCGACGCGACCGCGGTCGTCGATCCCGAAGGACGCGTCTACGGCCTCGAGGCGCTCCGCGTGATCGACTCATCCGTGATGCCGTCCATCACGACGGGCAACCTGAACGCGCCGACGATCATGCTCGCGGAGAAGATGGCCGATCACGTCCTGGGACGTGCGCCGCTGCCGCCTTCGGCGGCGCCATTCCATGTCGTGGGGAATTGGCAGCTTGCGCAGCGCTGAAGCCGATTTTCACCCATCCTATTCGCTGCGCGGAAAGCGCTTCGATCCCTCGAGCGTGTCGAGATTCATGTGGTTGCGCATGTACCGCTCGGAGGCATTCCGCAGTGGCTGATAGTCCCATGGATGGTAGGCGCCTTTACGCAGCGCCTCATAGACCACCCAGCGTTGCGCCTGGCTTTCGCGCACTTCCGCGTCGAAGCGTGCGAGGTCCCAGCGCGCGTCCGCAGCGGCGCGGAAATTCGAAAGCGTCGCGGCGTGGCTCGGATCGCCCGCCAGGTTGGTCAACTCGTGCGGGTCTTCTGCCACGTTGAACAGCTGATCCGGGTCGAGCGCGCAGCGGACATATTTCCAGTCGCCGTCGCGAATCCCGACGAGCGGCGCGTAGGAGCCTTCCGCCGTATATTCCATGAGTACCGGTGAAGTTCGCGTGCGGCCGTCCACGATGGGCTTCAGGCTCTCGCCATCCGTCCATGCCGCGATGTCGTCCGCCGGAATTCCGGCGAGATCGCAGAGCGTCGGGCTCAAGTCGAGATTCGAAACCGGCGCACGATGCGTTCCGGCCGGAACACCCGGCCCCGCGATCATCAGCGGGACACGCGACGAGCCCTCGAAAAAGTTCATCTTGAACCAGAGCCCACGCTCCCCAAGCATGTCGCCATGGTCGGCGCAGAAAACGATCGTCGTGTGATCCAGCATCCGCGTGCGGCGTAGCGAGTCGACGAGCTCGCCGACCTTCTCGTCGAGATAGGAAACGTTGGCGAAATAAGCCCGACGGGAGCGCCGGACATCGTCGTCCCTTACGTGGAATCGGGCGTAGTCGCAGGCGAGCATCAGGCGCTTTGAATGTGGATCTTGCTTCTCGAATGCGATCGGGCCGACTTTCGGCTCCAGGTTCGCGGATCCCTCGTAGATATCCCAGAAGCGCTTGCGGGCGACGTAGGGGTCGTGCGGATGCGTGAACGAGACCATCAGGCACCAGGGCCGGCGCGCGGCGTCGTCGCTTTCGCGTGCAAGCTCGTAGAGCTTCTGGTTGGCGCGAAAGGCGACCTCGTCGTCGTACTCGAGCTGGTTCGTGGTCTCGGCGACGCCCGCACCGGTCACCGAGCCGAGGTTGTGATACCACCAGTCAATGCGCTCGCCGGGCTTGCGGTAATCCGGCGTCCAGCCGAAATCGGCTGGATAGATGTCAGTCGTCAGGCGTTCCTCGAAGCCATGGAGCTGGTCGGGGCCGACGAAATGCATCTTGCCCGACAGGCACGTGAAATAGCCGGCGCGGCGCAGGTGGTGGGCGAACGTGGGGATGGCGGCCGCGAACTCGGCGGCGTTGTCGTATACGCGCGTCCGGCTGGGCAGCTGCCCGGCTGCGAGCGAGGCGCGTGCCGGCAGGCAGAGCGGCGACGTCGTGTAAGCATTCACGAATCGCGCCGAACGATCCGCCAGCGCCTTCAGGTGCGGCGTGTGCAGGAAGTCGGCCGGCCCGTCCGGAAAGAACGTGCCGCTCAGCTGGTCGACCATGACGACGAGGATGTTGGGGCGGCGCTTGGGCATCGTTCGCTCCGGTTGTCAGGACGCGAGGCGCCTCGCGATGACCTCGAGCTGCGGCAGCACGCGCTCTATTTCCGCGGCGTTCTGCTTCCACTTGTCGGGGTCCGGCCTCGTCTGCGTGTGTCGCGAGAGCGGCAGCGGATTCGCGAGGTAGGCCTCGAGCCGCTCGTCCATCGCGAGGTCCGCGAAGGCGAGCAGTTTCGCGACCTCCGCGCGCGGATCCGCGGTGAAGTCCTCGTAGCTGAGGCTCGTCCAGCGCTCGCGCGGCAGGCCGGCAAGGTCTTCGAGGATCGTCTCGTTGGCCGCCTTCCACTGGAACGCCACGATCTCCTCCAGCGGCCGGTCGCGCAGCCGCTCGTATCCGGGTGGCAGCAGGAGCGACCAGGGCCCGGGCCAGCCGGAGAGGTTGCGGTACGTGACCCAGCCGTTCGCGCGCCAGGCCTGCATCATGCTCGAGAGGTTCGCGCGCGGCTCGCGGCGCAGGAAGATGAACTGCGCGTCCGGGAAAATCTCCAGGAAGAACGGGACGCGCAACGCGTTCTTCGGCGTCTTCTCGAGGAGCCGGATCCTCGAACCGCCCGCCGGCGCCGCACTGTCGCGATCGAGCACGCGCGCCGAGAAGCGGCGCCGCAGCTCCGTCACGATGGCGGACGTCGCCTCTGCGCGCGTCAGGCGATTGGACGTGACCGCGCCGCGCCCCGGCCGGAGCGCCGCGATGCTCTCGATGAGCGCATGGCTCTCGCCGCCGATCGTGTAGACGCCCGCCGCCTGCGCCAGCGTCTCGAACAGCAGCGTGCTGCCTGCGCGCGGGGCGGAGAGGATGATGAGCGGGCGCTCGACGACAGGCGGCTCGTCGGGCGCGACCGGGCGGCCGGGTCCCTGCGTCACGGGACGCCGCGGCTGCACACGCGCCGCAGCCGGGGGCGAATCCGCGCGTGCAGCGGCAGCAGCGTCCGCATTGAATTCCGTCGCCTCGCGATGCGTCCCTCCCGCGCCCGCGAGCAGGTGCGAGAAGAGCCGCGCGCGCAGCACCGCGAGCGCGCTGTAACCGGTACTCGCGAGCTTGACGTGCGGCAGCTGCGCAAGGCGCTTACGCGTCGCGTCGATGAGTTGTTCGTACCGACCGCGGCCAGCCGGTGCCTCGCCGACGAGCGACCAGAGCGCACGCCAGTCGTGGCAGAAATCGACTACTGAGGCGATGAACTGGTCGACGGCGGCCCTCGACTCCGGGCGCTCGTCCGCC
>Ga0111538_10008289_pt1 | contig 13953 bp, 9 predicted proteins | sample SoiMethybrSBSTD1_FD_79669 | JGI IMG/M metagenome (GOLD analysis project Ga0111538, IMG submission 79669) | Bulk soil microbial communities from a Populus tree surrounding site in Tennessee, USA - Soil MetaG P. TD hybrid SBSTD1 (version 2)... | ecosystem: Environmental > Terrestrial > Soil > Tree...
GCCGCGGGGTCGGCGAGCAGTCGCTGGAACGCGGCGTCGGTGTCGAACAGCGTGATCTCGGCGGCCAGGATCGCGTCGAGCATCGCGAGCTGCGTGGCCAGGTTGGTGTTGAATTCGGTGGTCAACTGGCTCAGAGCCTCGGCAAGCGGGCCGCCGGCGAAGGCCGGCGTGTCGGCGAGATTGGCCATGTTCGGCACGAGAAAATGCTGTGCGCCGGCTGCGGCCAGGATCTGGATGGTGGTCAGGATGTTTGCAATGCCGTTCTCGATCACGTTGGCGCCGCCGGGCGAGCCCGGGACGACGCCGGGCAGCATGCTGGTGCTGTTCGCGTAGAAGACGTCGTTCGGGAACAGCCACACCACGAATAACGAGGTCGCCGGGTCGAAGGAGTTGGAAGCGGCATACGCCTGGAACTGATCCAACTGCCACGCAGCACTGCGCTCGGCGAAGACGGGATGCAGCGCATCCGGCACGCTGCTCGTAATCTCGTTGAAGCTCTCGAGACCCGTGGTGGAACCGCCGATCGCGAAATTCGTACCGCCGGCGAGCGAGGGACGCAACCCGCCATCGGTGTTGTACAGGTTCCAGAGCCGTTCGACTGCCGTGGGGCCGTTCGTGTATCGCCCGCCGACGTAGGGCGGCGGCGGGAAGACGACGCCCGCGGCGGCCTGCGTGAGCAACCCGCTGTTGCCGCCATCGGAGAGGCTGTCGCCGAAGACGAACATGTCGCTGATCGTGAGCAGCTCGGCGCGCGCTGCGAGCGGCTGCAGCGCCAGCGCGGCGGCCGCGACGAACAGGAACCGACGAGGGCTCTTCATGTCTTGTCTCCCGCCTGCAAACGCCATTTCCTCGAACCCTGCCGGCCGTTTTTCTGTCGATGCAAACCGCGGACCAGCGCTGAAATGTGCAATGAAATCAAGGGACCGGCGTGGACTGCAGCCACACTCGACCAGCACATTGTCAAATTAGCCGACGGCGGTCTCGCTGATGAGCTGGCGCAAGCGCGCGATCTGCAGGCGTCGTGCGGCGACGCGCGGATCGGCCTCGGGGTCGAGCCTGCGGTCGCGCAGGCGTCGCTTGCGGAAGGCGAGCTCGTGCTGCGCGTTGACCAGCGCCGCGGAGGCGGCCTTGTTCCGCGAGTCGATACGCCGGGTGCGGTAGACCCGATCTGCCAGCACCGCCTGGTATTCCTGGGCGGTGATCGATCCGCCGACCTCGTCGGCGAGCTCCTCGCGGATCACCGCGCGCTCGGCATGACCGCTGCGCCGGATGATGACGATCATGAGGAGCGCAAACGGAAGAAAGACGATCAGGTTTGTCACACTGGCCGTCGTCATCGCCTGCAAAAGGTCCATGTCCGGAGGCGAGGCAATCTCGGTCGGCGGTGCCTCGCCATGCTTCGCGGCAAGCAGCGTCATGAAAAGCGGCAGCGAATTGTTCCAGGCGTGCGCGCCGACGGCGATCAGGAAGCCGACGATCGGGGCGATCCAGGCCAGCCAGCGAAAGCGGGTGGCCCGCGCGAAACCGAGCGAGGCGCCGAAGATGCCGGAGAACATCGCGTGTCCCGCGAGCCCGAGCCACGCATAGCGTATGCCGAGCTGAAAACCGAACGGGGCGTCGCCGAACTGGACGAAGTTCTGCTGCACGTACAGCGCCGATTCGAACCAGTTGAACCCTGCTCCAATCAGCGCGCCGTAGACCAGTCCGTCGCGAACATTGTCGAACTCGGAGCGCACCAGCCAGAAGAGGAGCAGCAGGCCCAGCCCCTTGGTCGTCTCCTCGACCAGCGGGGCCGCGATCGGCGCGCCGATCATGATCGCCGCATCGGGTCCGAGCATGTCCCTGAGCGCGGTGTGCGATTCGAGCCATTGCGCTACGAAGTACAGGACCGTCGAGTTGACGGGGAGCGCGAGCGTGGTCGCGATCAGCCCGCCCCACAGGAAGGCCGAGGCAAAGAGCCAGGGCGATTCCCGTTCACGTCGATCGAGAAACCAGAGCACGGCGATCGGCATCGCCGAAAGCAGCGTGGACATTGCAAGCGCGACAAGGAACACCCGGGTTGCCTCGGCGCCGAGGGTGCCGACGGCGGCGCAGATTACAAGCGACGCGATGGCGAGCAGCATCGCCAGGCACACGGCGGTGATGCGTGCCACTCGCGGGCGGCGCAGGGGCGAGGAGATCGCAAGGCCGGTGGGGTCGCGTCGCAGTGCGCTCATGTGCGCCAGTTCCGCGGCACTCAGCCGATCAGCGCCGCCGCAAGACCGGTCACGACGATCGCGGCCGTCGCGGTGAGTATCGGTCGGCGAAGTCCCGGTGCACCGAACGCGACGACCATGGCCGCCTTGACCAGCGTGTTGGAGAGCGCTGCGATGACGATTGCCGTTACCGCGACAGCGATCTCGCCCTGGCGCGCATAGTCGGCCATCGATAGCGTGATTGCGTCCACGTCGGTGGTGCCCGCGACCGCCGCGACGACGTAGATTCCCTCGCGCGGGAATCGCTGCTGAACGATTGCGACTAGGAGGAGCACCAGCGCGAACAGTGCCGCGAACTTGACGGCTGACGTCAGGCTGAACGGGTTGGAGAGCGGCACATTGCCCCTCGCACTGCCGCCCGCGCTGCGGCGGTAGTGGAGCCAGGCGAGGCATGCGGTGACCGCCGCCATAACGAGAAAAGGCACCGCCAGCCGCTGAACCATCGCCCGGTTGACGATCAGCACGGTCACGAGGACCCGGAGAAACATCACGCCCCAGGCCACCAGGATGCCGCAGGCGAAGGCAGGCGCGGCGCGAGCATGTGCCTTTTCACGACTCTGGCGGGCGAACGACAGCGTGACCGCGGTGGAAGAAACCAGCCCCCCGGTCAGCCCGGTAAGCGGGATGCCGCGATCTGCGCCAAGCAGGCGGACCGCGACGTACCCAACGAGCGAGAGGCCCGAGATCAGCAGCACGAGGATCCAGAGCTTCTGCGGATTGAGCGCACTCCAGGGGTCGATCGCGCGATCGGGCAGCAACGGGAGCACGATGAAGGTCGCCGCGAGCAGGCGCACGCCGGCGTACACGTCCTCGGCATCGAGCCGCGACACCATGCCGTGCAGCGGCTGCTTGTAGGCGAGCACAGCCGCGATCGCGATGGCGAGGGCGACCGCGATCTCCCGATGGCCGAGCATCACGGTGGCGCCGAGCAGGCAGATCGCGATCGCCGCGAGCTCGGTCGTGAGTCCGAGCGACTGCGGCTGCACCCGCGCGGCGAGCACGTAGCTCGTCACCACGGCGACCAGCGTCGCGGCGACGACGGCCACGAGGATCCAGGGGAAATCGAGCAGCTTCGCGAGCCAGCCGCCGACCGCACCCAGCATCGCGAACAGGATGAAGGTGCGCAGCCCGCCGACCGAGACGTCGCCATCGATCTGCTTGTGTCGCTCGCGCTCGATCCCGAGCAGCGTGCCGATCAGGAGCGCCGTGGCGAAGTCGCGGACGGTGTCGAAGTCGAGCTCGCCGACCATCTGCGTCTACTCGCGGGCAGCGGGCCCGGCGTAGAGGTCGATGACCCTCTCGAGCGCTGCGCGGCACACGCGGCAGAACGGCACCTCGTCGCGCGTGAACATCACGCAGTCGGCCTGCGGCCGGTAGTAGGCGCGCGCGTCGTAGTTCGCCCCCTGGAAGGCTCCAACGTGCGCCGCATGGGTCGCCGTACCCAGGAGCTGTGTGGCGTGGGCCTGCTCCTCTCGGAACAGCGCCGTCATTTCCGCCTCGGGTCGCCGTTGCTCACGGATGAGCTTGCGTCGCGCCTGGAAGTCGCGCTGTCGTTCCTCGAACGCTTCCTTGGGCCAGGGAGTCGGTATAGGCGTGCCAGCGGACACCAGCGAGCGCCACTTGAGCGCGCCAGGGTCGAGGAGTGCCGTGACGTTGGGCTCCCACGGCTCGACCACCGTCTGGACGGGCGAGTAAGCGACGGGCGAGGTGTAGTACTCGTCGGCGAGCCCGGCGAAGTGGTGGCCGAATTCGTGCACGAACAGGTAGTCGGCCCAGTCGCTTTTCGCTGCCACCGTCGAGAAGGTGTTGAAGATCCCGCCGCCTCCATACGTCTCGTTGTTGACGAGGATCGTGACAAACTCGTAGGGCGCCCACGCCGCCACGTCGCGGAGCGCGCGGTTCTCGAAAGTGAGCACGTAGCGCTCGGAGCCGAAGGCGTCGTAGGTGGCACCCACCGGTGTGCGCACCTGCACGCCGGTCGACGGACGCGCGACGCCCGACTGTGAGGATGGCGGACAGAGTCCCCATGCGTTGAAATCGCCGCGCCGCGCGCGGAAGGGCTCATGGCGGAAGAGCGCGTCGAGCAGACGCCGGGCCTCGCCCGCGAACTCGGCCGCGCATTCCTCCGCGGTGTAACCGTCGCCGATCAGGAGCAGATCGACCTTGTCGGGCGGTGCGCCATGCTCCTCGAGCGGGATGAGCTTCTGCGGGGGCGGCGGTGCACGCTCGACGAACATCCCGTCGGGGTCGACAGCCGATTCCCAGATCGTTTCGAACGTCTGCGCTGCATTGCGCCGCTGGATGGCGACCCGCACGGGGCCCGGAGGACGTGGGAAGCGGAGCGATTCCTGAAAGCTGCGATGGCTGTCCCGGGCCTCGTCTGTCGTGAGCCACTCGCCGAGGATGGACGAGTAGCCGCGCGAGTAGAGCAGTCGTCCGCCCGGTTCGCGAACCTCGAAGCGATAGGCGGCGGTATTGGTCTCGTCGATAGCGCGCGCGAGATTTCCAGGCCAGGCCAGCGGCTCGACCACGACACGGTCGATGGCAAGGACCTCGAGGCCGCGACCGCCGGTGTGCACGAGGTCGACGCGCAGAGTGCCCGGTTGCGTGACCGGTGCGACGCCGGGCGCCGCGGCTCCGCTGGCCAGAAGGCCTGCTGCGAGCGCCAGTGCCGGCAGCACGTCAGGCTGCCTTGCGCCGGCGTGGGCGCGGACTCGTGGCCGGCCTGCGTCGTGCCGCGTGGCGCGCCGTTCGCGCAGCCCGGGCCTGAATCGCCGCATCGACCTGGCGCAGCTGTGCAATGCAGAGCTGCGCTGCGCGCGACAACGTGCGCTTGCGCGCCCGGAAGACGCCATAGCTCGCACGAAGCCACGGCGCCTCGAACGGCACGGTTGCCAGCCTCCGCGAACGCGCGTCCGCCTCGATCGCCGGTCCGGGAGCGAGACCCACCGCGTCGCCGGCGGCGACGGCCAGCTTCGCCGCCGCGAAGTCGTCGACCTTGAGCGGCGGCAGCAGATCGCCGGTCGCACGATCGGGCCTGAGCAGCGGCTGCGCACTGGCCAGGTGCACGGCGATGCGCTGCGGGATCCGCGACATCGCGAGCGGGAACGCGAGTACGGCGGCGAGCGTCGGCGGGACGCCGGTCACGAGCGGATGTCCGGGGCGCACGAAGAACCGCAGCGGGTACTCGCCGACGGGCTCGATGACGAGCCGCGTGGGGTGACGGGCCGCGCCGCCGGTGTCCGCGACCCCGAACTCGAGCTCGCCCGCGATCACCCTACGCGCGAGCTCCTCGAAGTCCGCGATGGTCACCCTGGCGCGCAGACGCGGGTTCGCCGTGATCATGCGGCCGAGCGCGACGCCGAGCGATAGCTGCGCGACATGCGAGTCGGCGCCGAGGTTGATCGAAGGCGCCTGCAACCCGGCAAGCTCCTCGAGATCACGGGTGAAATCGCGGGCCTGGGTGAGGATGCGTTCCGCATGCTCGAGGACCAGCTTGCCGGTCTCGGCGGGAAGCAGGGCGCGCGTGGCGCTGCCGAGCAGGTCCACACCGAGCGTCGACTCGATTGCGCCCAGGCGCTTGCGCAGCAGCTCGGGTGACAGGCCGAGGGAGCGCGCGGTGCGGGCGATGTCACCGGCCGGCAGCATCGCCAGGAGGTCGAGGAGACTGGGTGACTTGGCCATGCGGCTCGAACGCTAGCAGAGGCAGCGGTCCGATGCACAGGGGCAGCGCCCGTGCACCGGCGCGCTCGGCGTGTGCGAGGCGGTACGTTCGGTATGATGCGCTACGTGACCGCCAAGCTGCTCTCACGCCGGGATATTGAGTTTCTGCTGTACGAGTGGCTTGACGTGGAGCAGCTCTGCACGCGACCGTGGTTTGCCGACCACTCGCGCGAGACGTTCGATTCCGTGCTCGCATCCGCGGAGCGCATCGCCACGGAGCGCTTCCTGCCGCACCGGCGCAAGGCGGATCTCGAGGAGCCGAGCATCGACGGTGATGCCGTGCGGCTGCTGCCGGAGATCAAGTCGGCGCTGGCGGCGTTTGCCGACGCCGGGCTGGTTGCCGCAACCTGCGACTACGACCTGGGCGGGATGCAGCTTCCGGTCGTGGTGGACAAGGCGTCTTTTGCCTGGTTCGGCGCGGCGAATGTCGCCACCTCGGGATATGCGCTGCTCACGATCGGCAACGCGCACCTGCTGCTCGCTCACGGCACACAGCAACAGATTGATGCATTCGTGCGGCCGATGCTTGCGGGCCGCGCCATGGGCACGATGTGTCTCTCCGAGCCGCAGGCGGGATCCTCGCTCGCCGATATCGCCACCCGCGCGGAACCCGACGGCCTGAGCCCGCTCGGACCGCGCTATCGGCTCTACGGCAACAAGATGTGGATCTCCGGTGGCGAGCACGAGCTCACCGATAACATCGTGCACCTCGTGCTCGCGAAGACCCCCGGCGCGCCACCCGGCGTCAAGGGCATCTCGCTGTTCGCCGTGCCCCGGCGGCTGGTCGCGGAGGACGGCACGCCGGGCGAGCGGAATGACGTGGCGCTCGCCGGTCTCAATCACAAGATGGGATATCGCGGCACCGTCAACACCTTGCTCAGCTTCGGCGAGGGGCGCTACCGACCGCAGGGCCGTGCGGGCGCGATCGGCTACCTCGTCGGCGAGCTGCACCAGGGGCTCGCCTGCATGTTCCACATGATGAACGAAGCCCGGATCGGGATCGGGCTCGGCGCCGTGGCGCTGGGTTACGCGGGCTACCTCGAGGCGCTCGACTATGCACGCAACCGGCCGCAGGGTCGGCCGCCCGACGCGCGCGATCCCGCAGCCATGCCGGTGCCGATCATCGGGCACGCCGATGTCCGCCGGATGCTGCTCGCGCAGAAGTGCTATGTCGAGGCGGGGCTTGCCCTGAGCCTCTACTGCGCGAGACTCGTGGACGAGCGCGACACCGCGCCCGACGTCGCGGCGCGGCGGCGTGCGTCGCTGCTGCTCGATCTGCTGACGCCGGTGGCCAAGTCCTGGCCCTCGCAGTGGTGCCTGGCCGCGAACGATCTCGCGATCCAGGTGCACGGTGGTTACGGGTATACACGCGATTTTCCGGTCGAGCAGCTCTATCGCGACAACCGCCTGAATCCGATCCACGAAGGCACGCACGGCATCCAGGCCATCGATCTGCTCGGCCGCCGTGTCGGGCTGGAGGGAGGGGAGGCATTGGAGCTGCTCTGCGCGACCATGCGCGCCGCGGTCGCGCGTGCTCGCTCGGCGGGGGGCGCACCGGCGACGTGCAATCCGGAGCTCGCCGTTCACGCGGAGGCGCTCGAGCATGCCGTGACTCGCCTCGTCGCCACCACGCGCACGCTGGCGGCAGTGCCGGAATCGGCACGGCGACTGGCGAACGCATCGATCTATCTGGAAACGTTCGGCCACGTCGTGGCCGCGTGGATCTGGCTCGAGCAGGCGCTCACCGCGGGTGATGGCGCGGGGGCGTTCTACGACGGCAAGCGACAGGCCTGCCGCTGGTTCTTCCGCTGCGAGCTGCCGCGTACCGCGGCGCAGTTCGAGCTCCTCGACAGCGTCGACGATACGACTCTCGAAATGCGCGATGAGTGGTACTGAAGTCGCAGGTGCGGGGATCGATGCCGCGCGGCTCGGCGCCTGGATCGCCGCGACGCTGGGCGGCACGCCGGGACCGGTGCAGGTCACGCGGCTCAAGGGCGGGCAGTCGAACCCCACCTATCTCATAACGCGCGGGTCCGACCGCTACGTCCTGCGTCGCAAGCCGAGCGGTGCGCTCGTGCAGTCCGCGCATGCGGTGGATCGCGAGTACCGCGTGATGGCGGCGCTTGCCGCGAGCGACGTCCCAGTGGCTCGCGTGCACGCGCTCTGCGAGGACGACTCCGTGATCGGCACGGCCTTCTACCTGATGGAGTTCGTCGAGGGGCGCGTGCTCTGGGACCCGGCTCTGCCCGGTATCGAGCCCAGGGAGCGAGCGCGGATGTACGACGAGCTGAATCGGGTGATCGCGGCGCTGCACTCGGTCGACCCGGACGAGGTGGGGCTCTCCGACTACGGGCGGCACGGTCAGTATATCGTCCGGCAGGTCGCTCGCTGGAGCCGGCAATACCAGTCGTCGCGGACCGAGACCATCGAAGCGATGGACCGACTGATCGAGTGGCTGCCCGAGCATGTGCCTGCGGACGACGAGACGCGGATCGTGCACGGGGACTACCGGCTCGACAACGTGATCTTTCACCCGAGCGAGCCGCGCATCGTCGCGGTGCTCGACTGGGAGCTGTCGACGCTCGGTCATCCGCTCTCGGACTTCGCCTATCACTGCATGGTGTGGCGGGTCGAGCCCGGTCTTTTTCGCGGGATCGCCGGTCACGATCTCGGGGCACTCGGTATTCCCAGCGAAGTGGCGCACATCGCGGCGTACTGCCACCGCACGCGTCGCATCGGCATCCCGGCGCGCGACTGGGAGTACTACATGGCCTTCAACATGTTCCGGCTCGCGGCGATCATGCAGGGGATCATGGCGCGCGCCTTGTCGGGCACCGCCGCGAGCAGCGAGGCGCTCGAGATGGGCCGTCGCGCCCGGCCACTCGCGGAGCTCGCATGGCGACAGGTCGAACGCCTGCAAACCTGAGGACGCACTCATGGAGTTCAGCCACAACGAGAGGGTCATCAGCCTGCAGGAACGCCTGAGCGCGTTTATGGACTCGCACGTGTATCCGGCAGAGGCGCGTTTTGCAGCCGAGGTTCAGGAGAACCGGCGCAGGGGCAACCCCTGGATCCCGACGGACACGATCGAGGAGCTCAAGGAGCGGGCGCGGGCGGAGGGACTCTGGAACCTGTGGTTGTCCGGGTCCGAGCACGGGCTCGGGCTCAGTAACCTCGAATACGCGGCCCTCTGCGAGATCATGGGACGATCGGCGATTGCGCCCGAGACATTCAACTGCTCGGCACCCGACACCGGCAACATGGAGGTGCTGGTCCGCTACGGCACCGAGGCGCAGAAGCGCGAATGGCTCCTGCCGCTGCTCGATGGGCGGATCCGCTCCGCGTTCGCGATGACCGAGCCGGCCGTCGCCTCGTCGGATGCGACCAACATCGAGTCGCGCATCGAGCGACGGGGTGACGACTACGTACTCAACGGCCGGAAGTGGTGGACCTCCGGCGCAGGCGATCCCCGCTGCACGATCCTGATATTCATGGGCAAGAGTGATCCGACCCACGCCGATCGCCACCGACGGCAGTCGATGATTCTCGTGCCGCGCGACACGCCGGGCGTGACCGTGCTGCGCCAGCTGCCCGTCTTCGGCTACGACGACGCGCCGCATGGTCATTCCGAGGTGCTGTTCGAGAACGTGCGCGTTCCGGCATCGAACATCCTGCTCGGCGAAGGTCGTGGCTTCGAGATCGCGCAGGGGCGGCTCGGCCCGGGACGCATACACCACTGCATGCGGTTGATCGGCGCATCGGAGCGCGCGCTGGAGGCGCTGTGCCGGCGCGCCGCCGAGCGCACGGCTTTCGGTCGTCTGCTGTCCGACCAGGGTGTCACGCGCGAGCGGATCGCCGAGGCGCGGATCATGATCGACCAGGCGCGACTGCTGGTGCTGCATGCGGCGTGGAAAATGGACGTGGCCGGCAACAAGGCGGCGCAGAACGAGATCTCGATGATCAAGGTCGTCACGCCGAGCGTCGCCTGCCAGGTGCTCGACTGGGCGATCCAGGTATTCGGGGCTGCCGGGGTCAGCGACGACGTCGGACTTGCCTACGCGTACGCGAGCGCCCGGACGCTCCGCCTCGCGGACGGGCCGGACGAGGTGCACCGCAACCATATCGCCAAGTTCGAGCTCGCCCGCCACGCGGACGCGCGCCACGGCGACGAGTCCGGTGATGGCTCCCGCACGTCGCGGTCGCGGCCCGTCCGACCGCCGGGTCACGGCGCCTGAGCTGCCGATACCCGCAGCGAACGCGGTGTCGCAGCCCCAAACTGCGGTGCACGTCGTGATCCGCGGCCGCCGGACGATTCCGGATCCGGTTTGAGGCTACACTTCGCCGCGGATCGCTCCGGGGCTGGTAACACGATGCGGCAATTGCGCGGCGAGGACGCTCAGTTCGTATACGCGGACAACGGACACGCCAATTCGAATGTCACGCTGATCTCGATCTACGACCCCTCGACCGCCGCCGACGGCCAGGTGCACTTCAAGGGACTGCTGCGGCATATCGAGCGCCGGCTGCATCTCTCGCCCATCTTCCGCCAGCGGCTGCTGCGGGTCCCGCTCGAGCTCGATCATCCCTACTGGATCGAGGACGAGCGCTTCGATCTCGAGTACCACGTGCGTCACGTCGCGCTGCCGAAGCCAGGTGACTGGCGGCAGTTCTGCATCCAGGCTTCGCGCATCCACGCACGGCCGCTCGACATGGCGCGGCCGCTCTGGGAGCTCTACCTGGTCGAGGGCCTCGATGCCTTTCTCGACCTGCCGAAGTTGAGCTTCGCGATCCTCGCCAAGATCCACCACGCCGCCATCGACGCCAGCGCCGGCGCCGAGATCACGACGCTCCTCCACGACACCACCCCCGAGCCGCCCGAGCTTGCGCCGCCCACGCCCTGGTTCCCGGAGTCGCCGCCGGGCAGCGTGGCACTCCTTGCGCGCGCGGCGCTCAACAACGCAATGCAGCCGCTCAAGGTCGCGGCGCCGCTCGCGAGGATGCTCGGTCGTCTGAGCCCGGCGGTGATCGGCTCGCTCGGCGATGCGTGGCTGCATCCTGAGCGCTCGGCGGTCACGCGCTTCAACTCGATCGTCTCGCCGCATCGCGTGTTCGAGACACGGCGTTTCACCATCGAGGAGTTCAAGCGGATCCGCGGGCTGGTAGCGGGCGCGACCGTAAACGACGCGGTACTCGCCGTCTGCGGCGGCGCGCTGCGTCGCTACCTGCAGAAGCACGAGGAGCTGCCAGGTCCGAGCCTGGTGTCGATCGCGCCGGTCTCGCGCCGCAACGGCGAGGGGGGGCCACGCGGCTACAGCCTGCTGCAAGTGCCGCTGCGCACTGATATCGCGGATCCGGTGGCGCGGTTGCGCTCGATCAAGCAGTTCGTCGCCAAGGCCGGCGACCCGGCGCTCGCGGTGAGCGCGCGCGAGCTGACTGATATCCGCAAGCACGCGCCCGCAGCGTCGCTTGCGCTTTCGGCGCGGATGATGGCTGGTTCCGCGCTCAGCTTCGGGCATCGCGCGCCGGTGGCGAGCTGCACTATCACCAACGTACCGGGGCCCGCGATTCCGCTGTACCTCGACGGCGCGCGGATGACGTATTTCTCTGCGATCATGCCGATCTACGACGGCATGGGGCTCGTCATCGCGGTGACGAGCTACGACGGGCGGATCATCATCTCGCCGACGTCCTGCCGCGAGCAGATGCCCGATCCCGAGTTCTTCGCGCAGTGCATCCGCGACAGCTTCCAGGAATACCTCGGTCTGGCGGATCGTTCCAGGAAGCCTCGCACGGCGAAGACGCGCGCCGGGAAGCGGCCGGCGAAATCGCCGGCGACGCGTCGACGGCGAGCGGCCTGAATCCTCAGTCGCGGAGCGCGTAGCGGGCGGCACGCCGGTACAGCGCGCCGAGGGTCCCGTCCGGTTGGAATTGCCGCCATTCACCCTCTCGCTGGGCCAGCCGGTCGGCGAGCACCCACATCACCGCGGCGTTGAACCCGAGCCCCAGGTGACTGCCCGGCACCCAGATGTTCTCGTGCTTGCCGGTCCGTGCCTCGATGCGTGCGGCGTCGGGCGGGACGATGCCGTCGGTCGACGAGTAGATACAGGTCGAGGGCACCGGCGGCGGCGAGCGCAGCAGCCGCGCGCGCACATTCGAAACATGCGCCACGGGCCCCATGGGATGGGCGAAGTACCGGTACAGCGCCTTGATCGCGAGCGGCACCTGGTCGGTATCGACGGTCACGCGCATCGGCGCACCGAGCGAGACGACGCTGCGCACGCATTCGGGCGCGGAGTGTGCGGCATAGAACGCGTACACCCCGCCCAGGCTCCAGCCGACCAGGCTCACCTTGCGGCCGTGCTGGTGATGCATGTAGCGCACTTTCTGCTCGAGCGCCTGGGTGAACTTGCGCTGAAAACCGGTGTTCTGTCCGAAGCCCCAGGTCTCGACGCGATAGCCGCGCGAACGGAGAAAGACGCGGAGACCTACCAGCGTCGCGTCCGACGCCGCAAAGCCCGGCACCAGGAGCACCGGGTGCCCATCGCCCCGGGGCGTCGTCTGCAGGACCGGCAACCAGAAGGGCAGGCTCGCCATCTCGAGCAGCCCGCGCCCCTCGAGCAGCGTGTAGATGAGGTTCGGCGGTCGCGCCGTGCCGCTGGCGCGCGGCTTCTTACCGCGAGGCTTCTGACGTTGCACCGCAGCAAGCTTAGCGTGGCCGTCGGTCGCGCGGTAGCGGCGAAGCGTTTTCACCGCAGGACGAGCCGAGCATCGCTCGATTGCGGCGCGCGCGCAGGTTCGGCAACCTGTGCCGCTTCGCGGCGCGGCCGCCTTGACTCCGGATGCATGACCATGAGGAAACAGTTCTCCCGCCGCGTGTGCTGTCTCCTGGCAGCGCTGCCGCTCGCGGGCCACGCCATCGAGCGGAGCGAAGTGCCCGAGCAGTTGCGCTGGGATCTGCGCGACCTGTACGCCGACGAAAGCGCCTGGCTCGCCGACAAGAGCGCGCTCGCGGCGGAGCTGCCGCACCTCACCGCCTGGCGCGGCCGGCTGGGCGAGTCCTCTCAGGCCTTTGCGCACGCGATCGCGGATCTGGAAACCGCCAGCCGACGCGCCAACCGGCTCTACGCGTATGCCCTGCAGCTCTACGACCAGGACACTCGCGTCGCCCGCAGCATGCAGATGAAGCAGGAAGCCCAGCAGGCGCTCACCGACCTGCAGACGTCGACGGCGTTCCTGCGCCCGGAGATCCTCGCCCTCGGGCGATCTACGATCGACCGCTATCTCGCCGCTGAGCCCGCGCTTGCGTCGTACCGGATGTATCTCGACGACATCCTGCGCGCTGCGCCTCACACGCTCTCGGAGGCGGAGGAGCGGATCCTCGCCGGCGCGACGACACTCGCTGAAGCCGGCGAGACCATCCGCTCCGTGCTGACCTCCGCGGAGCTCCCGTACCCGGAAATCACGCTCGCGAACGGCGAGAAGGTGAAGCTCGACGCCGCCGGGTACACGCGCTACCGCGCGTCTCCAGACAAGGCCGAGCGCGATGCGGTATTCAAGGCGTTCTGGACCCGTTACGGGGAGTTCGGACGCACGCTGGCCGCAACGCTCAACACCGAGATCCAGGCCCACGATTTCTTCCGCCGTGAGCGCAAGTTCGCGAGCTCGCTCGAGGCGTCGCTCTTCGACTCCAATATCCCGCCCGGCGTCTACACGCAACTCCTCGCGGACGTGCACGCGAACCTGCCGACACTGCATCGTTACCTGCGGCTGCGGCAGAAGATCATGGGTCTCGATCAGCTGGGCTACGAGGACCTGTACGCGCCGATCGTCACGAAGGTCGAGCTGCGCTATACGCCCGAACAGGCGCAGGCGCTCACGCTCGAGGCGTTCGCGCCGCTCGGCAAGGACTACGTGGACGTGCTGCGGCGCGGCTATGGCGAGCGCTGGATGGACCTGCTGCCGAACGAGGGGAAGA
>Ga0111538_10008290_pt1 | contig 13953 bp, 8 predicted proteins | sample SoiMethybrSBSTD1_FD_79669 | JGI IMG/M metagenome (GOLD analysis project Ga0111538, IMG submission 79669) | Bulk soil microbial communities from a Populus tree surrounding site in Tennessee, USA - Soil MetaG P. TD hybrid SBSTD1 (version 2)... | ecosystem: Environmental > Terrestrial > Soil > Tree...
TCCCAGTATCGCTTGCTGTTTCCATATGATATGTAAAACACCCTTTTCCGATATCAGCAAAGAAGGCGCGCCGACAAGCTCGAAACCTGCCGCTGCACCATCGAACACGTGGACCGGCTCTGACCAGGATGTGCCATGGTCCTTTGACTGAACCAGATAGATCCCGCGCTTCTCATTTATTGGAACCGAATAAGCGACATATACCGTTCCAACGGCGTCCCAAGCGAGGTCTACCGAACCAATCTCCCCGCCCTGGCCTAATGCCAGTTGTGTTGGTGTTGACCAGTTGGATGCTGTAGCCGCGTCGCCGCTGGTTGCCCGGCTCAAGTACAGCACTCCCCTATTGTTTCGTGCTATAAGAAACAGCTCATTTCCAGGTCCGTCTGCTACCGCGGGCCAGGCAGCTTCCCCTTCAGACAGTTTGAGTACCGGAGTTACACGCGACCATAATTCGCCATCCCAGTATGTGTAATAAATGGTCGGGTCCTGGTACTGACTAAAAAAGGCGTGGATTAAGCCGTCGTCCGTGGCCACTAACTCAACGGCTTCCATTTCAAGGTTCTCATCGATAACGGGCGAAGGCTGGCTCCATACTGGTGGTCTAAACCAGGACGTATTCGAGCCCACGTCACGGGATGTGACCCAGACATCACCACCTTTCCCCTGGTCGCAACCAATGATATGCAGTCGCTCGTCTAACAAAGAGGCCCGATGGCAACCGTAGATAACCTGTTTGTAAATCTCAGGGTCTTCAAATCCCGATAGTACCGGTTGGACCTGCGGCTCGCTCCATTGGAGGCCGTTCCAGGCCGTCAGGAAGACCTGAGTTTGAGTTTCAGTTAACAGATACAATCGTGGTGGCACCCTGGGGTTATTCACCAATCCTGTCACAATTTCATTCGAATTCGGACACGTCGACACTTCTTCAAGCATCGCTTGTGGTTCGCTCCAGGTGACACCTCCATTGCCAGAGGACTGAAAAAACTGAGTGCAGGCGCCGTCTGGCAGGCCGCTTTGCCAGACAAGTACGGCGGTATCCTTATTAGCGCCTACTTGAATATTGAATGGGCCGGCCAAGCCGGAGTCTGGCGCTGGACCTGCAATAATCGCTGGTTGTTCCCAGCTCTTCCCGCCGTCCGCGGATTGCGTCAGGAGCACCTGCTTACGCGGCCGGTTGTCCCAGGCAACAAACACGCGGACCGCCTCCTCTGTTCCCGCTGTGGCTATGCTGAGATTCGCCTCGCCTTCACCTAAACTGCGGATGTAAGGAGATTCATATATGGGTACTGGGACAGCCCAATTCCAGCCATTATTTCTAGATCGTGTGTAGTAGATGCCAGCCGGATATTGTGGATCGTCAACGGTATGCAGGTAGGCAAGGTGCCATTCGCCGCGTACGTCAACGGCTACTGCAAAAGAAGCCACATCAGACGCAACAACACCTGCAGTATTCCACGCCGAGATATGATCGAAATTTCGGTTTGTCACCCTGCTTGTGAATAATTTTCCCTTAGGGGTAAGCCAGAAAGCATACATATACTGACCAGGACCAGCAATGAACAGCGGATTTGGGCCAGTGTAAACCGCCGATTGGGATGAGTTTGTGGACTCACTGGCGACAGGCATCATGAAAATGCGATTCAAGTCGGTCGTCTCCGGTGCACTCCAATGATCGCCATCCAATCGAGTATATACAAAGTCCGCGGTTTCATCCTGCCAAACAGCGTGCACAACTCCCTCAGAATCGATCATAATGGATGGGTTTACAGCTACACCCGAGTGGGAAAGGTTCAGGGGTACAGTCCAGGAATCATCCGCAGACTGGGCCAATGCCCATGACGGTGCTTTGGACGCGATGATCAGTGCACTGGCGAACAATAATCTCACCAGCTTAGTCATCCATCCAAAATGTCGCGACCCGATTCTCGTAACCATCGAACCCTGATCGTTACCAATCGGCGATGTTTCGATCTAACTGAATAGGGGATACGGGTTCCACCTTATCCTGATACAGCAGGACACTTCGAATTCTAGCAAAGGCCCATAACGCAACAACATACTGAAAAGCAGCAATCAACAATGTTATTTCAAAACCCCAGGTGATCGATAGGACTACACCCGCCAGAGCCCCAATGACGGTAAACAAGCCGTTCATCCCCCAGGCCCAGGCAACAGCGCCTCTGGGTTTATTTTCGAGACAGAGGATCCCGAGTGGAAAAGGCATCCCGAGAAAGAAGCCAAGCGGAAATATCAACAAACAGGCTACTAGAATTCGAATCAAGATTGGAGATGCCAGGAAGAAGTTAAAAACAAAGGGGTAAATCAACAATAAGAGCACAACGGTTGCTAAAACTCCAAGGAAAGGTAGCTGCCAGCGATTGGCCGGCGTAATATTCAATTTACTCGTCGCGAAACTCCCGATTCCGGCGCTGAAAAGTAACATAAAGATAACAATTGAAGATGCATAAAGCGGAGACCCGATCAACTTCATAAATATTTGGATAAACACAAACTCAATGATGATAAAGCCAGCACCTAAACAAGAGAAGTAGACCAAGGAGACAGACTTACTCGGCCACCTCGATTTTCCTACTTGGGAAAAATGGAGCGGCAGGAGAATAAATGCTACCGCTAAGAACAGTGATATTATGCCGATGATGACCAGGGGAGCAACATCGAAAGGGATAGAAACTGAATTGAGAGTTATATAGTTATTTAACGGCCCAGCCATAGACTCACTCATAAACTGAGAAGGATTTATTGTAACTGGGGAAAAATTTTTTCTCAGAAAATTGAAATAAGGCCTATTATCTGTCGAAGGCTCGATCCGGAAATCAACTTGTTTAGCGAGCTCTGGAGAAAGGTGACCTGAATAGAATTCACTAGACAAGAAACTGTTTTCGGGATGGATAGGGTCCTCGACGAGCCTATAAACATTCGGATCGCCCGGAAAATCGGCATAAAAAAGCTGCTTGAGCTGGTTCAATTCCTCTTCTGTCCATGGCTGCATTTTTATCAGCATGGTTGGCAAGGTATCCTCACCCTCACGCTCGAACACAACAACGTGCCGTTGAAAATCGGTTCTTCCCATTTGCGCCCATGCTAAAGCGGCCGTCGTGATCATTTTGGGATAATAATGATGGTTGATATGCAATACCCCATTCTCTGTTAGATGCTCGAAATACTCCTGATAAGCATCCGTGGTCTGAAGATACGTTGTCGACATAGCACCAGTGCCTGATGCAATACTGGAACTGGTGTGATTACTGAATATCTGGATAATGTCATACTTTTCCTGGCTGGCTCGCAGATAACTGCGTCCCTCCCCAACCTGAACATTCACCTTAGGGTTATGAAAGAGATCGCCGATGTACTGGGCATATTTGGTCTTACCAAGCTCGACGACTGCCCCCACCATCTCAATCCCATCGACATGGCTCGCACCATACGTGAGCGCTGCTTTGATCTCCTGTCCCCCGGCGCTGCCGATAACCAGTACTTTCTGGTTTGTATCCCGTTTGAGATAATGAGAAGCCAGTACTCCTCGTTGCCAAAATTGTGTCTCAATCTCCTCAGGCATGTGATCGCGCAGATATTGGAAATCTCCGTCAAACTCATAGAATGTGCTTGTCTGTGATCCACCATCATAGGCAATATAACGGAACCAACCATGATTTTCGGCATCGTACATAACATCAATCTTTGAGATCGGATCCCAAATTGTGTACTCAATCATGCCCGACTCACGCGCCGTCTTAACTCCTCCCTTATCTTGGTGCTCTTTGAAATCATAGTAACCCTCTGAACGGGCAAAGGGAAGGAGAATAATAGCCAGGCCAAAAAGCATCGCCAGTACTGACCAAACTTTCTGTCGGGAAAAAAGGGCTGAGGCGAACAGGCCCAATCCAGCTGCACAAAATAGAATCCCTCCTGGCCCAATCGCGGGTAAGAATGGGATGAGAATGACGCTACCGACTGCAGCTCCTGCCAAATCCCAAAAGTATAGAGTTTGGACTGATTTTGCATATGTTGCGAACAGGTTTGTAATTACCCGGCCAGCCATGAAAAATGGCAAGATCAGGGCAATATATATTCCTAAGAAATATAAGAACTGGGTGCTGAAATTCGTCTTTAGTTCATAAAAATTAAAAGGAAGGAGGTTTGTGACCGGTAGAATCGCTAGGGTCGCGATGGAATACATGAGCGCTCGGCTCGATAAGAAAGGCTCCACCGCCTCCGCATCTTTCAGCGGCCTTAACACGGAATAGATTCCAGCCAGCCCAAAACCAAATATGGCACAGGTGATGATCATATAGGCGATGTTGGGATAAAACAGAACATCGAATACACGAATCAAACTCAACTCCATCATGAGCGTGGATATAGACATTAATGAAATTGCAATAGATAATCTTCTCACGGCTAGTCCTGGATCTTACAAATTAGCTTAGATAAAGTTGTACCGATTTCGTTAGTTTACGACCTTCACAGCCTGTTTGCAGAAGTCGTTGATCCCGACACTGAGGTTATGTGCCTCTGGCTTTGGATTGTAATAAACGAGGAACTTTTGCATCGATCCGTCAAACATCATTTCGTAAGACGAAACGAGATAATAGCTGTCTACAGAATTTGGAAGCTGCTGATCTATCTGGCCCTGTCTGGGAGCAAGGATATGGATGTAGTCGGCATACAATCCTTGACGATACCGTTCATGGCAGTGGCGATAGGACACCAACTTCTCATAAATATATGAACCTCTGTAAGTATAGGGCAACATTCCTGCTGCATAGGTTATGATGCGTGGACGGCGACCGCTATCTCCATTGGTCAGCACCCAATGGTTTTCGATATCAAAGGCCTCTTGTCTCAAAATCTGCATGAATCTCATGTAATCATGGATACCGATGGCCCTATATTCTCCGATGGGGGAAAGTCCATTGATTGAATGTTGATAGGTATATACATTCTGATAGAGCTGAAACAGTGTTAGACTGAGGAGAAATGTTGTAAACAGATATGCAGGTATCCCTATCGACAGGTCGACTTCCGTGGATTCAGAGGCACGGCTAACGAGATCCACTAGAATAATCACAGTTGATGGTATGTAGGGAACAAAGAAGCGAAAAGAAAACATCATATGGTGGGTTGCCATCGTCAGTCCATATAAAATCTCCAACGATATTCCCATATAGAGCCACCAAATGCTTTTGAAGTGCCTGTATAGAACATCGATTGTTCTATGTTTTGGTACAAGAATAACAAGTACCAGGACTATTACAGGAATGATTCCAACATATAGAAGGTAAAAGGCAACATATATTCCATTAAAAATCAAACTTCCTATATTCCCATTTGGGGTCTTAACATAAAATGAAGTTGGAAGAAGATCACCGTAGTAAAAATAACTTACGAATAACCAGGCCAAAGGCAAAATTGCCGCTCCAGTGAGGGCAATCACAACATTCTTAATCGATTGTGATTTTGAAGCCGCATAAAGGGTTATTGGAAGAAAAAATAAGATTGAATCATAACGTGTAAGAAAACCCAGGCCAGATAAAAAAAATATCGCCCACAGCAACTTAAGCCTGAATGGGGGTGGACGGAGAGCTAGGATTACTGTAAGGGTTGCCAGAAAAAGCAGAATGGGGGTTTCGAGGCCTCCAAATGTCCATAGCAGTACAGAAGGAGGAATCAATAATAGGAAGGCCAGTACCTGCAAGTGAAGATGTTCTTTATATCGATGCCAAACGAGCAGCGTCGCAAGACCCAAAAGAACGAAAGAAAGGATCTTATTACTTAGAACTGTATTGCCAGTCACAAAGAATAATGCTGCTGAAAGGACAGCATGTAAAGGTGAGGTCATTGCATTGATCGGTTCACCTTCATTGTAGACCAGGGATCCAAGATTGACCCAATTCTCTGCATATCGATAGGTGATGTAAGCATCTTCAGCAGTGAATTTAAAGTAAAAAATCGCACTGACACCAATAATTATGAGAATCAGCAAATGGAGAGACAAATAGATTTTTTTCATTTCTCTATAGCTGTTATTTTCTGTCTCATTACCATCTGCTCTAAACTCACCAAGCCACCCAGGAAAAGCCAGCCGAGCATGCTGGATCGGAACCCGCTCAGGCCAACGTTATAGAAGAAAGGCAGAACCCAATCCCCGAACATTCCCACCACAACCATACCTGCCAGGCCACCCAAGGCGCCATATATGTATGCCTGAGCAAATCCCTGTGGGACTTGATCTCGTAAGTGCCAGCCTAGCCTGCCTGCTTGCCATAAAAACAACAAGAAGAAAACCAGCCCCACAAATCCGGTCTGGGCGACGATGTCCAGGTAGTTATTGTGTGAGTTGAAGCTCACCGCATAACCCCTGATATGAAAAAGCGGTGTATACCAGTAATAATTCGCAAAGCCCAACCCCCATACGGGATTAATTTTGATGATCTGAGCCATGATCGACCAGGCATCGAAGCGCGTCGAAACGCTATATTCCTCTGAACTCACTACTCCTGTCGATAGAAAGAAAGCCGCCAAGGCTGCGACCGGAAACAGAGCCAACCCGGCACGCCAGGAACGAAATCCGATAATAGCAGTTAAGCAGATAAGTACCGGAAGCCAACCAGATTTGTCGACAAATCTTATATAAAATAAATCGTAAAGCGTGTACAATACCAGCCCAGCAAGAGCCAACCTCCAGCCCGGATGCAAGTCCTGATTGAATGCTGCCTGGCTGAAAGCCATTGCCACCAGCCAGATAAAATAAAGGCTGCCTACTGGTTGAATCACTTTCTGGGTGGCCAGTCCAAACTTTGGTAACACCGATGCAACAAAAATGGCGAACACGCCAAAAGCCAGGAACGCCCAGGTTATTGCCTTCAACCAGATCAGGTCATGCACCTGGTTTGCGACCAGCAAGAAAGTACCGGCTGATAGCACAAAGATAGCTAGCCCACCAAGTTGAGCGCCAAGCGGCGCATGAACGGCGAATGTGAACCAAGGCAATTGACCAATTCCAAAGGAGAAGGTAGCAACCGCGAGAAAAGACAAGAGCGGCCATAGCGTCCGCGAAGAAGCGAGTTGTATTTGGCGCCTACTAACCACCATGTCCAACAGCCAAAGGCCGAGCAGCAGGGCTACCAAGATCATAGTCACGTTTAAGCCGCTGAAGCCATAGTAGGGAACGATAAACCCGGCCAAAGCGGCGACGATTATACCGAAGGATGGCCATCGCAGGAAGGTTAAAAACATTCCAACAGCGAAGGGCAGAAAAAGGACCAATGTCAACTGGCGTTGCGAAGCGATAAATGCCAGGGCAGCGATAAGCAGCAACCCGCTAATGACGATCAATGGGCGCAGCTGAAGTTGTGAGCGGCCCAGAGATGACTTCATTCCTGCGCTCCTGCCAGTTCAAATACACGTAAGCCTTCCCGATAACCTTGTAATAAATTGGCTCCGTGCAGCAAGTAGTAAAGGCGACGAAGAACAATAGGCGAGGGGTAATGCTGCTCCAAAATGCTAACGAGCTTTACCACGCTGCCGAGCACCGGTGGGGACGACACTACGAGGCGGGCCAATTTGCGAACGATAAGCCGGGGCGAGTCCTGTCCCCAAGCTATGGGAGTTTTGTCATAGAGCATGGGGATAAGTGTCTGAAGTTCCGGGTGTCTTTTGAACAACCATACAGCAGACCGACCAGCCCGATAGAACCGTTGGCAAGCCGTGATCCGGTTAGAAATAGAATAATCCCAGTGTTCCGCAATTGCTTTGCTTGTTCCTAATAGCCGATACCCTTTCAGATGAGCCCGATATCCGAAATCAACATCGTCCCAATTTGGCCAGCCATGACCCCCAGTCGGGTCCTGAAACATGCCGATGTCAAAAAAGTCGCGCCTCTTACAAGCCAGAAGTTCCGAATTGCAATCAATAAAATGGAACTCAGCATCGTCATATGCTTTCAAAGATTGGGCCGCCATCGTTAGTACGACCGGAGTATAGACCGATGCATTAACGTTACTGCGCTTGATGATTGTCCCCATTGCAAGGACCTTTGTCCTTTGGTCACACTTCTCCGCAAATGCTTCCAGTGTCTGCGGCGAAATAGTTATATCATCATCGATAAAAACTAGGGTTTCAGACTGGCTGATCGTGGCTCCATAGTTACGGGCTGTCGTTGCCCCTTGATTTTTCTGCTGAACATAACGGAGAGTAAAGGGAAACTGCTGGCGGGCAATCGTTGGAGTATCATCCGTCGAGCCATCATCAACGACGACAACCGATAACCTCTCCATTGGGAAGGTTTGCTCTACTAGACTGTCAAGCGTTCGCAAAAGCGAGTCCCTGCGGTTGCAGGTGGGAATGATAATACTAGTTGTTGGTACTGAATTCAATCTTGTATCTCGCTCTATATGATGTGATTAGAAGCTACCAGATCGGAAGCCAGGCAGCTTATCTACCGCTTGGCTCATAAATAACTTTACTTTTTTTCTAATTTTGTACGATGAAAATCAAAGCTCAAGTCAGTAAATTACGCGGCACTCTGTAGTTAGCTGGGGTTCTGAATAGGCGCTAATTGACCGGTTCTCACAGCAGTCGGAACACATGCAACGTCTTGGAGAAAGCTCTCAATATTATCCATCATATTTGTTATGGAAAATCTCTCCATAACGGTTTGCTTTCCAGCTTTTACGAGCTTTCTACGTAACTCAGGATTATCTGCAAGTCGAGCGATCTTCTGCATTAAATCATCAGGATTACCTGGCTTGAATAACAGCCCATTTTCACCGTCTAAAACTATCTCAGATGTCCCTCCTGTTGGTGTAGCCACGACCACTAAACCAGAGACCATGCCCTCTACCAGCACCCGAGCAAAAGGCTCTGGCCAGATGGATGTCAGCAAAAGCACGTCGAATTTGCATAGCAACTCTGGCATTTTCTCAGGTGGTACCCATCCCAAGAAAGTTACGTAATCGCTTAATCTTGTTTGACTTACAAGATGGCGTAGATAGTTTTCGTAATCTGTGGAGCCAGAACCCACTAAGCTCAATCTAATTTCCTGCCGGCCTTGATCGAAAACCAATTTCGCCATTGCTTCGATGGCTGTGTCAATTCCCTTATCGGAAGCTAGCCGGCCTGCGTAAAGCAAGTTTAGGCTCTGGTCGCCATGGCTTTGCTGATATTGTTCGCTATTAACGTACTTCTTAATATCGAGACCAGTGTAGATGATCCGAGCATTTGTGATGGGGATACCTGCTTTAACCAGGATATCTCGGGAAGCAGAACTGACACAGATAGCATGATTAAAAGTCAAAGGATATTGGTGAACCTCTTTTGTCAGCATCGCCAGAGCTATATGGCCTAATATCCGCTTTGGAATCCGGCTATACCATTTGCGTCCGGGGATACGCCAATAGACCTCGTGTTGGCTGGGTAAGGTTGGCCAGTAGGTGGCAAAACGATAGACGACTTTATGCGGATACCTGGCTTCAGCGAAAGCAGGAAGCGAAAAGGGCAGGTTCCACATGCCCCAAATGAAAATGATGTCCGGGTCAAACTGTCGGAGAACCCGCTCAAAGACCTGTAAATTATGTTTTTCTCTTGCCCTTCTCCTGGTAAAGAAGATGATGCTGTGGCGTATAGGTACCAAATCCATCTCCAGGTACAAAGACCGGTAAATTCCGTCTCTTTCCACAGGTACATTGTTGGAACCGTGCATGCTGGTCAAAACCAGCGTTGCATGACCTCGCTGTTGTAAGCCTTCCACCACTTGCTGACACGATTGCTCTTCTCCGCCCGATCCACGAACCTGATAAAAGTTGGTAAGAAATAATATCCGCATTAGAAATTTTCTAGGTCAGAGGAAACTTTTCCTGCAAAAGTTTGCATTTTATCTGAGGCTAAAGCTGATGGATGGATCGATTGATATACTTGTTTTACAGCATCCATGATTGACCGAATACTTTCCCGGAATACAAGTTTGGTAGTGACTAAATGATAAGCATTATCGACAATGCGTAATCTTTCTTGTTCATGATCCAAAAAATGCAAAATCGTCTCTGCAAGAGAATCGACCGGGACAGACACAAAGTGTGTTCCTGCGATAAAACTTGGACAATGAGGGAGAACCGGTTCAGAAACGATTAATGAGCGGTTTGGAGCTGCCAGAGCAATGCGGGAAAAGTTGTCGTCGTACCAAGTACGGGTAATATTGATGGTAATTTTGGATCGATTCAGGTAATAAATACGCTCATCATCGAAGATAAATGGGTTCTCTTTTCCGTCAGCTACATGCATGCGGACCCCATGGGACTCTAATTCGCTTCGCACCCGGTCAAGTATTATGCTGCGTCTTTTTGTGCCTCGCGTTCCCATCCACAGAACATCGATATCTCGTTCCAAATTTAGATCTTTGTACCATTGAGGTGTTGCTCCCCAATGTGCGACGATAGTTGGTAACCCGTGTCGGCGGTGCATCTCAGCATAAATCTCCGATGTATCAGCAAAGATATCTAACCAACCTCGACGATGTGTATAATAGTAATCTCCAAGGTAACGAAAACGCAACATCCGGGATTCAATCAGAGAAAATAGCTTTTCGGTTCCAGGGATTCTCTCTAAGCCGTTTCGAGAATCCTGGACTCTCCCCAACCAGGAACGCCATCCGGCGATTGAATTCATGATTTTCCAGGGTATCCTCGGATCAGGGATCCCCTCGGTATTCCAATGGACGAAAATCGGCTTCTGTTCGGGAGGCATTTTGGCTAATTGGCGCGGAATAGTTAAGAACTTTCCATAAGGACCATAAGAGAAAACCACTTCAGTTTTTTCAGGGATGACAGAACCAGTATGAAAATTTACAGGTTGGTAGCCCAGCGCATTTAGCTCGTCTGAAATGACCTCAGTGATACCATCTCTTTCGTTTCGATAGGGAATGGCTACTATGACTGGTCTGTCCAAGCTAGATATTATGGAATTCATTCATAATCCACCCGAACAAAAAGGCTCGATCAAGCTGTATCCTTGAGAGTAGTTATCCATCCTTAGTGGAGAACTCTTTAAGTTTTTGGTAATCGATTTTATCTGTGGATGTTTTCGGGAGAATATCCAAGAAAGAAAAAAGGTCAGGCACCATATAAGTGGGGAGGTTTTGTGAGCAGAATTGTTTTAACTCAATAATCGAAGGACGGCTATCCTTGTGGTGACTAACGAAGGCTCTAATTTTTACTCCATCGTCGTCCTGCAAAGCGACCACTGCAGCTTCTTTTATGGCTGGATGGCGATATAAACCTGCCTCGATTTCTCCTAACTCAATGCGATAACCTCTCTTTTTCACCATCCGATCTCGCCGGGCTACGTAGACGTAATTTCCATCCGGCCCCTCGAACGCGATATCCCCTGTTTTGTACCATTTGCCGCCTGAGGAATCAACCAGAAAAGCGTTCGCCGTCCTTGCAGGCAGGTTCCAATAACCGATCATCATTCCATCCCCACTTGCGCATAACTCCCCTTCATTGCCTGGCGGTACTTCCCTGCCAAACTCATCGAAGATTCCGATCCGGTAGTGGGAGCATGCTTTTCCGATAGGAAAGGGATGCGTTCTGTCTTCAGAAATGATAGGAGGAATTTCATAAAATGTACAGACATTCGTTTCCGTTGGACCATAAAGGTTAAAATACCTGGGATTTGGGATCATTTTTTTGAGAGCGCGAAGATGCTTGACTGGGAAAACTTCACCGGCAAAATGCACCATCCGAAGACTGGAATAATCGTATCGCTCTAATCTCCCGTACTGGGCTAAGAAACTCAAGATTGAGGGTGTCGAATACCAACTAGTGATATTGCTCTCTGAAATCATCGCGGCCAAACGGGCAGGATCTTTCCCGATCTCCTCAGAGATCAGGACCAGCGAGGCGCCATGCTTAATGGGCAGATAAATATCCAGGATAGAAAGGTCAAAGTGAAATGGCGCGTGGGAAGAGAAACGGTCATTGAGATCAGGTCCAAAAGCCTCTGAACACCAATCGACAAAACTGATCGCCGCTCGATTGGTGAGCATAACACCTTTAGGCTTGCCGGTAGAACCGGAGGTATAAAGAATATAAGCAAGATCGTCAAGCGATGGGCTGACATTCTCCCCCGGAGAAATTGGCAGCCTTGCCTGGGATTGATCTAACATCTCTTCGAGATATTTGCCCCCACCCGTTCGGTCCAGTATTAAGAAACGGGAAATATCTCCCTTGGCGCCCCATTCATCGGCTAAGTCATTCACAAAGGAATTTTCTATGACCACAGCCTTCACCTGGCAGTCAGAGAGGATATAAGCATTCCTGGGAACCGGGGCGCCTGGATCGACGGGAACGTAAGCGGCGCCAGTCTTTAATATCCCAAAAATGGCTACTAAAGAATCGATCGATTTATGTAGATAAACCCCAACACGATCTCCACGGAAAACTCCAAGCTGGTAAAGTCGATCGCGTAGTTGATTAGCAAGCGCGTTGAGTTCGCCATATGTGATCGAGCCCTGACCAGGTTCGATGATCGCAGTTCTGTCCGGATCAATTCCGGCAGAATGCTCAAGGAATTCAAACAAAGCCTTTGGAGTTCCCACAGTGCCACCTACTAGCTTGATTAAACCAAGATACCAATGATAAGAGAGGCAACCCGCGAGTCAAGATGCCGCTCATATTAAGGTCAAATGATGACGGCCACGCGATCCGATCAGGCAAATTCCACGATCGGCCAAGCGCTTTGCGGTAAGCTACCACACAGCGCTTGGCCGAAGCAGTATCCAATGCCTGTTAGAGCTGTAAAATTATCAAAAGAGTGTATATATGAACGGGCCGATGCCGGAAGCTGAAGCAAAGATGAGCAATAATCCAAAGACCAAGAGGACAACAACCATTGGAATCAGCCACCAGAGCTTGCGCTGCCACATAAATGACAATAGTTCACCAACCACTCCGAAGTTAGAGCTCATGCTACGAAAGAAATTCTTCATCCTATCCATGCCTTTCTATGCGCTTATGATCTTGGACCAATCAAAATCAACCGTAATATTACCGGAAACGCCGCTACCATAATCCTATTTCCTAACAACAAAATCGTCTACATATAGCGTATCAATATCGCTATTACCAAATGTGTTCAGCGCATTTGCGGGTGTGGTAACGATGGGTTCACCCCGCAAGTTGAAGCTGGTGTTCAATAAGACCGGTACCCCGGTCGCCTGGCCGAATAATTCTACGGCTCGGTAATACAATTGGTTGGTTTCACGACGTACGGTTTGGATGCGTCCAGTACCTCCTTCATGTGTTACAGCCTGAATTTTGTCGCCACACCCATCCCTGGTAGGGTAGACCATCAGCATATACCGTACAGGATAATTTCGGGTTGGATTATCCAGGCCGGCATAAAATTCATTGGCGCGCTCCTCCAATATGACTGGAGCAAATGGACGGAAAGGTTCGCGAAACTTAATGCGGGCATTCACAATATTCTTCATCTCCGCCGAGCGAGGGTCAGCGAGGATCGATCGGTTGCCCAGTGCCCGAGGTCCCCACTCAAAGCGATCCTGGAAGAGGCCAATCACTTTTCCTCCCAGCATATCATCCACCATCATCTCTGCCCTGCGCTCGGGATCCTCGACGAGTTGGTAAGAGCGGCCAGTGGCTTCAATGGCTCTTTTCACTTCCTGTGGCGTATAGGCCTGGCCCCAATAGGCATGCTCCATAATGAACTTCCTGGGTTGTCCCAACAGTACGTGATAAACATATAGGGCTGCGCCGAGCGCTCCACCAGAATCGCCAGCCGCGGGCTGAATATAGACATCCTCGAAAGGAGTTTCCCGGAGAATCCGGCCGTTGGCAACCGAGTTTAGTGCCACACCCCCAGCCATACATAACTTCTTTAGACCTGTACGCTCGTAGGCATAGTTAGCCATTTTCA
>Ga0111538_10008292_pt1 | contig 13950 bp, 7 predicted proteins | sample SoiMethybrSBSTD1_FD_79669 | JGI IMG/M metagenome (GOLD analysis project Ga0111538, IMG submission 79669) | Bulk soil microbial communities from a Populus tree surrounding site in Tennessee, USA - Soil MetaG P. TD hybrid SBSTD1 (version 2)... | ecosystem: Environmental > Terrestrial > Soil > Tree...
CTGCCCTGCAGTACCGAGACGGCGCTGCGCGGCGAGGTGCCTCTGCCCGCAAACTTGATCTCCGCGTCGATGCTGCCGCCGGCGCCGCGTTTGGCCGTGGCCGCGCCGGCGAGCGCGGCGACGCTGCCGCCTGCCAGGCGCACGCTGCCGCTGACGTCGGCCCCGGCCGCGACTCTTTCCACCAGCAGCGCCGCCGCGGATCGCCCGCCGAGAGCGTCGCCCTCGATGCGGCTTTCGACCTTGCCGGACGAAAGCGTGATGTCGATGCCGGCGCGGCTGATGCCGATGCCGTCGGCGATCACGAGGCGTCCGGCATCGATGCGGATGCTGCCGTCGAAAATCTCGAACGCCACCGCGTCGAAGGGCTCATCCGGCCAGGGGCTGCGCCGCCCTGCAATGGCGGTCTCAGCGGCGGCGGTGACCGCGAGCCGCTGGTCGAGCAGGGGCCCCAGAAGTTTCGCGGCGGAGATCTCGTCGACGGCTACGCGGGCCTCGATACGGCGGCGGTCGCCGGAGGCGAGCGCGAGCCGGCCGCTCACGTCGCTGCCGCCGACGTTGAGCGCCAGCTGATCGACGGTCAGACTGCCCTCGCGGGCGGCGAACTTCAGCGAGCCGGCAACGGGGACACCATCGAGCCGCAGCGGCCCGGCCAGCCCGGCGAGCGCGGCGACGCGCGCGCCGTTGTCCGTCTTGATGTCCAGGTCGCCCGTGGCGGAGTTGCCCGACGGCGAGGCGACGAGCTGGCCGCGGAAACGCAGCCCCAGATCACCCGCCTCCGCCGACGCCAGTGTCGACAGGCCTTCGCCAGGCACGCCGGCGGCCTTGATGAGCACGCGTCCCGGAGCAGTGTTGGCGCTGCCGCCCCCCGGGCCGGTGGGCGCCACGAGCGCTGCCAATGCGTTGGCATTGCCGCCTTCGATCAGGGCCGTCAGGTCGGCAGGTCCCGTGCGCCAGCCCCCCTGGCCGCCGTCGAGGCGGGCATTGAGCTTCACGGCCGCGCCGTTGGCCTCGCCGTCGATTGCAAGATCGGCCGAGGTGGGCGTGCGCACGCCGAACGCCATCGATCCCGCAAGCCGCAGGGGCACCATCGCCTGTGCGCGCAGGGCATCGGGCCGGAGCGCCTCGGGAACGCCGAGCAGCTCCGCCAGCGGAGCGATTGCCGTGGCGGCGTCGGCGCTCACGAACCCGCGCAGGCTCCCCTTCGGGCGGGAGGCGGCGTCGATTACGTCGCCCTCCAGCTCCAGACTGAAGCCGCGGTCGCTCGCGACCCGCAGCAGCGGCAGCCGGAGCCGTCCGCCGCGAAGCTCAATCTCCACGGCCACGTCGCGATAGGTGCGCGTCCCCGTGATGAGCTCGCCGGCGTTGACGCGCACCAGGGCGTCCGTCTGCATGCTGCGCCAGCCGGGCTTGAGAGCGGTCGGTTCTTGCGACGCTGCGCGTCCCGTCACCGGCCCGCGCAGCAGCAGACCGAACACGTCGCCGAGACTGGCCCCTGCAGGAATGATCGCGCGCGCGTCGAGCTGAGGACCCTCGACGAGCAGCGTCAGCTCCGGCCGCCCTTGCCATCGGTACTGGGCGCTCGCGGTGATGGCCGTACCGGAAACGTCGCCGACCAGATTGCGAACGCTGGCGCGACCCGGCGCAAGGGAAAGCTGCGTGCGCAGGCCGAAGGTGCCGTCGCCCCGGCCGTCGACGCCCAGCGCGCCCGCGGTTGCCCAGGAGAGGAAGCGGGCGAGGCTGACGCCGTGCAAGTTCAGGCTGCCGTCGAAGGCAGCCTCGCCGGATGGGCCGGTGACCGCGCCTTTCAGCGCGCCGCGGCTGCCGCCGGGAAGCCCCAGGCTCAGCTCCTCGATCTCCAGCCGGTCCTCGAAGCGCACGAGCGAGAGATGGACGGCATTGACGGCTTCCCGGCCGACATTGGCCTGGTCAATGGCAAAGGTCGCGCGCGAGCGGCCGGCGGCCGGGAGCAGGTCGCGCAGCCCGATCGCAAGCGGCACGATGCTGTCGAGAGGACCCGCGGCGGTGCCGGCTCCGGCAATGCTGTCGAGGTCGAGCCAGCGGGACGACAGGTTCATGTCGACGGACAGGGCGTCCCGCCACAGCGCCTTGATCTCGCCCGACAGGATCTGCGGCCGCCCGTCCTGCTCGAAGGAGAGCGCGAGGTCCGACAGCGTCGCGCCTCTCGGATTGGCCCGTACGGCCGCGCGCAGGTCGAAGGCCGGCTCGTCCCGGCCCGGCCTGGCGTCGCCGTCCTCGCCCTTGGCGCGCCCTCCTGCGGAACGGGGCGTGCGCCAGAAACCGGCGATCGGCAAGCGGGCGGTCAGCTCGCCCTCCAGATGTGGCTTGCCGGTCAGATCGGCTAGGCGGCCGTCGAGCGTGTAGCTCGTGACGCCGTCGGCGGAACGCAGCAGCACCTTGAGGCGCACGTCGCCGTCGCCTTCGGCCCTTGAGGTGCCGATTCTGAGCTCTCGGGCGCTGCCCTCTTTGCCGACCGTCCCCTTGAAGCGATAGGGACCTTCGAGAGAGGGTGCGGCAAGCTCGCCGCTGATGTTCTCGAAGCGCAGGCGCTCGGAGCCGTCCGGGCCATGCACCGCGAGCAGGCCGTCGGTGATCCTCACGGAGGTCAGGGTAACGTTGTTCGGCAGGTAGGCGGCGTTGCTGAGCGCCTGGCCGAAACTCTGCCAGTTCCAGCCATCGCGCTCGTCGACGGCAAGGCGCAGGGCGGGGCGATGCAGTTCCACCTCGTTGGCCTCCACCACGCCGCGAAACATCGGTGGGATGGAGAGCTTCATGGTCAAGCTCTCGCTCCGGAAGAAAGCATCCTGGAGATTGACGGAGGCGTCCGCGATGCGCACCTTTTCCAGACGGAAGTAGGGGGTCGGGAGCACGTGCAGCGTCACGGTGCCGCCCACCCTGACCTCGCGGCCCAGAAGGCGCGTCGCCTCCTCCTCGAACACGCCGCGATAGCCGTTCCAGTCGATGAGATAGGGCACAGCAAAGAGCGCGCTCGTGATCGTGATCACAAAGACAGCTACGGCGATGAAGAACTTGCTCATGCGCCGGCCCTGCCCCCCGCCAAGCTCGCGCTGTCCATGCGTGGCCGGATGCGGCCGCGCATGGGTAGTCGGCTGCTGTCTGGTAGCGCCCGAGGCCGCATCAAACCGTCCCTTCCGGCGCGCCGCACCGGCCGTATTGGGGCCGCGCGAACCCTGCGCCGATCCTGCGCGCGAGTATCACACAGTTGGGCATAAGTTTGGATCACGAAATTGCCGCCGGCCCGTGCCTCGGAGGGTTGTGGGCAGGCTTCTCTGCCGGGTTGCCGGCCCATTATGGGTGCTATAGTCGCAACCGATGTCAGCGAGTCGCCAACGAGCCCCTGCCTTGGATGCGCCGGCGCCTGCCGCAGCCGCATCCAATTCCGCGCGCGCCCTTGGGCTGCCGGCGGCGGCGCCATATCTGGACGGCCTCAACCCCGAGCAGCGGGCGGCCGTGGAAGCCGTCGACGGACCGGTGCTGGTGCTGGCGGGCGCCGGTACCGGCAAGACGCGCGTGCTGACCGCACGCATTGCTCACATCCTGTGCACCGGGCGGGCGCGCGGCTCCGAGATCCTCGCCGTCACCTTCACCAACAAGGCGGCGCGCGAGATGAAGGAGCGCATCGGCGCGCTCGTCGGCGGCGCCGTGGAAGGCATGCCATGGCTCGGAACCTTCCACTCCATCGGCGTCAAGATCCTCCGCCGGCATGCCGAGCTCGTGGGTTTGAAGTCTGGCTTCACGATCCTGGACACCGACGACCAGATCCGACTGATCAAGCAGGTCATCGAGAGCGAAGGGCTGGACAAGGATCGTTGGCCGGGGCGCCAGCTTGCCGCCCTGATCGACGGCTGGAAGAATCGCGGCCTCACACCCGACAAGGTGCCGCGCGGAGAAGCGTTCGCCTTTGCCGAGGGCAAGGGAGCGGCCCTCTACGCCGCCTATCAGAGGCGGCTCAAGGAGCTGAATGCGGCTGACTTCGGCGACCTGCTGCTCGAGGTGCTGCGGCTGTTCCTGGAGCATCCGGACGTGCTCGCCGACTACCAGCGCCGCTTCCGCTACACCTTGGTGGACGAGTATCAGGACACCAACGTGGCCCAGTACTTGTGGCTGCGGCTCATCGCCGGCGGTTCGCCCAACATCTGCTGCGTCGGCGATGACGACCAGTCGATCTACGGCTGGCGCGGCGCCGAGGTCGACAACATCCTGCGCTTCGAGGCGGACTTCCCGGGTGCCAAGGTCATCCGCCTGGAGCGGAACTACCGCTCCAAGGGCCACATCCTGGCGGCCGCGTCCGGTCTCATCGCGCACAACAAGGGCCGCCTCGGCAAGACGCTGTTTACCGATGATCAGATGGGCGAGCCCGTCGTGGTCAGCGGCATGTGGGACGACGACGAAGAGGCGCGCTCCGTCGGCGAGGACATCGAAGCGCTGAAGAACCGCGGCGTGCGCCTCAACAGCATGGCAATCCTGGTGCGGGCTTCCTTCCAGATGCGCGCCTTCGAGGACCGCTTCGTCACGCTGGGGCTCCCCTATCGCGTGGTCGGCGGCCCGCGCTTCTATGAGCGCCAGGAGATCAAGGACGCCATCGCCTACCTCGAGGTCACGCTGAACCCCACCAACGACCTCAAGTTCGAGCGCATCGTCAATGTGCCCAAGCGCGGCCTCGGCGACACCGCGCTGAAGCGCGTGAACGAGCTGGCCAGGGCGCGCACCATCCCGCTCTATCAGGCCGCGCGCGAGATCGTGGAGACGGAGGAGTTGACGGGCAAGGCGCGTAGATCGCTCGCCGATCTTGTTGCCGCCTTCGAGCGCTGGCGCGGACGGATCGACGGCATGAAGCACACCGAGCTCGCCGAGCTGATCCTGGACGAATCCGGCTACACGCAGATGTGGCAGAACGACAAGAGCCCGCAGGCCCATTCCCGGCTCGAGAACCTGAAGGAGCTGATCCGGTTCATGCACGAGTTCGAGACGCTGCAGGGCTTCCTGGAGCATGTCTCGCTGGTCATGGATGCCGATGCCCAGGACGGCGACGACCGCGTCTCGCTGATGACGCTGCATGCCGCCAAGGGCCTGGAGTTCGACGTGGTGTTCCTTCCGGGCTGGGAGGAAGGGCTGTTTCCGCACCAGAGGAGCCTCGACGAGAGCGGCCAAGCGGGCTTGGAGGAGGAGCGGCGGCTCGCCTATGTCGGCCTCACGCGTGCACGCCGGCAGGCCAAGGTCAGTTTCGTGCAGAACCGGCGCAACCGCGGACTGTGGCAGGCCGCAGCCCCCTCGCGCTTCGTCGACGAGCTGCCCGGGGCGAATGTCGAGGTCAACGAGCCGAAAACCGCCTACGGCGGCGCGGGACGGTTCAACCCGTACGGGCGGAGCCGCTTCGACGAGCCGGCGGCGGGCTTTCAGAGCGGCTACGCAACCCCCGGCTGGCAGCGTGCCAAGGAGCAGTGGAGCCGTGACGACCGCCGCCGTTCCAGTGGCCCGACGACCATCGACGGCGAGCTTGTTGCATCCTCGACGGGGCGCGGGGCGGGCTTCGAGCCGGGCGAGCGCGTCTTTCACCAGAAATTCGGCTACGGCAGCATCGCCGAGGTGGACGGCAACAAGCTGACGATCGATTTCGACAAGGCCGGGCGCAAGCGCGTCGTCGACAGCTTTGTGGCTCGGCCCGAACAGGTGTGAGCGGAACGCCGCACGCCATCCACCGATAGTGTCCGGCGGCCTCGACAAGCACGAACGGAAGGCCCTAGAAACACCGGCAATTCGAGCTGCGGCAGAGGTGGGACATGCGCCGGGTTTTCCGGACGCAAGCCGCCAGCGGGAAGGCGGAAACGGGGAGGTGAAGCATGGCAATGGCCAGCATCACGCGCGATGGCCCGGTCGGAGAGGAAGCCGCCAGCACTCAGCCTTCCTCACGCGCCGCAGGCGTTGCGGCAGCCGCCTCGGCCGATCCGCATTCGCGGTCGGGCCGGCAAGCCCAGCGCGAAAAGTTCCTGCCCGTCACCAGCTATGCCCTGATCGATCGACTGACGACCGCCTGGAGTGGAGGAGATGCCGACCAAGCGCGCCGGTTCATGCGCTATTTGTCGTTCTGGCGGCGCCAGTCCTACACGGCCAAGCTGCTCGAGCTGGAGCAGGTGTACGAGCCGTTCGCTCCCGACAGCGACAACCTCGTGACCCGCGCCTACAGCCCCGAGGAGAAGCGCGGCATGCAAAGGCGCCTCGTGGAGCTGATGTCGGGCCTGCTCGAGCAGGGCAACTTCACGCGCGTCGATCCCGAGAACGTGCACTTCATCCTGACGAAAGACTCTGCCTACGGCCTCGATCTGCAGGTCGACCTCGACGCGTTCGAGGAAATACTGATCTACTACCGCGGCGCCACCACCATCACCGAGCGTCGCCGCGACGTGCGCAAGGCCTACATCGGCTGGCGGGAGGTGCAGATCCCCGTCTTCCGGCGCATGTTCCTGCTCTTCAAGCTCAAGCCCTTCGACGTGCGCGTGCGCGAGGTGATGGAGGAGCAGAAGCTCGACAAGAAGGATGCCGAGCGCATCGTGCGCAAGCTGCGCGGCCTGCTGCCGCCCACGGTGACCAGCGACTGCATCTACATCAAGCTGTTCAAGAACATGCCGCGCAGCGACGTGGAGATGATCTTTCCCAACACCAAGGTGCGCTTCCGCCTGTTCGACAAGATCAAGTTCGGCGTCACGGCCGGCGGCGGGCTGGGCATGGGCCTGTTCGGCACCATCGGCAAGATCGCGCTCGCCAGCAATCCCTATACCTTGGCAGGCGCCGTGGCCGGGTTTGGCGGCGTCGCGCTGCGGCAGGCGACCAACTTCATCAATCAGCGCAACCGCTACATGGTGGTGCTGGCGCAGAACCTCTACTTCCACGCCATGGCCGACAACCAGGGCGTGATGACGCTGCTTGCTGACCGGGCGGCCGAGGAGGACTTGAAGGAGGAGATGCTGCTTTACAGTGTGCTCGCCAGGGAGCCTGTCAACATCGCAGAGCTCGGCCGCGTCGATTCCATGATCGAGGAACTTCTGAACAGGACCTTCGGTGTCAACGCCGACTTCGACGTGGAGGATGCGCTGCAGCGGCTGAAGCAGGAGGGCATCGTCGCCGAGCTGCCCGACGGGACACTGCGGGCGCTGCCGCCGCGCGAGGCTGCGCTGCGCATCGACAAGCTTTGGGACGCCTGCCTCGACGAACTGCCCGATTTCGTCCCCGCGATGGGGCACGAGGTCGACGAGATCCGCGACCACATGCAGAGCTGACGACGCGGCGGGTTCACAACTCGGTCCCGGCTCTTCTTTGCACGCTTCCCCCTTGCTCGAGCAGTTCCCCTCCCCTTGACGGGGAGGGGAAAGGAAAAGAGGACTGCGTCAGCGCTCGATCACGAGGGCAACACTGCGGTCGCTCGGATCGACGATCACGACGTCACGCTCGGCGACGACGAACCGGAATCTGCGCAGCTCCGGCACGCTGTCGATGACTACGCCGCGGAAGTCGTGCAGCTCGACGTTTCGCGGAATCTCGGCGCCCAGGGCCAGCCTGACACGCACGTTCGCCGGCTCGTAGTCGTTGCCGATACTGTCGAGCACCAGCGCGCGCTGCTCCGACGTGAGCCGCAGTTCCATCCGGTCGGGGCGCTTGGCAGCCTGCTGCGGGCGCTCCTCGATCACGTCGACGACCTCGTAGGTGGCCGGATCGACAATGATGATCTCATCCTCGACCACGACGTAACGGTAAGCCGAATAGGCCGGCACGATCGCGAGCACCGCCGCCGGAACGGCATAGAGACGGACACGACGTGGGACGTGAGCACCGACGCGGACGCTGAACTTTGCGTCGGCCCGGGCGCTGCGGCGATCGAACTTGCCGCGCAGATCAGTGCGCTGTTCGCTGCTCAGCCGCTCACGCGCAGAGCGGGCGTCCTCGTGCTTCTGCGCCTGCTGCCCGTCGCGGCCACCCTCGGCCTTCTTCGAACTGTCGGGCTGCTGACCGGCTGTGCCCGGACGCCTCTCCTGCTTGTCCTGTCCGCGCTCTGTTGCACGCTGCTCCTGGCGGCCGGGCTCGGCCTTCTTGCGGTCCTGGTCAGTCGGCTCGGCTCGCTTGCGGTTGCCCTGCTCGGCCTTCTTGTCGCGGTCGGGTGCTTGCGCGGCCGGCCGCTCCTTGTTGCGGTCCTTGGGCTCGGCGCTGCGGTTGGGCTCCTTTGCCGGTGCAGTGGCACGCGGCCCGCGATCGCGCTCGGTCGCTCCGCCCGGAGGCGCCGCGCGCTCGGGCGGTGCTGCACCGGGGCCCGTCCCTTCGCTGCCACCGCGGGGACCCGCGCCTGCCGGCGGTCCGCCGGCTCCGCCACCGGGGCCACCGGGCCCCTCCTTCATCTGCGCGATCGTCAGCGATGTGCTGGCCAGCAGGGCCGCGCCCGCTACGATGGCCTTCGACATTATCCTCATTGCCAACTCCGTGGTTTCACAGCGATTGTGCGTCAACGCCGCTTCTCATCGAGGGTTCCGCCGGCGCAATCGCCTGCTACCGCGGCGCAATGTGAGTGGAACTGCCTGGCGCTTGCCTCGGTCCGTGGCCACGCCCTATTACTGGGCGCATGTTCCAGACCTACGAAGCTCCCGAGACGCGACAGAATGGCACCGGCCGCATTGACGCATTGCGGCGCGAAATGGCGAAGGCCAGGCTTGATGCGCTGCTCGTGCCGCGCTCAGACGAGCACCAGGGCGAGTATGTCGCCCCCTCGGCCGAGCGGCTGAAATGGCTGACCGGGTTTTCCGGCTCGGCCGGATTTGCCGCCATCGGAAAAACGAGCGCTGCGCTGTTCGTCGACGGCCGCTACGTGGTGCAGGCTCCTCAGCAGGTGGACACGCGCACGTTCAAGGTGCTGCAGGTCCCTCAAGCCAGGCTCGAGGACTGGATCATCACGCACGTCAAGGCGGGCGGCACGGTCGGCTTCGATCCGAAGCTGCACACGGCGGCTGCGATCGAGGAGCTGGCAAAAAGCCTGCAGGCGAAAGGCATCAAGCTGAAGGCGCTCGCGCGCAACCCGGTGGACAAGATCTGGGGGCGCGATCGGCCGCCCCCGCCACAGGGCCCCATCATTCCCCATCCCATCCGCTATGCCGGCAAGGCTGCGGAGCAGAAGATCGCCGACCTGCAGGCTGCGCTTCGCAAGGAGGGCGAGGATTGGGTGGTGCTGACGCTGCCCGACTCGATCGCCTGGCTCTTCAACATCCGCGGCTCGGATGTTGCGCACAATCCCGTGCCGCTGGCCTTTGCCCTGGTGCCGGCGAGCGGCAAGGCCGAGCTTTTCCTCGATCCGGCCAAGGTCGGGCCGGAGGCCAAGGTGCATCTGGCGCCGCTGGCCAGGATCAGCGAGCCGTCGGCGCTCGAGACCCGGCTCGCGGCGCTCAAGGCCTCGCCCAAACGCGTCCGCCTCGATCCCGGATCGGCCTCGAGCTGGTTCTTTCGCAAGCTCGGCGGCGGCAAGGCGCGCATCGTCCGCGCCAGCGATCCCTGCCTTCTCCCCAAGGCGCGCAAGAATTCCGCCGAGATCAAGGGCGCGCGCGCCGCGCAGCGGCGCGACGGGGCGGCCGTGGTCCGCTTTCTCGCCTGGCTCGACCGCGAGGCGCCAGGCGGCCGGCTCGACGAGATCATGGTCGCACGCCAGCTCGAGACCATCCGCAGCGAGACCCAGGCCCTCAAGGAGATCAGCTTCGACACCATCTCCGGTGCCGGACCCAACGGTGCCATCGTGCACTACCGGGTCACTACGGCCACCAACCGCAGGCTCGAGGCAGGGCAGCTCTATCTGATCGACTCCGGAGGCCAGTACCTGGACGGCACCACCGACATCACGCGCACGGTCGCCATCGGCAAGCCGTCGCGCGAGATGCAGGAGCGGTTCACGCTCGTGCTGAAGGGCCACATCGCCATCGCCACGGCGCGCTTCCCGAAGGGTACGCGCGGTGTTGACTTGGACCCCTTTGCGCGGCGGGCTCTGTGGGAAGCGGGCCTCGACTTCGATCATGGCACCGGCCACGGTGTCGGCAGCTACCTCTCCGTTCACGAAGGGCCTCAGAGCATATCCAAGCGCGGCATGGTCCCGCTGGAGCCGGGGATGATGATCTCCAACGAGCCCGGCTACTACAAGGAGGGAGCCTACGGCATCCGCATCGAGAATCTGGTGCTGGTGACGGAGCCCGAGAAGATTTCAGGGGGCGACCGCGAGATGATGGGCTTCGAGACCCTGACGCTCGCGCCCTTCGACCGCCGCCTCGTGCGGCCGGAGCTGCTCACGGGGCCGGAGCTCGCCTGGCTCAACTCCTATCACGCGCGCGTTGCGGAGCTCATCGGCCCGGAGCTCGGGCCCACCGACCGCGCCTGGCTCGAGGCGGCCACCGCGCGCATCGGCTGAGGTCAGCGGCTGAGACTCAGTCGTGCCGAGGCGCCGCCGCCGTTCAGGCTGGCGGTCATGCGGTTGCCGTTGACGATGATGGCGATCGACCCCGAGGTTGCGTACTCGGCATTGTAGAAGCCGCCGGAGAAGCGATTGGCCGACGTGCGCGACAAGGCTGCGGTCTGTGCGATGCGCCCTGATGGAGTCGCACATACGGCGCTCATCGCAAAACTGCTGCTCGTCTGACGACGGAAGGTTGCCCGGCAGCGGGCCTTCTCGCGCGAGCCCGACGGGAATACGACCGTGCCACCGCCGCTCCAGGAACCTTCGAGACTGGCCGGCTGCGGCTTGGCCTGCTGGGAGACGGCCGCAGGAGCGGCAGCGAGCAGGCAGGCACCGGCGAGGAGCAGGCTAGCCGTGCGATGCTTGAGGGTTAGACGCTGGTCCTGGCCGATCATAGCATGAAGCCCATATTGATCGTGACGAAGCTGCACCGAGGAAGGATTCGGAGCGTGCACGGAGTTTGGCAAGAACAACGCGGGTGGGCAATGCGAACATTTCCGTGATGTGCTCTTGCCGACAACCTCTACAGCTACCACACCGCGGCAAAAATTAACCTGCATTCTCAGGTGATATCCCCATGACGCCGGCTCCTGACGGCTGGCGGGAGAGCGCTGCACAGGCTTGCGGACAGCCCGACAGCAGGACGGGAAGCCTCAACCCTCGCGCTCGATCACCCCTTCAGCCCGGATCACCCGGTCGCGGTGCTTGAGCCAGTCCCGTCAAGCACCCGCGCCGCCATTTCCACAAGCGCGGAGCGCATCGACGGGACTCCAGCCCGGTCTCGGAGCGGCATGAGTGGGCGGAGGCCTGCGAGGCGCTTCGCTTGGCGAGCGTGACGTATGCTGCCAGACTGCGCGCAGCCTTCGAGCAAGAAGAGGTCCGTCGGGAGGGAGAGCCCATGCAGTTCGGCATCTTCTACGAGCACCAGCTGCCCCGACCCTGGGTCGAGGGCGCGGAGCTGAAACTCTTCCAGGAGGCGCTCGATCAGGTGGAGTTGGCCGACAAGCTCGGCATCGACTTCGCCTGGGAGGTGGAGCACCACTTCCTGGAGGAATACTCGCATTCCTCGGCGCCCGAGGTGTTCCTCGCCGCCTGCTCGCAGCGCACCAGGCGCATCCGGCTCGGCCACGGCATCGTGTTGATGCCGCCCAGCTACAATCATCCGGCCCGCGTCGCCGAGCGCATCGCCACGCTCGATCTGGTCTCGGCCGGACGGGTCGAGTGGGGCACAGGCCAGGGCGCCTCGGCGGCGGAACTCGGCGGATTTGGCATCCACCCCGACGAGCGCTACGCCATGTGGGCGGAGGCCACCACCGAAGCCGCCAACATGCTGGTGATGGACCCCTACCCCGGCTATCAGGGCAAATACTTCTCAATGCCTTGCCGCAACCTCGTGCCCAAATCGGTGCAGAAGCCGCACCCGCCGCTCTGGGTCGCCTGCTCGAAGCGCGAGACCATCCACCAGGCCGCCCGACATGGGATCGGCGCTCTGACCTTCGCCTTCGTCGACCAAGGCGAGGCGATCAAGTGGGTCCAGGAATACTACGACATCATCAAGTCGGACGAATGCGTGCCCATCGGCCACGCCGTCAATGCCAGCATCGCGATGGTGGCGGGGTTCTCCTGCCACGCCGACGAGGAGGAGGCGCGCCGACGCGGGCTCGACGGCTTCCGCTTCTTCGGCTACGCGCTGGGCCATCACTACATTTTCGGCGAGCACACGCCGGGGCGTACCAGCATCTGGGCCAACTACGAGAAGGCGCGCGACGTGCTCCCCACCTCGCCCGGCGCCGGCGGCATCGGCACGCCCGAGCAGATTGCCGTCAACATGGCCCGCTTCGAGGAGGCGGGGGTCGACCAGGTGGTGTTCCTGCAGCAGGGCGGCAGAAACGAGCACGCCCACATCTGTGCGTCGCTGGAGCTGTTCGCCCGCTCCGTCATGCCGGCCTTCAAGGCGCGCCACGCCGCGCGCGAAGCACGTAAGCAGGCCGAGCTTGCGCCTTACATAGCGCGCGCCATGGCGCGCAAGGCGTTCCGACCTTCGCTACGAGACGGCGAAATTCCCAGCATCGTGGCACTGGGCCAGCAGCGCGCCCGCGACGAATCTGTCGACGGGAAAACCGCCAACTTCGGACGCGGCGGCGAAGCGCTGGTGCCGCTGGAGGATCCGTTGAAGAAGGTGAAGGCGTAGGGCGCAAAAGGCGAAGCCGCATTGCGCCGATCAACGGGCAAATCGGTGCAATGCGCTCAGCTTTTGCACCCTACGGGACACCCTCGTCCCGAGCCTGTCGAAGGACGGCAGCGCACGCCAATCCGTGCTTCGACAGACTCAGCACGAGGTCCTGCGCGTTGGGCCCCACGCAGCGAGTCTCACAGCGGGTCCCAGTTGAACACGTCTTGCGAGCGGTCGAGCGGGTAGAAGTCGCGCTTGAAGGCGGGCAGCATGGTCTCGGCGAGGGACTGCGGTGTCCAGCCGTTCTCCTTGTGCGCGACGCGTACGGGCCGCGATTGGCTCATCAGGAAGATCTCGTCCTTGCGCACGGCGAAGATCTGTCCCGTGACGTCCTTGGAAAGATCGCTTGCCAGGAACACGCAGATCGGCGCGATCTTTGAGGCTGTCATCGTGTTCTGGATGCGCTCCACCCGTGCCTTCTGCTCGGGTGTCTCGACGGGGATGGTGCCGATGAGCCGCGACCAGGCGAACGGGGACACGCAGTTGGAGCGCACGTGGAAGCGGGACATGTCGAGCGCGATCGATTTCGAAAGGCCGACGATGCCGAGCTTGGCGGCGGCGTAGTTGGCCTGCCCGAAGTTGCCGACGAGGCCCGAGGTGGACGTGAAGTGCACGAAGGAGCCTGACTCCTGCTCCTTGAAGTAGGGCGCCGCGGCCTTCGACATGTAGAAGGCGCCGTAGAGATGCACCTTGATCACCGCGTCCCAGTCCACCGCGCTCATGCGGTGGAAGATGCGGTCGCGCAAAATGCCGGCGTTGTTCACGACGCAGTCGATGCGGCCGAAGTTGTCGATGGCCGCCTTGATGATGCGCTCCGCGCCCTGCGGGTCGGCAACGCTGTCGCCGTTGGAAACGGCCGCGCCGCCGGCCTTGCGGATCTCGTCGACCACCTGGTCGGCGACCGACTTGTCCGCGCCCTCGCCCTCGGCGGAGCCGCCGAGATCGTTGACCACCACCTTGCCGCCCTCGGCGGCGGCGAGCATGGCGATCTCCCGTCCGATGCCGCGCCCTGCTCCGGTGACGACGATGACTTTGCCTTCAACGCACTTTGCCACGAACCTCTCCTCAACCTCTTCGCGAATTCCCCTCCCCTTGACAGCGAGGGGTTAGGGGGTGGGGTGAGAATCCCGACAGTCGAGTTTAGTGGACCCCGACCCCCGACCCCCCGCAAGGGGGAAGGGAGCTTTGCGGCACGGCCGCGGGCGCC
>Ga0111538_10008293_pt1 | contig 13949 bp, 8 predicted proteins | sample SoiMethybrSBSTD1_FD_79669 | JGI IMG/M metagenome (GOLD analysis project Ga0111538, IMG submission 79669) | Bulk soil microbial communities from a Populus tree surrounding site in Tennessee, USA - Soil MetaG P. TD hybrid SBSTD1 (version 2)... | ecosystem: Environmental > Terrestrial > Soil > Tree...
CGCACACGTATTCGAGAAGGCCGAGGGAATCCCAGTCGGGACGAAGCGTCAGCTCGAAGTCCTGCGAAAAGGGCCGTGTGAAGATCTTGGAATCGTCGATGGTAATGCGGTACCGCAACTTGTTGCCGTCGCGCGTCAGATGCTCGGTGGTGCGCAGTGCGTCGGTGTGCCAGCGGCTCTTGGTCGGGTCCGTGTAGTGGTAATCGTCGAGGATCCACGGCTTGAAATTGACCGTGTCGATGATCAGCGTGTCTCCGTCCCACTTGCCGACCGAATCGCCGTAGTACGAGGGCTCGATGCCCTCCCGGTGCGCCCGGCCGTCGGTCGGGATGATTCGTGCCGCACGCTGGAGCTCGGGGATGATGACGATGTGCCTTGGATTATGCACGATCTGGATCGGAAGGATGTACAGCATGCCCGACGGGAAGCCGGCGGGCAGGCACATCGCCCGAGGCTCGTCCAGCCGCGCATCGCCGGTGCGCGGATGGTACAGCAGGCTCTCCGCGCCAGGCTTCACCGGGGCCATCTTGTCGGCGTTGAAGATCAGATTCCCGCGCGGTCCGGTGGCGTTCACCGTGGACGGCGGCGTATAGACACCGGAGAAATCCGGCTTGCCGTTCGCCATGCGCGGAACGTCCTGGGCGGACATGTAACGCGTACCAACGAGGACGACTACTGCCGCGACTGCAGCCAGGGTGATCCACGCGCGGTTCATTTTGCGCCCTCCGTTGCCGTAAACGCGTTCGTGCCGTCGGCGTAGATCACTCGCCGGCCGGAGGCGTTGTTCGAGCCGTCCTTGGCCCGCACACCCTCGACAGTGACCTCAGCACCGATCTTGAGCGACTCTTTGGTGATGCCTCTGCGCATCAGCGCTCCAGGCGGCGCGTTGGAGAAACCCCAGGTGGTGACCTTGCCGCTGTTGTCCTTCACATCGACATAGAACCAGACGTGCGGGTTCAGCCATTCGACTTTGGTGATCGTCCCCGTCACCTTGACGGGCTTCGTCAGGTCGTACTCCGCCGCCTCGGAATGGTGGGCGTTCAGAGGCTGGCCGCCGATTGCGAGGCTGAACCCGGCGATCAGCAGGAGAAGCATACGCGTCATGAAGTACCTCTTGGCACTGGCCATGGAGCGGTTTCGTCATCGCAGACGTGCCGCGGCGGCCCGTCATTGCCGAGGCTCATTATGCGACAGGCGCACGAGTCTCGTCAGCACGCCTCGACCTAGCGCTCAGTTTGAAGTGGTTGCAAGGGCCGCGTCCGCAACGCCTGCCCCGGGGCGGACTTCAGAACCGGGTGCGTACTCCCCGCCGCAAGCCCCTCGTCGAAAACATTCCAGGTCGTCAGCCCATCGTTGCTTTCCGGTTCCAGCAGGTAGAAAACGAGGCGCCCGAGCCGCTGGCTGGTGCGCACGACGATCGACCCGGCAGGCATCTCCACGTCGCTTCGTTCGAAGCGGCCGGTCACCGCTGTTTCGTGGTGTCCCTGGAACATGCGCGCGGCGTGGTCTACCCGCTCGATGACAAAGCGATCGACCGCCACGCGTTGAGGAACCGCCAGTTCCTCGACGTCGATTCCGTGCGTTTTCAGCAGGCGCGCCACAGCGCGATGACGGCCGTCGTCGGATGCGTGAATCAGATACTCTCGTGGTACCGGCCGCGTCGCGGTCGTCGTGAATCCATCGAACACGGTCATGGCCGTCGGCAGCACGGTACGCTCCAGCATCGTGATCATCGGCTTGCCCGAGCGCGGATTGATCGTCGTGCCGACGTCCGCGACGAGAACGTCGGTGGACGCCGGTACGGGACGCAACGCGAACGCGATGCCCTGGCTGGCAGGTGCGGCGCCACTGGCCCACTCGGCATCCACGCTCGCGCCCAGCGAACGAAGATCATCGGCGTTGCCCCCGACAAACTTCATGATCTCTTCGACGAAGGCTTCCGTCACCTGGACGCGCCGCTCGAAATCCAGGTAGCTGTACGCCTCCGACAGAATGGCAATGCGATTGCGCATCCCCGTGTAGCTGTTGCCGAATCGCGGCCGCGGGTCGAACGTACGCCAGATCTTCCGGCGTGACTCGCCGGGGGCGAATCGTTCGAGTTCCTCCTCGATCGACTCGAGGGTGGCGAAGTTGCCGTAGTCGAATGTGTTCCAGCCGCGGACGCTCATGGCGTTCCGCACCGCCGGCAGCAACCGCGTGCGCGCGAACGCGTCGATTCGCCCGTCGGTGTTCGGATTGAGGGGCGGGGCGTAGGTCAGGTGGTAGCCGTGATAGGACCCGTTGGTCGTGTGGAGATCGACGATGAGGTCGGGGTCCCACCGGGTGAACAGCCCCACAAGGGCCCGTGCTTCCGAGGACTCGAGCTTCATGAAGTCACGATTGAGATCGAGTCCTTTCGCGTTCTCGCGTGTGCCGACGCCACCGATCGGGCCGTTCTGCTCGGCGCGATGTTCCAGGCTGATCCGCTCGTTGCCATCGGCGTTGTAGATCGGGGCGAAGAGCCAGACTGCGGATCGACAGAGCGGCTGCAGGTCCCCCAGAGCCAGGCGGCGCGCGAGGTGCAGTACGGCCTCCTTTCCCTCGACTTCGCCGGCGTGGATGTTGGCCATCACGAAGACCACCGGCCGGGGGCGCGGTATCGGGAGCGGCAACTCGGCAGGCGGGTCGCCCAGGACCATGAGAGGCAGGTCCCGCCCTTCTTCCGATCGTCCAAACATCTCGACTCGCACCCTCGGCGACTGCCGGCTGAGCGCCTCGATGAATGAACGAACATCCTCGTAGCGGCTCGTCTCCTCGAATGCCGTCTGCTCCGCCCGGCTCAGGGGGGCGGCTGTTGTCATGCTCGATGCTCCCGCGCAGGCGCTCGTCAACGCCACACCTACCGCCGCGCAGCATGTGCGGAACGCACTCATGAATCACGACATTGTGGATCGTGCGGCGGGCAAAAACCGTTGATCCGGGCGAGGATGCGAGCCATTCTTCACGCGAGGCGTGACGTCCGGCCGACGGCGGCGCTCGAAAGGCCCGTCTGCACGTGAAGACGCGCGCCGGCATGAGATGGGAACATGGTTGCGAAACCGCCGCGGCTCATGCAGGCTGAATAGGGCTCGTAAGAAAGGGCACATGACCAGTCAGATGGAGAAACCGTTGAGGGCGAGAATGTTCAAGGCGTTGCTCATCATCGTCGTGAACAGCATGATTGCCGGCGCCCAGGCACACGCGGCAACGCGGACTGCTGCCAGTTGTAACGTCGCGGACGTGCAGAAGGCCATCAACGCGTCCAAGGACGGAGACCTTGTCCTGGTGCCGGCTGGCGAGTGCACGTGGCCGGCGAACGTCACCCTCGACAAGACGGTGTCGCTCAAGGGCGCCGGGAGCGAGGAGGGCGGCACGCGGCTGATCTACAACGGGGCCGACCACTCCTTCATCACCGTGGACGTCGGGAACAAAACCGGCTTCATGGAGATCACCGGGTTCTTCTTCGACAAGCCCTGGCTGAAGACAATGACGTGGCAGGGGCTCATCCAGTTGAGCGGCCCGGTGGGCTGGAAGAACTTCCGCTTCCACCACAATCGCGTCCGCTCCTACGACCGCGACTGGCACATCCTGGCGCAGTCCCATATCTACGCCGTGATCGATCACAACCTGTTCGAGGGGCAGGCCGGGGCCATCATCACCAAGGGCCGCGGCGACGCGGACTGGACCTCGCCGCTCGTGCTCGGCACCGCCGACTGGTTCTTCATCGAAGACAACACGTTCACCTTCGACGCCAACGGGAACCAGTACCCGGTCAACGACATGCAGAACGGCGGGCGCATCGTGTTCCGCAACAACACCGTCAACAACGGGTTTTTTCAGACGCACGACCAGATGCGCAACGGCTACCCTTCCGGGCAGGCCTACGAGATCTACGACAACAAGTTCACGACGACGATCCAGCTGCACAAGGCCATCGAGCTCAATAGCGGCACCGGCGTCGTGTTCAACAACTCCATCACCGGCACGTGGAACTACGGCATCGGCCTGCGCGACTACAAGACCGCCGGGCCGAAGGTGAATAACGGCACCCTCGACGTCAAGGCCTGCAACGGTTCCGATCCGTCCGATCAGAACGTTCCCGGAAACAACGGCTGGCGCTGCCGGTATCAGATCGGCACTCACGGGATTGGCGCCAGTGCGGTGACGTTCCCGCTCTACGTGTGGAGCAATACCTGCGATGGTACCGACGGCGGCTGCAACAACGGGGCTCAGGCCGCGTTCACGGATGACACGGTCGATTCTGCGTTCTCGAACATGCCGACATCGGCGCACGTGGTTTCGGGCCGCGACTTCATCAACAACGGCACGACGCCCAAGCCCGGCTACACTCCGTACGCGTACCCGCATCCGCTGACTGGCAAGGGGGGCGCCTCGTCGTCGAACACGCCGAGCGCGTCAACAACTCTCAGGTGGCCAGTGCAGTAGAAATCCACCGACCGACGCCCCGTTCGACTTTCAGCGGCGAGTCACGTTCCGAGAAGGCCGCGGATGCCTCGAAGTGGAATGTGAACCCATTCGGGCCGGTTGTGGATCTCGTACTCGAGCTCGTACAGCGCTTTGTCCAGCTCAAAGAATGACAGCCAGTTCTCCGTCTCCGTCCGATCGCCGGGAACGGCAGTGGTCCTCAATGCCGTTGCGGATTCGAGATACCCGTCGAGGAACCAGCGCCGCGGGGCCACTTCCGCCGGAAGAAAATCCGCGACGCTCGTTGGATCACGCGCCGTCGGCGAGGAGGCGAATCCAGTCTCGATCGCGTAATCGAAAGAGCGGAGCATGCCAGCCACGTCCTTGAGGGCGCAGAACTTCTGGCGGCGATGGGCGATCGGCGTCAAGGGTTCGCCTTCGAAATCGATAATTGCGAACGCCGAAGACGTCTTCAACGTCTGGCCGAGATGGTAATCGCCGTGAATGCGCATTTTGCGGAAGGTTGCGCGTGACGGCGGGACAATATCGACGGCGCCTGTGAAGCGCCCATTGGCAAGCAGCGACCGGCCGAGCCGGCGTGTCTCATCGGGCCACGTCGCGACGTAAGAGTGGACGAGATCCGCGGAGCGCGCCAGGCGAGTGCGGAGCAGGGCGGACCAATGCTCCACATCGGTGCCGTGCACGGCCTCCGGCCGGAACGACTCGAGCGAAGCGTCAGACTCGAGCGCGGCGTGAAGTTCCGAGGTGATCGCGCCCAATCGGGCGATCGCCGCTGGTAAATCGGCTGGGACTGAACCCGTGTGTCGATAGCGGCGAAGGGCCGACAGAAAATACGCCCACCCGTCACCGTCGTTCTCAATCCACGCCTGCAGCACACCCAGCGTCGCCGGCGAGCCGGTTGGAGGCTCGTAGGTCAGCGATCCTTCGAGCGCAGACATGGCGCGGAACGTCGTGCGTGAGGTGAGGAACCGGCCGACTTCCAGCTCGGGGTTTTCTCCCGGCTGAAGCCGCCGGAACAACTTCAACACGAGATCGGCGCCGATCCGCAGCGAGGTATTGCTCTGTTCTCCTCTCAGGGCCGTGATGGGCACATCGGCATGCACCAGAACGCTTGCAGCGAGCTTCCCGACGTCTGCGTAACGAAGGCGGCCTCCGCGTCGAGTGATAACGGTGTCATCGTGCGTGAAACCGCGAAGCAGCGCACGTACCGCCGCAGGATCGGTCCCCACCTCCACGATTCCGTAGCCGCCTATCTCGAGGCGGTCGCCGCGGGGTGGGCTGAGCGCGGCCTGGCCCTGCGAAATGACAAGCGCATAGCGTTCAAGCTGCCCATCGGCATAAGACACGTTGGTGATGACGACGGCTGTTCTCTCGATGGCCGCCGGCAACTCCGCAACGTCCTCGATTTCGCATCGGGCAATGGTTCGGCCCTTGCCCCCAAACCAGCGTTGCCGACTGAGGAACGCAGGCAGCAGGTCTGGAAGGAAGTTGACGTTACAGATGTCTGAGCCTGAACCAGTAGAAGGCATACGGACCCATGGTAAGCAGGTAGGGGAGCGTTCCGATGCGCGGAAAGATACTCTTGCCGAACATCTCGATCGGAACGGCGCCGGCGAGTGAGCCGAGATCGAGTTCGACGGCCTGGGCAGTGCTCGAAAGATTACAGACAACGAGCACCTGCTCTTTGCCGAGCGTGCGGAAGAAGGCCAGCACGCGGTGGTTCGCGGCTTTCAGGAACACGGTCGAACCGCGGCTGAACACGCGAGTCGATTGCCGCACGCCAATGAGCCGGCGCATCCAGTTCAGGAGCGAGTGCTCGGATCGCTTCTGCGACTCGACATTGACGCTTTGGTAGCCAAACAGAGGATTCGAGATGAGCGGCTGGGCGAGACGTTCGGGATCGGCTGTGGAGAAGCCGGCGTTCCAGCCGCCGTTCCATTGCATCGGCGTGCGGACACCATTGCGGTCGCCGAGATACACGTTGTCCCCCATGCCGATTTCATCGCCGTAGTAGATGATCGGACTTCCGGGCAACGACATGAGCAGCCCGTGCATGAGCTCGATTCGCCGGCGGTCGCCCTCCAGCAGTGGCGCCAGCCGCCGCCGGATACCGACATTGATGCGGGCCACCGGATCACGCGCGTATTCCTCGTACATGTAGTCGCGCTCGACGTCGGTCACCATTTCAAGCGTCAACTCGTCGTGATTGCGCAGGAAGATGCCCCATTGGCACGTGTCGGGGATACTCGGCGTACGTTCCACGATCTCGACGAGCGGTTTCCGGTCCTCCAGCCGCACCGCCATGAAGATGCGCGGCATCAGCGGAAAGTGGAAGGCCATGTGGAATTCGTCGCCGTCGCCGAAATAGTGACGCACGTCTTCGGGCCACTGATTGGCTTCGGCCAGCAACATCCGGTCGGTGAAGTGTTCGTTGAGGCGCGCGCGGAGAAACCTCAGCACCTCGTGTGTCTCCGGCAGGTTCTCGCACGACGTACCCTCACGCTCGATCAGGTAGGGGACGGCGTCGACGCGGAAGCCATCGACGCCCAGATCGAGCCAGAACTTCATGACGTTCCACATCTCCTCGCGAACCAGCGGGTTGTCGTAGTTGAGGTCGGGCTGATGGCTGAAGAACCGATGCCAGTAGTACTGCTTGGAATCGGCATCCCAGGCCCAGTTCGAACGTTCCGTGTCGACGAAGATGATGCGAACCCCGGCGTAGCGATCGTCGGTATCGCTCCAGACGTACCAATCTCGCCGGGGAGAGTCGCGGGAGCGCCGCGCTTCCTTGAACCACTCGTGCTGATCGGAGGTGTGGTTGAGCACCAGTTCCGTCACCACGCGTAATCGGTGCGCGTGCGCCGCGTCGAGAAACTCGGCAAAGTCTTCAAGGGTGCCGTAGCTCGGATGAATACTGAGGTAGTCCGCAATGTCATATCCATCGTCACGGAATGGCGAGGGGTACATGGGCAGCAACCACAGGCAATCAACGCCCAGGTCCCTGAGGTAGCTGAGCTTTCCCGTCAGGCCCTTGAAGTCGCCGACGCCGTCTCCGTTGCTGTCCGCAAACGTCTTGACGTGCAGCTGGTAGATGACCGCATCCTTGTACCAAAGCGGCTCAGTCTTTTTCGGCAGTGGGGTAAGCGAGCTGCTCATACCAGGTTGCGCGGCCTCCTTGCCGTCTTGCCATGCATGCGTGCGAAGCGCGCGGGTCGTGCTCGCATCAATTGGGCTCCACGCGAAGAATGTGCCCTGGCTCGCCACTGAGCGCGTCGAGCCGCACGTAGTTGTACTCTCCCCATTCATAACGCGCGCCGGTCAGGAGATCGCGCACCCAATACGTCGTCCTGGCAGGCATGGCTACTGCCTCGGGAGGTACACGTATGGTTGCCTCATGCGGCCCGCGTGGGTCGAGGTTGACGACGACAATCACGCGGTTCGAGCCGTCGTCAGTCCATTTGACATACGCAATCAGTTGGTCGTTGTCGATTGGGAGGAACCGGATGTTCGTAAACTGCTGGAGCGCCGCCTGCTCGCGCCGCGCACGGTTGACGCATGTGATGAGGTCCTTGATGTTCCCGGGGTTGTTCCAGTCCCTGGCCTTGATTTCGTACTTCTCAGAATCGAGATATTCCTCTCGACCGGCGATAGCGGCATTCTCGCAGAGCTCGAACCCGCTGTAGATCCCGTATGTTGGCGAGAGCGTGGCGGCGAGAAGCAGCCTCGACTTGAATGCAGGGCGTCCGCCACGCTGAAGGATTGGCGGAAGGATGTCCGGCGTGTTGGCAAAGAAGTTGGGCCGGAAGTACAAAGACGACTCCGTGGCGGTGAGCTCCGTAAGATACGTTTCAAGTTCGAGTTTGGTGTTACGCCATGTGAAATAGGTATATGACTGGGTGAAGCCCCGCTTGGCCAACGCCTGCATCATGGGCGGCCGCGTGAACGCCTCAGCCAGAAAAATCACGTCTGAATGTTCGAGCTGGACCGTTTCGATGAGCCAGCTCCAGAAGCCGAGGGGCTTCGTGTGGGGATTGTCCACGCGAAAGATACGCACCCCGCGAGCAGCCCAGAACACGACGACCTCCCGCAGCGCCTGCCATAGGTTTTTCCAGTCGGGAGTATCGAAATTCAGCGGATAGATATCCTGGTATTTCTTGGGCGGGTTCTCGGCGTATCGGATCGTTCCATCCGGACGGCGATAAAACCAGTCGGGATGTTCGCGCACCCAGGGATGATCAGGCGAGCACTGAATCGCAAGGTCCAGCGCGATCTCCATTCCCATCGAGCGTGCGGCGCTGACGAAACGATCGAAGTCGTCGAGCGTTCCGAGAGACGGCTCCACGGCCATGTGGCCGCCGTCCTCGCTGCCGATGGCCCATGGGCTACCAGGATCGGCGGCGCTTGACTCGAGCCGATTGTTGGGGCCCTTGCGGCCAGTCCGGCCGATGGGGTGTATGGGCGCGAGATACACCACGTCGAATCCCATGCGGTGCAAATCGGCCAGGCGGGCTTCGGCATCGGCGAAAGTGCCTGGCCGCCCTGCAACCGCAGACTGCGAACGGACGAACAACTCGTACCAGGCACCGAAGCGGGCGCGCGTCCGCTCGGCGAGCACCACCAGTTCCGGTTCGTGAGAGGTCTTGTCCCCGTTGAGGGCGATACCGCTCAGCAGTTCGAGAGCGGGCGCGGAAGATGCGAGATCGAGCAGTGCGGGCGGGTCCGAGCCGAGACTTTGCAGGCCGTCCAGCAGTGCTGCCAGTTGCTTGCGGGTGGCGCCCGCCGCCGCATCCATCGCGCGCGTCACGATCGACAGTCCTTCGGCGATTTCGCTGTGGACGTCGGACTGGGCGGCGAGGACTCGTTTTCGGAATTCGTCAACCCACGACGCGAACACGTCGGTCCACGCGACGACCGTGAAGCGATACGGGCCGGGATGCTCGAGTCTGACGTGACTGCGCCACCGGTCCAGCCCCGGGTTCAGCAGCGTCATCGGGACGTGGCGGTGCGTAGCACTACCCGGGGCTGCCCACTCGAGGGCCGCGTAGATGCGTTCATGACCGTGCCTGAATACCGTGGCCTCGACAGCTACCAAGTCCCCGACGATTCCCTTTACTGGAAACCGGCCCCCGTCGATCGACGGGCGGATGTCTTCGATGACGACCTGTTCATAGCGCGTAGTCACGTGACGGGTCCTTTCGCCGCGCTGGACACGTGTGGATTCGACACGCATGTATCTACGGGCGTCCAGCCATGCATCCTGACGACGGCGAGGCACTGCCGAGGTCCCGGTCCCCGGTGAATGCCCGCTGGCACCCTGAGGATGGATAGCACAGCCTGGATTGTGACACTGGTCGCTCGGCGCACCGAAGGCGGACGTCGAACACGCGTACGCGGAGCCAGGGAGGGGCGATGTGACACGCGCGACACGCATTGCTAATCTCTACAGGCGAAGGGGAGCCTGCCGATCATGTCGAGTCACACAAATCGCAACGTTGCCTTCGTCTTGTGGATGACCACGGCCGCCGCGGCATCTGCCTGTGCCAGCCTGCGGGGCGCGTCGACGCCCAGCCTGTACGAGACGCAACAGTCCGTTGAGCGCTATATCGACTCCGGACGCTACGACGCCGATTTCGCCCGCGTCGTCAAGAGCGCCAGCGGCTACCTCGAATCGCGGGCCGCGCATGTCACCCGTCCCGCGATCGTCCTGGACATCGACGAAACGTCTCTCTCCAACTGGCCCGCCTACAAGGCCAACAGCTGGGGACGCGTGGTCAACGGTGACTGCGACATCGAGCGAGGCCCGTGTGGATTACGTGCATGGCAGGCGAGCGCTCGGGCCACGGCCCTGAAGCCCACCCTCGATCTGGACAAACGAGCGAGGATGCTGGGCGTTGCTGTCTTCTTCATTACCGGGCGGCCTTCGAACCTCCGCGACGCGACCGAGAAAAACCTGCGCGAGCAGGGATTCGAGTGGGACGAGGTGATTCTCCTTCCGGCGGACCAGAGCTTTCCGAGCGCAGCGGACTTCAAAGCGCCGGAGCGCAAAAAGATCGCCGACCGCGGCTACACGATCGTGCTCACGATGGGAGACCAGCAGAGCGACCTGACCGGTGGCTACGCCGAGCGCACGTTCAAGCTGCCGAACCCGGTGTACTTCCTTCCCTAGTAGGGCACCACGACAGCCACCTCCAACTCCCAACTCCGAATGTCGGCGTTTGGGACGTGGAAGACCTGGGTTCAGGCAGGATTGCCCTATTGGCGGAGCACCTGATGAACGAACGCGACGGCGATCGATCCCTCGCCTACTGCAGACGCGACGCGCTTGATATTGCCCCCGCGCACATCTCCAACGGCGAAGATGCGCGGACGGCACGTTTCGAGCAAATGGGGCGGACGCGTGAGCGGCCAGCTGACGCTCGCCAACTCGCGGGGCGACAGGTCCGGGCCGGTCTTCACGAAACCGTTGTCGTCGAGTGCGAGGCATCCATTCAGCCAGCGGGTATTCGGAACTGCCCCCGTCATGATGAACACGTGCCTGATGTCGTGGGTCTCGACGGCGCCGGTACTCGCATCGCGCCATCGGACCCGGGCGAGCCTGCCCTCGCCCTCCAACGAGACAATCTCCGTATTCGGGCGCAGGGCAATCGCCGGATTCTCTTCGATGCGGCGAACCAGGTAGCGGGACATCGTCTCCGCCAAGCCTGCTCCGCGCACCAGCATGTGGACGCGCCTGGCCGCCGACGCGAGAAACACGGCAGCTTGCCCGGCCGAATTGCCGCCGCCGACGACCACCACGTCCTCGCCGGCGCACAACTGCGCTTCCATCGGCGTTGCGCCGTAATAGACGCCGGTACCCTCGAACGCTGACAGGTTGTCGAGCGCCGGTTTGCGGTACTGCGCTCCCGTCGCGATGATGATCGCTCGCGCCCGGACTCGAGGTCCCTGATCGACCTCGACGGTGTATCGCTGACCGTCGCAGGCCAGCCGTGTCGCGCCTTTGGCGACGACGACGTGCGCGCCGAACTTCAACGCTTGCGCGTACGCGCGGCCTGTCAGATCCAATCCTGAGATCCCTGTCGGGAACCCCAGATAGTTCTCGATCCGCGAGCTGGACCCAGCCTGGCCACCGGGCACGTTCGATTCGAGCACCAGCACATCCAGGCCTTCGGACGCCGCGTACACCGCCGCCGCGAGCCCCGCTGGTCCGGCGCCCACGACGACGAGGTCGCTCACGCGGGTGTCAGCGATCTCCTCGTTGAAGCCGAGACAGTCGGCAATCTGTCCATTGTCTGGATTCCGCAGCACCGCATCGCCACGGCAGATCACGACGGGGACGTCAGCTACGCTGATGTGAAACCGATCGAGGAACTCCTGCGCCTCGTCGTCACGATCGAGATCGATGTACTGGAATGGATGGCCGTTTCGGACGAGAAATTCCTTCACCCGCAGCGTTCCGGCGCTATGACTGGAGCCGATCACCACCACATCGCCCAGATGGCGGGCAATCAGTTCGAGGCGGCGCAGGATGAACGCGCGCATGAGGATCTCGCTCAGCTCGGCGTCGGTTTGAATCATTGCGGCCAACTGCTCGCGATCGAGCTGGATCACTTCACCGGGTTCGCTGACACGCAGTTGCACGAGTGCGCGGCGACCGGCGATCGTGCTGGCTTCGCCCGAGAATTGCCCGGCATGAAGGCTCACGATGAGCGTCTGGCTTCCGTTCGCCGGGAGAACGGCTTGAAGCTCGCCGGAAACGACGACAAAGACCGGCACGGCCTTGTCGCCTACCTCGACGAGCACGTCGCCGCGCGTGGTCGAGCGACGACGTCCGTGGGCGACAATCCTCGACAGGTGTTCCGGCGTGAGCGTGGGGAACACGCGTTCAGGGCGAGAAACAGTGACCGCGAGCGGCGTGAGCGAGGAGTCAACGCTGTTCATAGACACGGAGCCTCCGCTCCACCAGTTGTGACGCGACCCTCCGAGCGTAGCGCGTAAGAACGAATCAAGCGAGCATCCTTCGCAAGCGCCGCCATCGATGAAGGGTCGCGAAGGGTAAGGAAGTTGCACCAGCGTTACCGGCACGCAACACGAGTCCAAGAGGATGGGGTCTTCGCCGTACCTCAGCGGCGATGTGAGGGAGGACCCCGATATGTCTCAGTCGTTGCCCCGCGCATGTGTGCTCGTGGTGTGTGTGATCGCAGGCGGACTCACGGTCCGCGTATCGGCTGACAATCCAAACGCAGATTTCGGTGCATTCGTCGCGGCTGAGCTGCGCGCGTTTTCGGAACAGCTGTTCGGCTTCCGTCGTCCTCTGGAAGAAAGCGCACGGGGCCCGTTTGACGGCCCGAGTACCGCCGCACTCGTCGTCGCCGACGGCCTCAGAGTCTCGCTCGTCTCCAGCGCCGTTCATCAATCGACCGACCAGATCGCGCTCTGGCCGAACGACACTCGTCCGACCCATCTGTTCGTGTGCGATGAAGAATCGACGAACCCTGCGGTGCAGCGCGTCGACCTCTCCAAGCCGGCGACTTCGAACGCTACGACCATCGTCACCGGACTGTCGTCGTGCGACCCCGTTCGCCGCACTCCATGGGGCACGATCATCGTCGCCGAAGAGGCGGGCGCCACCGGCGGCTTCTACGAGTTGATCGATCCAGTGCACATCAACACGGTCATCAACGTGGCCAACCGCGACACGGGCGAGACAACCGATCCGCTGCACCTGGTCAAGCGCCAGGCCGTCGGCAGCCTGTCCTTCGAGAGCTTCGCAATCAGAGACGACGGGACGATGATCTACGGCGACGAGCTCGCGCCCAGCGGCGGCAGGAGCGGCGGCGGCATCTACAAGTTCGTGCCGTCGATCCCGTACGCCGGCAACGGTGTGGTCACCGTTCCGGCGCAGTCACCGTTCGCCGCCGGCACGATCTACGGCCTGCACGTCGGGCGCGCGAACAACTCCAGCAACTGGGGGCAGGGCGCGGAAACCGGCAAGGGCCGTTGGACGCAGGTCGACTTGACCATCCCCGGCGTCGTGCAGCAGGACGGCGACATCATCCTCGACACGGCGCAGGCAACGCAGCTCTTCACCGGGTTCTATCGTCCCGAGGACATCGACATCGATCCGATCGCTGAAGCGAAGGGTGTGTTCAGAGCCTGCTGGGCCAACACCGGACGATGGAACAACGCCTTCGGCAGCGACATCGAAAACGGCGCGGTGAATAGCGAAGTGATGTGCCTCGTGGAAGAGACGAATCCGTCGGCGCCGACCGGAACGACTCCGGTCGTGTCACGGTTCGTTCCTGGATCGCCGACTCGACAGATGTACGACAACGTCGCGTTCCAGCCGCACACCGGCAACCTGGTGATCCTCGAAGACGGTCCCACCAATGTCGTCACCGGCGCAGCGCCGGGCGTGGTCAGCGAGACGCGCGGCAACGACATCTGGATCTGCCTGCCCGATGGTGACGACGACGATTCGCAGACCA
>Ga0111538_10008296_pt1 | contig 13946 bp, 8 predicted proteins | sample SoiMethybrSBSTD1_FD_79669 | JGI IMG/M metagenome (GOLD analysis project Ga0111538, IMG submission 79669) | Bulk soil microbial communities from a Populus tree surrounding site in Tennessee, USA - Soil MetaG P. TD hybrid SBSTD1 (version 2)... | ecosystem: Environmental > Terrestrial > Soil > Tree...
CTGTGCGACAGCGAGACCATTGCTCATTCCCAGTGCAGCGTTTCCAGGGACGGCAATCGGCTTTGCTGCTTGCACAATGGTCTGCGCGATACGAGACAGGGTTGCCATCGGTACACCGGAAGCCTTTGACACTTTCTCCAGGTCCACGGCGGCAAACATCTTGGGGACCGTGCCGCCCTTGGCCTCAGCCACGAACCTGCCGATCGCCAGCGCCACCTGGGCCTCGGTCCCGGGCAGGATCGGAACCCACTCATCCGCTTTGGATGCGGTCTGGGACATGCGCGGCTCGAACTGGATCAAATAGCCACGCACCTGCGGGTTTGCCTTGCGCATCCTGGCATAGGCAAGGTTGGATGAGACCTGGGAAATCGAGGCTCCAAGGAAGTCCGCGCCAAAGGCAAGGACTACGTCTGCATTGCCAATATCGAATAACGGCATGCCTGCCTGGCCAAATAGGCTCTCGGCGGCCTGGCTCAAAGTGGCCTGAGTATCGTACATGCTCGATGCGCTGAAGCGGATCGGAGCCGGGGCGCCAATGCCGGTCGCCAGGTCCGTGACCAGATCGAAGAGGTGATCGGGCGCCGTCCCCATCAGGAAAGCAACACTGGTGGGATCCTTCAAGGCATTGGCTATCACATCGAAAGCCTCATCCCATTCGATGTTCGGTTGTATCGCCTGGAAATTCTGGCTGTAGATGGCTTCCCCACGCTTATGTTTGATCGGGCCGAGCACGCGGTCGGGATTGTACAAACCCTGGAGGGTAATCTGGCCGCGCGGGCAGGTCTTTCCCCGGTTGAGGGGATTACTGGGGTTTCCTTCCACTTTGATGGCCCGCCCCTGCGTAGTACGGACGATGAGTCCACAGCCGGCTGCACACTCACGGCAGGTGGTGGCGTAAAAAGTGTTCAAGCCATTGTAGGTGTATTCGGGCATCTTTGTGTACGGCTCGCGCTTTATATAACGGGAGGCCGGACCGCAGCCGGTCAGGATCGCACTACCCGTTGCGCCTGCAGTGGCAAGCTTCAGAAAATCACGCCGGGAGATTTTTTCAGTCATATTCTCTTCTATTCCTTTTTGATTACCCGGTTTAATAATGGCACGTGCCGCAATCCGTCAGCTTGGTCAGCTTTTCCGGATCGTTGGCAAAGCGCTGTCGATGACAATTCAAACACCACCCCATGTTCATGACCTGCGGATTCTTGTAAATCTCCATCGCGGACAGATCACCATGGCAATTTTCACAGTTTAGGCCTGCAGCAATGTGAGGCCGGTGCGTAAAGTGGACGAAATCCGGCACCTGGGCAACAGGCACCCAGGCGATTTCCTTGTGGTTTAACACATAATCCTTCAATACGGCAAGTCGTGGGCTGGTGTCCGTCTTGGCAATCTGCTGATGGCAGCCCCAACATTTGGTCAATGTTGGCAGACCTGGCGAGGGTCCGCGCAACGCCCCCGGATGGCAGTACAAACACTGCACTCCCAGCTTAACATGAACATCGTGCCTGAATTGAATTGGTTGTTCGGGAGGCTGCTGGGTTGTGTAGATCCCATACGCCGCAATGCTGAACAATGCAAGGCCCCCGATCAACACAGCGATCAACCCGGTAGGCTGAAGGAGCCATCTAAAAAAATTACGGATCATGCATACTCCTGTGACAAAATATCTTCTTTCCGTACCTTCTCTATGAAAAAAATTCTGGCTGACGAGCTATTTTGTTCGCAGCCGGACAGGACATGTATCTGACCAATAAAATTAACAAAAAACTTCTACAAACAGAGACTCGTCCCAATCACTTTACAATGATGGGACGAGTATATGATTTAAATGTGTACAATTCTTGAGATCAACTCAGCTCCTCTGTCTGAATGTTACTGACCCCGCCAGTAACGACGGCATTATACTGCAAAAGCACAATGAAGTACATATAGTGGATAGAATTCAACCAAAATACGCGCATGATATACTTATAAAAAAGCATGAAACGTTTGATGCCATCTCTCATCACAATCGTCTTGAGTCTGGTTCTCGCCCTGGTCGGCGCTGCAATCACCTACTCTGCACCTTCCGAGGCACGGGCAAATATAACAGGCAGTGACTTTATCATGCAAGCGACGCCGACACCGCAAGCCAGGGACAAATCCGTGATCGGCTCCACGGACCAGATCGTTGTCATGGGGGGTGTTATTTCTGCGATCATTATCATTCCCATTCTTTTCAGCATAAAATCTTGGCAGTGAGCTGCTCGCTTAAAACAAAATGCGGACGCAATTGCGTCCGCATTCATTTTAAACTTTAACTTACTTCGCCTCTTCGCGTCCCATGGTATCCATGACAGCGACCGCGGCAATCTGTACAATAGCGTTGACGTCATCCCCGGTCTGCAGCACGTGGACGGGTGCGCCCATGCCGAGCAGAATGGGTCCAATCGCCTTGGCCTTGCCCAGGTTTGCAAGCAGCTTGTAGGCAATGTTGGCCGATTCCAGCGACGGGAAGACCAGCACGTTCGCATCCTTCACGGCGCTGAAGGGATAACGGCTTTCGATAATATCCGTTACCACGGCCGTATCGGCCTGCATCTCACCATCCACAGAAAGGTCGGGGCGGCGGGACTTGGTCAGTTCGACAGCGTGCCGAACCTTGTCCGAGAGTGGATGCGGGGTCGAGCCAAAGTTGGAGAAGGAAAGAAAAGCCACGCGCGGCTCGATCTCCAGGCGCCTGGCAAAGTCCGCCGCAAGACAGGCGATCTCGTACAGGTCCTCTGCGGAAGGATCGATGTTGACCGTTGCATCCGTAAATAGATAGACACGGTCTTCCACGATCATGATGTACACCCCAGCAGCACGGGCAGTACCCTTCGCCGTGTGATGGATCTGCAGCGCAGGGCGGATCACATCCGGATAATCATACGTTAAGCCGGAAACAAAAGCATCTGCATCGCCGCACTCGACCATCATCGGTCCCAGAATATTGGGCTCGCGGATCTTCTTGACTGCGTCCATCATGGTCAGTCCCTTGCGATTACGGAGCTCATAGTAGGTTGTTGCATACTGGGAGGCCAGGTCGAAGTTATTATTGTCGACGATTTCCGGTTTGTAGCCCAGACCGAGGTAATCAAGCTGCTGTTGGATGAGCTTCGGATTACCGATCAGGATCGGTGTGGCAATTCCCTCTTCTTTGACCTGGAAAGCTGCCCGGATAATCTTTTGCTCCTCCCCCTCTGCAAACACCACCCGCTTCTTTCCACCCGAGCTGCGCGCCTTATTCTGGAAGAAATATCGGACCTGCTCCCCGCGTCCCTGGCGGTAGGCAAGCTGCTGGCGGTATTCATCGATATCAATGGTCTTACGCGCCATGCCTGTCTGCATTGCCATTTCAGCGACCGCCGGCGCCTCCCACAATAGGACGCGCGGGTCCAGTGGTTTGGGGATGATGTATTCGCGGCCAAATTTGATGTTCTCACCACCATAGGCGCGGACGACGGAATCCGGTACATCCTCCTTGGCAAGAGCAGCCAGCGCCTTCGAAGCGGCGTACTTCATCTCCTCGTTGATCTGCCGGGCGCGCACATCCAGGGCGCCGCGGAAGATGAACGGAAAGCCGAGCACGTTGTTGACCTGGTTCACATAGTCCGAGCGACCGGTGGCAATGATGACATCGCTGCGGGCTTCGCGCGCCAGCTCCGGCCTGATCTCCGGATCGGGATTTGCCATCGCAAAGATGATGGGGTCATCCGCCATCGATTTGACCATCTCAGGGGTCAGCACGTTTGCGACTGACAGGCCGTAAAACACATCCGCGCCCTGGACAGCGTCAGCCAGGGTGCGGTGACCTTTGTCATCCACGGCCAGACGATCCTTGTATTTGTTCATGCCCACAGTGCGACCCCTGTAAACAACCCCCTTGGTGTCCACCAGTATGATATTCTCACGTTTCACACCCCAGCTGATCGCCAGCTCCGCACAGGAAATGGCCGATGCTCCCGCTCCCGAGATCACCAGTCGAATGTCCTCATGCCTCTTGCCCACAATCTCCAGGGCATTTGCCAGGCCAGCGGAGGAGATGATCGCCGTCCCGTGCTGGTCATCGTGGAAGACTGGAATGTCAAGCATTCCCTTGAGAGTCTCTTCTATATAAAAGCACTCGGGGGCCTTGATATCCTCAAGGTTGATCCCGCCAAACGTAGGTGAAATGGCTGCCACCACCTTGATGATTTCATCCGGATCGTGGGAATTTACTTCAATGTCGAATACATCAATATCGGCAAACTTTTTGAAGAGCACACCCTTCCCTTCCATGACCGGTTTGCTGGCCAGTGCGCCTCGATCGCCCAACCCGAGAATGGCCGTTCCATTGGAAACCACCCCGACCAGATTACCCTTCGACGTGTATTCATAGGCGTCCGTGGGGTTCTTCTCGATCTCCAGGACTGGCTCCGCGACTCCCGGTGAATATGCCAGACTCAGGTCCCGTTGAGTATCCATGGGCTTGGTGGGCACAATCGCCACCTTCCCAGGCTTTCCTTTTAAACGATGATACTCCAATGCGTCTTCACGAGTGAATTTAGCCATACAACCTCCTGTAGTTTTAGCGGTACCTCTGATTATTCCATGAGTTACCTAATTTACCTAGTTCCATTTGTCACGATTTTAGAGTCGATGTTACCGGCAGAGCTATTGTATGAGGATTCTTATACATAGTTGAGGCACGGATTCCTATCAATTGTCGGTACGCCAGTTGGTATTCGATCTCATTCTCCATTGCAATCTTTGATTTCATCGTTTCCTTAAGATAAAACTGGCCGACTCGTATATATGAGTCGGCCAGACAGTAATGTTATTCCGATCGTTATTCGACCACAAGCTCTTTCCTGGTGCTAGGGCATGGAAAGGTTCTTGGCCCTGACGATCATCTGGGCTGCCAGCCCTCGGCTCACTACATTCGCCGGGCAGATTTTCGGTTTGCCAGCGCTGATCCCGCAGTTGGTGATCAGTCCATCTTTGTATGCCTGCTCCATCCACGCTGTGGCATAGTAGCTCGTGTCTGTCAGATCGGCAAACAAGGTACCGGTCGCAGGCGGAGGAGCATAGGAGTTTCCATACTTTAGGCGCAGGGCGAAGATTACCGCCTGTTCACGGGGGATCTTGTCCCACGGACAATACTTCAGTGGGGAAGTCTTACAGCCTGACGAGAGACCCTTGGTGAACATGGCCTCAGCCCATGGCTCAGCCCAGCTGCCTTTGGCCCAGTCGTCCCTGAAGACATGCGTGACCGGACCGGGGACAAAGCCTGGCCCAAAGTTGCCGCGCAGGATAAAGACCGCCGCTTCTCCTCGATTCATGGTCTGGTCCGGGCAGAACTTCAGCGGGCTGCTGCTGCAGCCACTGGTCAGCCCGTTGGCATATAGGATCTCAATATCCTTGTAATAAAGATGACTGGTTGGAACATCAGAGAAGGTTGGGTTTTTACGCACGGTAAAGATCTCACCAGTGTTGTAATTCCCGTTGCCATTGCCAATTCCGCCCAGCGGGAGGTTCGCCGGGTCCTTGATGCTGTCATCATCGACCAGAACCAGGCGGATGGTGCCGTTGCCGGAACCAGTGTTGACGGTGACCGTATAGCTGGCTCCCGAGCCTGTCACATTGGCAATTGTCGCGCCGGTCACGCCAGTTGTCGCCAGAGAGAAATCACTGCTGTCTACATTTATTACATTCTCGGAAAAGCTCACCGTGAATCTGACCGCGCCCGCGCTCGTTGGATTTGGATCCGCCCGAACGATCGAGAGAACCGTGGGAGGCGTCAGATCCTGGTATTCGTATGCCCCGATGTCACAATGATTTCCCTGTGGACGAGTCACACCGCGCTGATCGGGGGACGGACAATGCGCGTTGTCCCCGGCGTCGATGGCTGGAGAGGTCGCTCCAATCGCCATTGTCTTCGTAAACCCGCCATTATTTGCCAAAGGTCCCAACAGCGGATCCAAGCTTAGATTGCCAGTGCCGGTATAACCGCCTTGCACAACACTATAGGTCACATTTGGAATCCCACGGCCGAGAGTAAATATCTCTCCACCGTTATTCCCCCAAAAGATGCCGTTCCTGACAATCATATTTCCGTCATTGGCAATCGCTCCACCTTTGACTGCCGCTGTATTACTGTTGAATGTCACATTTGTCAGGATGGGAGCGCTATCCGGATCGCGGTTGAGCATCCCGCCGCCATGAGTGGCTGAGTTACCATAGAAAGTCACATTGGTCAGGGTGGGAGCGCTGCCCTGCTGGTTCGTCATGCCCCCGCCGTATGTTTCCGCTGAGGCATTGTATGCTTGGTTGCCGGTAAAAGTCACATTCGTCAGCGTGGGACTGCTCTGGTTGTCATTGGACATTGCCCCGCCATAAATGGAGACCGTATTGCTGTCGAAGATCACATTGTGCAAACTGGGGCTGCTCGCGTCATTACCCATCCCGCCACCATTCTCGGCAGAGTTTCCGATAAATGTCACCCTCTCAAGGGTAGGATGGCTGCCCCCCCAGTTGGACATTCCACCGCCTCCACTGGCGGTATTCCCGGTAAACGTCACATCCGTCAGGCTGGGACTGCTCTGTTCATAGTTCAGTATCCCACCACCGGAACGGACGGCTGTATTGCCGCTGAAGGATACGTTGTTCAGGGTGGGACTGCTGTAAAACTGGTTTTCCATCCCTCCTCCCTCGGAGGCTGAATTTCCGTTGAAGACGACATTTACCAGAACAGGGGAACTCCCGCTGGCAGCCGTTCCGGAATCTCCGCCGTTGTACATCCCACCGCCAAAGGTTGCGAAATTATTCGCGAAGGTCATATTCACAATCGTAGGAGATCCATGATAGTTATACATGCCTCCGCCCTTATCGTTAGGCGATAAACCGTTGGCATTCCCCCCAGTAACTGTAAAGCCATCCAGCACGGCAGTGTTGTTAGTGTTACTCCCGACAACAACATGATAGGAATTGTCACTGTTGTCATTTGGAGTACCGATATCGCCGCTCAAGATCGTGGGATGAGCGACCGGATCCCGTTGTGCAAGGGATGTCTCCGTGCCGGCAAACCCGCCGTAAGTGGCAATATCACTTTTAAGGACATACGAAGATGTGCGATCACTTCCCATTGTTGGCTTGTATGTTCCTGCCGCGACCCAGATCTCATCCCCAGGAGAGGCGGCTGCCAGGGCGGACTGCAGATCCGTATAAGCATCTGCCCAGGATGTGCCATTATTCATCCCGCTGGCGTCCTGCTTTACAAAGCGAACAATGGCTTCATCCTCATAAGCCCCAATGTCACAATGACTGCCCTGCGGACGTGTCACACCGCGCTGGTCTGTACCTGGACATTGCGCGTCATTGCCAACATCGAGGGCGGAAGAACCCACCTGCAAAGGAATGGTTTCCGTAAATCCACCATAATTGCCTAGAGTACCAAGTTTGGGATCTGTCGTGATGATGTTCGTGCCACCCGGGAACCCACCCTCTACCACGCTATCGCTTACTGTGGCAACACTTCCGTCGCCATTATAAATTTGGGGCCCTGTAAGAGCGGTATTCCCCCAAAGGATTGCATTCCGCACGGTGGTTTGACTATCGGTTTGACCATAGTCGACCTCACTGAAGATGGCACCTCCAAATGTGGAAGCCGAATTGTTGTAGAACGTCACATTCGTCAGAACAGGTTTACTTTCAGTGTTCCAAATGCCACCGCCTTCTTCGGCCGAGTTCCCATAGAAAGAGACGTTGATCAGAGTTGAATCCACGGCATTATTCTTCATCCCGCCCCCCCAGCCGGCCAAATTGCCGCTGAAAGTCACATTGGTCATGCTGATCTTGGACTCCTGGTTCAGAGTCCCGCCGCCCCAATCGGCTGTATTATTCTTAAATACGACGTTCGAGAAACTGATATGTCCAAGATTGTCCCTCGAACCACCACCTGAGAAACCTGCTGTGTTCCCATCAAACACGACCTCGGTCAAAACAGCATGGATATAGTTTTCAGTAGATAACCCACCTCCGCCGTAATCGGCAGAATTATTTTTGAAAATCAGATTTTTCAAAATTGGGTGGCTCATAATCTCTGGAGAGAGAGAATCTCCACCAATGAACACACCACCTCCATAGTAAGCCGAATTAGCTTCAAATGTGGTGTTCGCGATCAAAGGCTCCCCTAGGTAGATATACATGCCACCGCCTTGATAGTTTGAAAAGGGTTCGTTTGCGTTTCCTCCACGGACGATGAATCCATCCAGGATGGCAGAGTTGTTGGTACCGCTGCCCACCATCACATGATAGGAATTATCGCTGTTGTCATTTGGGGTACCGATATCGCCGCTCAAAATCGTCGGATGCGCGGCGGGATCCCGCTGGGCCAGGGATGTTTCTCCACCGGCAAAACCGCCATACAGGGCGACACCGTTATGAAGATTAAAGGAAACGCTGCGATCTGTCGTGGTTGTAGGCTTATAGGTCCCTGCCGCTACCCAGATCTCTTCGTCTGGAAATGTCGCCGACAGGGCAGTCTGCAGGTCTGTATAGGCGTTTGCCCAGGAGGTACCGTTATTCAGCCCCAGGGCGCCTGGCTTGACATAGCGGACAATGGCCTGGGTCTCATAGTATTCATAAGCACCTATGTCACAATGGCTGCCCATGGGACGTATAACCCCTCGTTGATCTATGGCCGTGCAGCTTGCATCATTTCCCGCATCGATCAAGGGACTGCCGGGTAGTAACGCCATCGTCTGTGTTGGGCCGCCGTTGTCGACCAGTGCCATTAGCCCATAAGCGTACAAGGTGTCGACACCTAAAATACTGTTCGTCAATCCAATATTACCTGCGTACTGATAGCAGTCGGTGTTTTCCTGAGCACATACAAAAACAGTGTTGGTGGCACCCAGGTAGGATGAAGCCATAGGTGCCATTACTTCTGCGCCATGATCGGCAAAATTCCCGGCGAAAGTCGTGTTGTAAGTATTGACAAATGCATTCCCCACGATGGAGATCCCACCCCCATTTGTCGCAAGATTGCCGATAATTGTGCTGTTAATGATCTGCGAATTTTGATTTCCTTCAATCGCAATCCCTCCTCCGGTGTCCGCCCGATTTTGTGTGATAGTTGAATTCTTGAGGATAAGTGTCCCCGAATTACGAATGGCGCCTCCGCTCTGATGCGAAATGTTGCTTTTCAAAGTGCTGTTGATGATTGTAAGATTGCCACTCGAAATGATCCCGCCCGGATAACCGTGTGTAATGGTCAGGCTAGAGATGGTTACATCTGTATCACTGGAGAACTCCATATGCGCTTTATTCGCGCCGCTGATCGTCACCTGGGGGGAAAGCCCTGAGCCGTCAATGGTGAATTTTTTCTCTGTCACCCCGTCGAAAGTAACAACGATATCGGAAACCAGGGTGATCGTCTGCCCGGCTAGAGACGGGTCAAAGGTGATCACGTCGCCTGTCCCGGCATCCGCGACGGCCTGCCGCAAGGAGCCCGGTCCGCTGTCATTTGTGTTCGTAACTATCAGGGTCGCCGCAAATGTCTCCTGTACGGGCATAAATCCCAGTTCCATCGCAATTAAAACCAGGATCAGGAAGAAGCGACCCAGCAATGATTTCCCAACTCTTCGCATCATAGAATTTTTCCCCGGGCAGTTGATTTTCTTCCCCAAACAAAAACTTATTTGGTGAAAAAATAGCCCACCCAGCCATTATAGCGATGTGTCTAGCTGGAACAAGTGTGAAAAATCACAAATTGGTTACAAGGTTGCCCATTCAGGGTGCCGTCTGGCTTTTTGAATCACTCCTCGGCCCTACCTTCGACAGGTGATGCGTAATGAAACCGAAATGTTAACAAATGTTCAATTGTTAAACTCAAACTACCCGAATTAATAATCTCTAGCGAACCAATAAACCTTGCTGCCCTGCTAATCAATTAAGCGGGCAAGGTTGAAACACTCACCGAAGCGCCGAAACAGGGCAGACTTTACCGCTTGTCGTGTTCATGTTTTTTGTACTGATAAATGGGAGAAATCAGATTATGGGATCAGGTGACGGTAACAGTTAATACCACCAGTGCTTGTTTCGTATAGGACATAAAGCCATTCACTAGATATAGTGTCAAGCAAGTTCGAACGATTGTCAATAGTTTGGTGATAAAAGTTGCCTTTCGCAGCCACTGCACGAGTGAATTAATCACCTTATGCGTGATTATGAGAACCAAGCCGAAAGTAAACCAGGTGTCCAGGATAAATTCGAGTCGCATTTTGATGCATCCTCCAGGCGTGAGAAAGGTAATTTTCAAAACCCCGGTGACGGTAACAGTTAATACCACCAGGGCTAGTTTTATATAGGAGTTAAACCCATGAAACAAACTTCAATCAAAACCCAGCAGAACCCGCAAGCCCTCGTCCGCCTGAATGAGATCATGACCCAGGCAGGCCAGGCCGCAAATGAGGCAGGCGCGCGCCATGCGTTTGAAGATCATACAGCCCGCAATGCCGACAACACAATACGGCGCAAGATCGCTGACTTGGCACTATTTGAAACCTTCCTAAGATCGGCGGGTGTGCCTGCTATTGGCTTGTATGACAATCCACTGGCATGGAGCGGTATTACCTGGGGAATTGTCGAAGCCTTTAGGAATTGGCAACTACAGGAAGGTTATGCAATCGGCAGCATTAACGGCAGGCTTTCCACAGTCCGCACGTATGCCAAGATCGCCGCCCGAGCTGGGGCAATCACAGTCCAGGAAAGCGTACTCATTGCCAGTGTGCAAGGCTATACAAGTAAGGAAGGCAAGCACATCGACGAAAAACGGCGCTCCGATGGATTGCAGACCCGTAAGAGAGCGAAAAAAGCGCAAGCCGTGACAATCCCCGAAAATATGGCCCAGACATTGAAGCAGCAACCGAGCACGCCCCAGGGAAGGCGCGACGCGCTGATTATGTGTCTCTTGTTAGATCATGGCTTGCGCGTGAGTGAGATCGGGATCCTTACGCGCGCCGCATTTGACCTGAAAGCTGGAACTTTTTCTTTTTACCGTCCCAAAGTGAACAAGACACAGACTCACACCCTTACAGCAGCTACACGGCGCGCAGCTCTCCGAGAAAAGCGCAACCAGGGCACTTACAAAGCGCGTGGAATTACTGGGCAGGCGCGCAGGCATCGAAGGACTAAGCGCCCATGATTGTAGGCATTATGACGCAACCTTTGAAGCGCGCAACGGCACGCCGATTAACCCAATTATGGATAAATTCGGATGGAATAGTCCGGCCATGGCCCTTCGATACATCGAAAGCGCGCATATTGCCAACGAAGGAACCCACGAATGAACAACAAAAGCACAATTTCTTTACAGCTTGAGAATTTACGTTGAGTCACTATGTAGAACTTGTCAAAGCCTAGAAGGGTATAGTAATCGCTGATTGCGGAGGTAAACTTCCCACTTTCACTTTTCAAACTGGTTTGTTTGTTTTTGTAACGCATCCGGAGCTCAATTTCTGCTTGCGCTCGGAAGGACTGGGAACTGGAAAACGGGATTAACCGATCTATCAGCGGGTGGCGGTATTTCTGATGTTCTAGGACGTGTTATTTTCAGTAACGCGGCTTTATATTTTTTGTTAGGTGATCAATAAAAAGAGATTGTTGAAGGAGAAGAATTCCTCCTTTTAAAAAGTTTGGCCGGCTCAGTTTGAGCCGGCCAGGTTAGTTTGTTTATGGCATCGTCAAATTCTTTGCCCTCACAATGACATAAGCGCCTAGGCCGCGGGTTACCAGTGTGCTTGGACAGAACTTCGGCTTGCCTCCCAGCACCCCGCAGTTGGTGATCAAACCGTCCGCATAGGCCTTCTCTGCCCAGGCGGTGGCGTAGTAATTGGGATTTGCCATGTCGGCGAACACTGTGCCGGTCGCCGGAGGCGGCTGGTAGAAATTCCCATACTTCATCTTCAAGCCGAAGATCACCACTTGTTCACGCGGCAGCTGCACCCAGGGGCAATACAATAATGGAGATGCCTTGCAGCCGGTCGTCAGATTGGTCTCCCGCATCGACTCGGCCCATGGCCTGGCCCAGGTGCCTGGCGTCCAGTCGTCCTGGAACAGGTTGGCAGATGGGTTGGGGACATAGCCCGAACCAAAGGCGCCGCGGACCATAAACACAGCAGCCTGCGCCCGGTCCATGATCTGGTCGGGACAGAACTTTAGTGGAGAGGTATTGCAGCCTCCCGTCAACCCGTTGGCATACAGGATCTCGATATCCTGATAATAAGGATGACTGGCCCAAACGTCGGCAAAGGTGCCATACGGCATGTCATCCATCGGGTTGAAGTCGTCCACCGGCCTGGGATTATAACCATGTGCAACCAACCAGCTGTTCCGCACCTGATTCCACTTATCGACAGCAGCTTGTCCTTCCAAGAACGTGACGCCCGGCGGGATGGCAGCCTGATAAACACCCGGTGTTCCAAGCCAAAGAATATAATTCGTCCCCTGAAAAGTTGTACCATCCGGAAAGCTCAGTTGCGACCAGCTGCCATCCGGAATATTACCGGTCGCGAAAACCGAATCTGTGATGATCAGCTTATGATTAATTGTGCCGCGCGGCATCCATTTGAACCAGCGGTTCGGTGGTTCTGTCATGTTACTGTTGGTCGGATATAGCCTGACGTACACCTGAGTCAAGCGAATATATGGGTCTTCGTTCGGACCGATCGTCACGGGTGTACTTTCACTCTGATTTTGCTCCGAGAGAAACGTACGCACGCCATCAAAAAGACTATTCTCGATCCAACCGGGCATGAAGTCATCATTTTCAATTGCATCGTCTCGGATTCCAGTCATATAGGCGTTCCGCATCAACATTACGCCCGTATTCCCGAATTCAGGAAGCTCGCGCGGCTTCCAACCGTCTACGACGTTATGGACTCTGACGCCATCCACAAGTGACAGATGCCCGCTATAGACCTTGTCTCCAGAGCCGGCGTAGTCGTGCGCTGTAGCGAAAGACCAATCGAGAGGAATATGGCCATTAATGACGCCTCGGAAAACACAAACATCATAGGGAGGCGGATTTCCATATCCAACCGAGAAAGCAGGATTGGATCCAGTACCAACTGCATCAGAATACCAGCCAGTTCGATTAAATGTTGTACCGTTGGCAACGGTGCTTTGATTATAAAGTGAGGTGGTCGCACCGCTTAGATAGACCACCGGTCCGCTGCAAGAATCTGAGCTGGAAAGAGAAATAGTTTGCGAAACGTCTTTTACTGATTTTGCATTCGCAATTGATATGTTACTCGTGATCGAAATGACTAGAGCAACATCGGTTATTGCAAAAAGTATGCGTCTAAGGAAGTTAAATAGCCCAAGAGTGTTCATGGTACCTTCGAATATTAATTACAACCTTTGGGGATTTTTAAGTGAACGTTTACATAATACTTGTAACGCGCCCATTCCGTAAGTTTTATCTCGCCAAAGCGACAAACATTTTTGTTAACTGAGGTAGGACTAAAGTACCATTGCTCTTAAAAACAGATGTTTTCCCGACGAGATTTGAGAAATTGTTGTACTTTTGAGGATTACAATTTGTATAACTTCAAGCCAGCCTCTTCAAAAAAACATTCCCATGTGAAGCTGCATGGGGAACATTTTTCACAATATCTGATGTTGTGATTTTGCTTCTTTCGCGATGTGTTTATAGTTTCGACAGGCTTTGGTGCGTGAAAGGGTAGACAAAAGAGACGTGAGAATGTAACTTTGGGTTTATGCCTAAACGAACAAAGTGTTTCGTTTCAGGACCTGTGAGACAGATTGAGGGAAAAAACTAAGGTGGGATTTCCTGGTTAGAATCGGACTAGCCAAGGAGTAGACCATGAGAGAAGAAACAAGTGCAGTCGTAAAAGCCACGATGCGCGAGATCCGCCGCAAAACAC
>Ga0111538_10008297_pt1 | contig 13945 bp, 10 predicted proteins | sample SoiMethybrSBSTD1_FD_79669 | JGI IMG/M metagenome (GOLD analysis project Ga0111538, IMG submission 79669) | Bulk soil microbial communities from a Populus tree surrounding site in Tennessee, USA - Soil MetaG P. TD hybrid SBSTD1 (version 2)... | ecosystem: Environmental > Terrestrial > Soil >...
ACTTGAAAGGCCGGCGTTTCGATCCCCTGCTCTCGCAGGAGGCGTTTGCCGAGCCCCTTGTCGAGACAGAGCGAAAGCGTGGCCGGGTCGCTTCCGGTGTACGGAATGTTCATGAGCTCGCAGAGCGACGGAACCTGCGCTTCGCGGTTGCGACCTCGGATGCCCTCCGCGAGGTTGAAGACGATGTCGACGTCGCTCGCCAATAGGGCGCGCGGAAAATCGCCGGTCGCTTCGAGCGGAATGACTTCGTGACCGTACCCCTCGATGGCCTCGGTGATGGATTCGATCGTGCGCGGCGAGTCGTACTCGGCTTCGCTGTCGTCGGACGTCGTATCGGAGCGCTTCATGTTGAAGGCGAGCCCGACCTTGAGTGAGAGGCGCTTGCCGCGCGCGGGGCGCGGTTTGGTCGCTTCCAGCGCGGGGCCGAGACCAGCGCGCACCGCGGCCGACTTGAGGACAGCTTGAATCGTGGCGTTGTAGCTCATGCCGTGATGGCCGCTCGCCGCGAAGAGCGCGCCGCTCGCGTCGAACGTGGGGAGCGCCGTGGCGGAGAGGAACCACACTTGGCCCGAGGGGGACACGCGCAGATCGATCTTGGCCGCGTCGCGCAACCCGAGAGCGATGGCAACGCGCTCGGACATGGCCCGGATGCGATCGATGACCGGCGCGGGCAACGCCGGCGGGACCCGGCGCGTCACGTGGGCGCGCGCGCGATGCTTGAGGTCATAGTCGTAAATGGGGTGGATGAGCGGGTAGCTCGGATCGATCACGCACTCCACCGGGGTCATGATCCGCTCGCCGGCCGGCAGACCCTCGAGAAAGCACGCCGCAACGTCGACGCCGGGCACGTACTGCTCGACCAGCAGCCCCTCGGGGTACACGAGGAGCATGTCCTCGATGACGCGCGAAAGCTCGGTCGGCTCATCGACGACCGATTGCTGCGTGATCCCCTTGGACGAGCCTTCGTAGTTCGGTTTGACCAGAACGGGGAAAACGACGTCATCGAGCCCCCCCCCGCGCAGGGTTTCGCGGGTCACGAAGCGCGCGCGCGGCGACGGAATGCCGTAGCCGGAGACGATTTTCTTGGTGAGCGCTTTATCGAGCGTGACGCAGAGGGCGTACGAGTCGGCGCCCGTGAAAGGGATGCCGAGCTGCTCGAAGAGCGCGGGGTAAAAGCCGCGCCGCATCTTTCCGCGCCGTCCTTCGGCGCTGTTGAAGATGAGATCGGGGGCGTACGCTTCGAGCCGCGCGACCAGGCGCGACGCGGCGCCCGACACCTCGATGCGTTCGATGTCGTGCCCGGTCGAAGCGAGGCTTTGCGTCAGCGCGTCGATGGTGTCCGGAGAGTCGAACTCGGCCTCGTCGACCGAGTCCGAGAGGCGGAGGTTGTGCGTGAGGGCAATGCGCATGCACGACGAGGGTAACGCCCTCGCGCGTCGCGGTGGGGAGGTTTCGACGTGCGCGCCTCGGGTTCGTCAAACGCTTGGCGCCGCGCGCTCGCCGCATCACATGGTGAGATCCTGTGGACAAGCGGGACGCGTCGAAGCGAGCGTGCGCGGGAAGAGATTGCCCGAGGCCGGCGTTGTGACCTCCCGCCAGGCGAGGTAAAGGCGAAAGCTCGAAACCACCATGGATGCAATTCGAATTCGCGGAGGAAAACGGCTGGCCGGCACGGTCGAAGTGAGCGGCGCGAAGAATGCGGCGCTACCCATCTTGTCGGCGACGCTCCTTTCCGACGGGGAGAGCCTCTTACGCAACGTGCCCGCCCTACGCGACATCGACACCATGGGCGCCATGCTTCGGTTCCTCGGCCGGGAATGCGAGGTCAAGGCCCCCGAGGTGCGCGTCCACGCCGGCTCGACGGTGAATCCGGAGGCGCCCTACGAGCTCGTCAAGCAGATGCGCGCGAGTGTGCTCGTCTTGGGGCCGCTTCTGGCGAGGTTCGGTCGGGCCAAGGTGTCGCTGCCCGGCGGATGCGCGATCGGCGCGCGCCCCATCGACCAGCACTTGAAGGGGCTCGAAGCGATGGGGGCCAAGATCAAGCTCGTGCACGGCTACGTCGAAGCGGAGTGCTCGCGGCTCAAAGGGGCGGAGATCTGCTTCGATCTGCCGACCGTGACGGGCACCGAGAATCTCATGATGGCGGCCGCCCTCGCCAAAGGGCGCACCACGCTCGTCAACGCGGCGCGCGAACCGGAGGTCGAGGAGCTCGGGCGGGTGCTCAACAAGATGGGGGCGCGCATCGACGGAGCGGGGACCGACGTCATTCACATCGAAGGGCGCGACGAGCTTGCGCCGTTCGATCACGCCATCATTGCCGATCGCATCGAAGCGGGGACGTTCATGGTGGCCGCTGCGGCGACCGCGGGGGACGTGCTGGTGAGGCACGCGCCGCTCGAGGACCTCGAACCGGTGGTCGTCAAGCTGCGCGCGGCGGGCGTGCAGGTCTCGCGCGAAGGGGACGGCGTCCGCATCGTGGCCGAGCGCCGCCCCCGCGCCGTGAACATCACGACCGCGCCGCACCCAGGCTTTCCCACCGACATGCAGGCGCAGCTCATGGTCTTGATGTGCATCGCCGAGGGGGAGGCGGTTGTCACCGAGACCATCTTCGAAAACCGTTTCATGCACGTACCCGAGCTGACCCGCATGGGGGCCGACATTTCCGTGCGCGGCAATACCGCCATCGTCAACGGCGTACCCAAGTTGTCCGGGGCCAGCGTCATGGCTACGGACTTACGGGCGAGCGCGTCGCTCGTCATCGCCGGGCTCATCGCCGAAGAGGACGAAACGGAGCTCCGCCGCGTGTACCACCTGGACCGCGGTTACGAGCGCATCGAGAAGAAATTGGCGGGACTTGGGGCGGACGTGGTGCGCGTCAAAGGGACGAGCTAAACCAGGCGCCATGAAGCGCTCGCCGCTCACCATCGCCGTTCCCAAAGGGCGCGTCCAAAAGGCGCTATCCGCCCTCTTGAGCAAAGCGGGCATCGCCGCGGGGGATCTCGACGGCGACGACCGCCGCCTCGTGCGCGACAGCGCCGACGGCAAAATGCGCTTTCTTCTGCTGAAGCCCGACGACGTCCCGACCTACGTGGAGTTCGGCGCCGCCGACATCGGTGTATCGGGGCGCGACGTGCTGCTCGAGCGCCGTTACGATCTCTATCAACCGCTCGACTTGGGCATCGGAAGATGCCGCATGGTAGTCGCCGCGCCGCTCGGGCACGGTCCATTGCCCGACGTCCCGCGGGTCGCGACGAAATATCCGCGCATCACCGCCGAGCACTTCGCAGCCCGCGGCCGGCAGGTCGAAGTGATTTTCGTACAGGGCTCGCTCGAACTCGCGCCGCTCGTGGGGCTCGCCGATCTCATCGTCGACATCGTCGAAACGGGGAGCACGCTGCGCGAGAACAAACTCGGCGTGATCGAAGAAGTGACGTCCATCTCCAGCGTGCTCGTGGCCAACCGCGCCGCGTTCAAGCTGCGCTCCGCGGAGATCGCGCCTCTCATCGACGCGCTCGCCAAAGCGTCACAAGAGGGGACGACCGCGACCGGCACGTGAGCTAAGGCTTGGGCGTCGCGTCTGCTTTGGGGGGCGCCGCGGTGGGCTTCGGTGTCGCGTCGGGTTTGGGCCAGTGCTCGCGCCCCACTTTGGTAGACGAGGGTCCGGGGGGATACGCCGGATCCTGAAGGGGCGCGCGGTTCGCAGGCTCGACGTCGGGCGCACCCGCGTAGCTCGGCGGTGACGGATCGCCGCCGCGGGCCTCGCGGCAGCAGCGGAAGGCGATGAAGTAGTACTGAAAATCGGGAGGGTGGCTCGTCGTCATCGGGCGGCACGCGTTGCGCACGTGTCCCCACGCCCCCCCTTTGAGCCCCGCCCACTCGGATTTGTCATCGACGCGTTGATCAACGGTGACCCATTCGTCGAAGTTGCCCGTCATGTCGCGTACGCCGAAACCGCTGACGCACCCTTCGAGCGCTCCCGAAGGGGCGCTTTGGTCGAGTCGAGAAAGCTCGATCAAGCGCGTCTGCGGATCCTTCGAATAGACGTCGGGGAGACTCGGCTGGATCCAGCTATTGTCGATGTTGCACTTGGTGTTGTCGCGCGCGCGACCATAAGGAAAGGGGAGCTTGTCGGGCCCCTCGCACGCGCTCACCCATTCGCTCTCGTAGCAGAGGCGCTTGCCGAGCGAGGCGCACGTGGCCTGCGCGTCGTACCAGGAGACCATCCACGTCGGGTGCCCCCCTTTTTGGTTGGGATATTCGTACTCGTCGATGCAGAAGCGGCGATGCTCTTGGCGTCCGACGCACTTCTGCTGCGTCGCGAAGCGGTGGCAGATGACGATCTTGTTCTGCGGGCTCCACTCCTCTTCGACGCAGTTACGCTGCATGTTCGAGCAGTAGTCGGTGTCGACGAGCTTCATGTCCTTGGGACAGGGCTCGGTGTCCGCTTCGGACGACGCGATCGGAGGACACGGAGGTGCGCCGGGTTCTGCGTTGTCCGGCGACGGCGCCCCCGCGACGTGCGATCCGGTCTTGTCGCGCTGCGCGTCGCTCGCGAGCGACGCAGCCTTGGCGCACACCTTTCCATGGGGTGCCGCGGCGGTCCGACCGAGGGGCTTCGCTTCCCCGCACGCCGCGATGAGCAGCGCGAGCCACAGTGGGGAGGTCTCGGCGCGCCGCGCGAAGGCGAACATTGGTGGCCGCCATTATAGAGACATCGCGGCGGCGGGCATCGTGGAAGAACCATCAACCCTCCGCCCCGTCGGGGTTCTCGGTCGCAGGCGCGCGGCGCCCCGGTGCCGGCGCTGTGGCGCCCGGATCCACAACCGGTCGATCGAGCACGACGCTGGGTCGCAACCGGCGCAGCATTTTGCGACCGATTCCCTTGATCCGCAGCAGGTCCTCCACGGCGCGGAACTTGGTCAACCGCTGGCGCAGCGTGAGGATCGCGCGGGCGCGCGAGGGGCCAATCCCCGGCAATTTCGTGAGCTCGGCCTCCGATGCCAGATTGAGCACGATGCGCCCGTCGGGGAGCACGGCTTCCCCGGGCGAAGCACTTTCGGTCACGGGGAGACCGGGGGTCGGGGTTTCCGGCTGGTCCGCGTTGGCGCTGCGTCCCGTGCTCTCCGCGCTCCCCGCGTCTTCGGGCGTTAGTGCCGCGGGTAGCCCGAGGAGATTCGCGGTCGCGAGTGGCGCCGTCGCGCTCGACGCCGGCGCGAAAGAGGGCGGGGGCCCGTGGGCACCGGCTTTGGCGCCGATGACGGCGAGGATCAGGGCGACCCCCGCGGCGGCCGCACCTTTCACCGCGATCGGGAGCCAGATCGAAAGGTGAGGGGCCGTTGAACGGCCCCTCGGGGGTGTGGTGAGGGGGATAGCCCCCTCGACAGCGCGGGGCGACGCCTCGCGCGGCTCACCTTGCATGTTCATGTTCGAGCTTCGGTCAGGCCGTTTGATCCGCCGCCGCGCGCGGACCAAGGCCGCGCTGGGTCCGTGGGGGCACGAGCCCGTTCACGTCGTCGCTGTCTTCGCGTGGCTCGTAGTCGCGGATCTGGAGCGTGCCCCCAGTGGGGAGCGCGTCGAGCTTGACGTTGATGGATCCGTCCTTGTTCGTGAACGCGACACCGATGCGATTCCAGTAGGTCTTGTCGTTGCGCTCGGTGATGACGTACGCGACTTTGAATTTCGTCTGTTCCATGGGTTCTCTCCGTCGGCACCGCCGCGGAGGCGCACCACGCGCCACCCGGAGGCTCGCCTTTCAGCCCAGGGAGAGAGCGAGCGCCGTGCCGCGCGCGACCCGAGCGAGATCGAGCACTTGAAGCGACCATGGGATGGCGGCCGCCCATTTCGCCCGGCGGTCGCTCAGCGTGCGGCGGGCGAGTTCACGGCCAGCCAGGTTTCGATCTTGGCGAACGAGACATGAGCAGCCTTGGCGCGGACCCATCCGAGATGCCGTTCGCGCTCGGCGTTCTCACGTTGGCGTCGAGTGCGCGAAGTACCCACACCTGCCCCGCCCGGGCGCCCTGGGGGGCGAGTGCAACCTCTGGAGCCTTCGTAGGTTTGCCCCGATCGGGCCGGTATGTTAGTTCGGACTTCCGAGGCGGAGTGGTCCGCCCTGCAGTGAGGTGACCATGTCGGCTCATCGTGTCGATCCCGCCCTCTCGCGTCGTAGGTTCCTGGGAAATGCCGCTGCCCTCGCCGGGGCCGCTGCTGGTGCGTCCGCGCTCGGTTCGAGCGATGCGTTCGCCGCCGGTGGTGCTGCTGTCCCGAGTCTAGCGGCGTCACCCCCCGCCGGATTCGTCCCGCTCTCCGAGCCGGGCAAGATCATCAAGGTGTCGAAGTCGGACACGCTGATGCCCAACGGCCTCTTTCCGAAGGCCGACATCGCGCAGACGATGCTCGAGCGCGTGATGATGGAGCTCACCGGCGAGACCGACATCAACAAGGCGATGGCCCGTTTCATCCACAAGGACGACAAGGTCGCCATCAAGATGAACGGCATTGCCGGCCAAACCGGCGCCACCATGGCCACCAACAAGGAGATCGTTCTCCCCATCGTGGCAGCCGTGCTCGCGGTCGGCGTCCCCGCCGCGAACATCATGGTCTACGAGCAGTACAACTCCTTTTTTAACGGCACCCGCGTCAACGCCAAGAACCTCCCCCCCGGCGTGCAGATGGGGATCCACGCCAACAAAGATGCGACGATGCCCGAGATCAAAGTGCTCGGCATCCGTACCAAGTTCGTGCGGCAACTCACCGAGGCGACGGCCGTCATCAACGTGGCCCTCATCAAGGATCACTCGATCTGCGGCTACACCGGGTGCCTCAAGAACATGACCCACGGCAGCACCATCAACCCGCACGACTTCCACGCGCACAACGCGAGCCCGCAAATCGCGACGCTCTACGCGCAGGACGTCGTGAAGAGCCGCGTACGCCTGCACATCACCGACGGCTTCAAGCTCATCTACGATCAGGGCCCGCTCGATAAGAACCCCGAGCGCCGCGTCCCCCACGACGCCGTCTACGCGACCACCGATCCGGTGGCGATGGACATTATCGGTTGGGGCGAAGTCGAGAAATGGCGCAAGAACAAGGGTCTACCGACACTTGCGAAGGCGGGTCGCGAGCCGACCTACATCCGTGTGGCGGGGGAGCTCGGCCTCGGTATCGCGGACAAAGAGCAAATTCGCATGCGCGAGGTTACACTCTAGAACGCTGCGCGTTCGTCTCCTTGCCTTCCTGCCCGTCGTCTCGCTGAGCGGCTGCCACTCGGCCACGCCGAGACAGCCCCCCGGTGTGCCGCCGAGCACGACCTCCATCAGCCGCGAAGAGCCGGGGGGTGACGCATCGGATCCGCATCAAGCGGCATTGCACCGGCTCTTGGAAGAGCCCTGGGGTTGGCGCAACGACAAGCAAGACGTGCTGCACGTCCCTCTGCCCGACTGGGGCAACTGGCGCCGCATCCGTTACTACGGCGTGCCGAGCTTCGTCGGCTTTCGCTACGGCGACGAGCATCACGCCGTGATCGCCATCTGGGTGAAGGAAGTCGAAGAGGGGACGACGCTCGCGCAGTGCCTCGATGAGCACGAGAAGTGGGGCGAGCCCATCGCGCAGACGTTCGGCGTCAAGGTCGAGCCCGGTCCCGTCGCGCAATCGGCTTGGAACCCGGAGCCGGGCCCCAAGCCGGACGGGCCGGCTTCGATCGTCACGCGCTCGCTCGATGCGGAGATGGACACCATCTTCGCGCGAGGCACCTACTACGCCGCCTACACCGCGTACTCGATGTGGCCGAAGACCTGCACCATCTTCGGCTTTGCCGTCGCCGTGCGCGGCAACACTGAGCTCGCGCGTCAGGTTCGCGACCGCTACGTGAACGATGGGTTCTGGCGACTCGAGCGTCACTCGCCGACGGCGCCAGCGCTCTGACGGAACCGTAGCGCCGATTTGCGACGCGACGCCCGGAACGGTCGTAACTGTCTCCGTCCAACAGCCCGCTACGACTGTCAAAAGCTAGAGTCGAAAGGGGATTCAGGGGTAATCTTCACGGATGTCGAGCGGTGAGATGCCGAAGCCGCGACCGCGCGAGGGGCCTCCCCTCGGTGAGCCCGTGCCCTTCGGTTCGTACCTTCTTCTCAAGCGAATCGCCGTGGGCGGTATGTCAGAAGTGTACTTGGCGCGCGCCGCTGAAAGCGCCGCGCGCGAGCTCGTCATCAAACGTCTGCTGCCGTCGGTGCTCGACGATCCGCGCAGCCGCAAGACATTTCAGATGGAGGCCAATCTCCACACCGCCGCTCGCCACGAGAACGTGGTGGAGATGTACGAGTCCGGTGAGGTCGAAGGCGAGCCTTACCTCGCCATGGAGTACGTGCCGGGAGTCGATGCATTTCGGCTCATGCGGCGGACCCAAGCCGAGACGACGCGCATCCCGCCGAGCGTCGCGATCTACATCGCGCGCGAGCTCTGCAAAGCGCTCGCCTGCGTGCACGCGCTCGTCGACGAAGACGGCAACCCGCTCGGCATCGTGCACCGCGACGTGACCCCGTCCAACATTTACTTGTCGGAAGCCGGAGAAGTGAAGCTCGGCGACTTCGGTATCGCGCGATCGTTCGCGGAAAAACCGCGCGCCCAAGGCACGCACGTGCTGAAGGGGAAATACGGGTACCTCGCCCCCGAGCAGGTGTCGGGGGAACCTTTCGATCATCGCGCCGACCTCTTCTCCCTCGCCGTCGTGCTGTCGGAGATGATGATCGGGCAAGCGCTCTTTCCGGGCGCGGGACAGCTCGCGGTGCTTCTCGCGATCCGCGATTGTCGCATCGATCCGCTGCGCGCGGCGATGGGCGTGCTGCCCAAAGGGCTCTTCCCCGTGCTCGAGCGGGCGCTCGCGAAATCGCCCGACGATCGGTTCTCGTCGGCTTCGGAGTTCTACGACGCGCTCGCGCCGTACGAGACCCCGGATCGCGACACGATCGCGGGCGAGCTGGCGACGCTCGTCAAATGGGCGGGCGATGCTTCGACCTTGGCCAAGCGCATCGAAGGGGCTCTGCGCGAGTCGACGAAGATGGCCGCGCCCCGGCCGGGCCACATCGGCACCCCACTTCCACGCCCCGCGGGGTCCGGCCCTCCGTCGACGCCTGTGCCCAAGGTCGACCGCCTCACCGCGCCGCCGCCTGCGATGGCCACGGTGCGGACGGTCGACGGCCGCCTGCTCACCGATATCTCGTTCGCCAAGCTCGTCGAGTTCACCGTGACGGGCGAGCTCGGAGCCGAGGACGAGGTGGCGATGGCCGGCCAGAATTTCCAGCGGCTCGAAACGATCGAGATCCTCGCGCGCCATCTTCCGCCGTCGACCGCGACGACGAGCCGGCTCGATGGTCCCGGCGTTCCCGACTACGCCGCCGAGCTCGCGAGCACCGGGATGCTCGACGTTCTGACGTGGCTCCTCGTCCGCCGCGAAACGGGGGCCCTCTTCGCCGATCGTCCAGCCATCCCGACGCGCCGCCCGATTCCTCCGGGTGGATCGGTGGCAACGTCGATGCGCGAATCAGGGTACGGTCCCGTCCGCAAAGAGCTCTACTTCGAAAATGGCCGGCTCGTCCTCGTCGCGTCGAGCGAGCCGAGCGAGCTGCTCGGTGAGCACCTCGTCCGCCGCGGCGCGATCCAGCGCTCCGAGCTCGAAGCCGCGCTCCTCGAGCTCCCCCGCTACGACGGCCGTCTTGGCGACACGCTCATCGGGCTCGGCTTGGTCGACGCCGTCGAAGTCTTCCGCGCCATCGAGAGTCAAGGCCGCGCCCGCGTCGCCGCCATCTTCCGCTGGTCCGTCGGTCGCGTCAGCTTCTACCGCGGAGTCAAACCGCAACGCGTCGACTTTCGGCTCGATCTCGATATCCCCGAGCTCATGCTCGCGGGGCTAGAAGAATCGGTTTCCAACGCGACGATCAGCGAGCGGCATCGCAACGAAATGGAAACGATGTTCATCCCGATACGGCCTCCGCCGCAATACGCGATGTCCGTCGCGTGGCCCCCGTCGGTGCTGCTTTTGATGGGCACCTTGGGGTCGGGGAGGAAGCTCGGGGATATTTTGGCGACGCTGAAGGCGACGAGGAATATGGATTCGCCGGAGGTGCTCCGGGCGATTGAGATTACGTTGGCCGGCGGGTTGGTGCGCAAAGGGGGCCGCTGAACCCATTCCGGCCTTGCTCCGGCGGGCGCGGGGGCAGCGCCCTCGCAGGGAGGCGAGGTCAGGCCTTGGAGGCGAAGCCTCTCAAGGTCTGACCGGCGTGAACGGCAGCATCGACTTCAAGTCGTGGTCGTTGAACCGGAGCTGCAGCCCCACGAAGAAGTCGCGGCGATCGCCGTTGAACACCTCGTCGACTCCCGCGAGCATCCACAGGTGATGCAGGAATTCGTACCCAAGCCCAATTCGCCACCGGGGGAGCAGGGTCTCGCCGAATCCAAACAGGTCCTGCCTGATCTCGAATCGATCGCGGAGCAGATGGGTGTCGAGTCCAATTCCGCCCGTTGACTCCAAAATGCCGAATCGGCCGGTGAAAGGGCCAATACGTTTGGCGAACATGAGCGAGAAGCGGAAGGCGTTGCTCGTCGTGGTCTTGACGTCGCGGTAGTGAGGGGGGCGGGTGGGATCGGTGGTGTCGACGTCCGTTTGTTCGACCACGGTGCGACCGCGGGGATCGTTGATGACTTCGATGAGGTAGTACTTGTCTTCGGAGGGTTGAAGGCGGAGCTCGACGTAGCTCTTGATCGTGTTGGAGACGAAGTTGTAGTCGGCGCGAAGGCCGATGATCGTCTGAAGGCGCGTGATTCCGCCGACGAAGTCGCCTACCCCTTCGACGACGCCGTTCACCTCGTTGATGAGGGTCTCGTCTTTGGTGAGCTTTCCGATCGTGCCCTCGCCTTTGTCGATGCGCGCGGAGACCGAGTCGATGTGTTTGAGCGCGCTCTCGAGCGATTGGCTGGCGCGGTTGACTCGTTCGACCGTCTCGCGGACTTGTCCGACCGAGCCTTTGACGTCCCCCTCGTTGTCCGCGAGGAGCTTGCGCACGTCGCCCGTGATGACCTTGACGTTGTCGAGGATCTGCTGGAGCTCGGGTCCGCTTTTGGTGGTGATGTCCTCTACGTTAAGGAGCGTGTGGCGGATGGTCTCGCGGTTCTCGCGGACCGTTTCATTGAGCGCTTCGGTGACCGCGGCCAGGTTCTTGAGCGTGGCCTTCATCTCCTGCTGCCCCTCGGGCGAGCCGATGGTGGCGGCGAGGTTCTCGGCGACGAGCTTTACGCGGTCGGCGATGCGCGCGATGTCCGCCATGATCTGATCGGTGGAGCTCGCTTCGAGGACGACTTTGATCTCGTCGCCGTCCTTGAGGTTGGGGCGCCCCTCGGTTCCCGGGGTGAGGGCGAGGAAGTATTCGCCGAGGATCCCGGAGCTGCGCCGGCCGACCGTGGCGTCGTCGTGGAGGGCGACGTCGGGCATCATGCGCACGTCGATGCGGGCCATCCCGCGGTCGAGCTTGATCGACTCGATGGTCCCCACCGGGATGCCCGCCATCACGACGCGCGACTGGGGGGCGAGGCCGGTCGCCTCCTTGAACTCGGCAAAAACGGTGTAACCCCCCGCCATGCCGGTGCTGCGGCTGACGAAACGGTAGATGAAAATGGCGGCGGCCGCGGCGACCAGTACGAAGAGCCCCACCTTGGCTGCTTTCGTCCATTCGCCCATGCTGCTTCGGAAAATTCTCCTCGCGGCAGGGTATCAAACAAGCCAGGGGGGGCCTAATAAAAGCCCCGCTGCGAAATCGTCGCCACTTTCACGCGTCGCGCATAATGAAGTGCGCGACCTGCCCGTCATCCCGGACGGCGCTCGCGCGGCGAGCTACACTTGGGTCGGTGCGGCCTGCAGAGTTAGCCCTTGGTCCGATGCTCGCGGCGTTGCTCGGTCTGCAGGGGTTCGCTATCCCGGCCGCGCATGCCGGTGGGGAGGGCTCGCCCCCCGTCCAGTGGACCGACAGCATCGGCTCACCGCGTCCTTTGGCGGCGTCCGGCAAGACGCGCGAGGAGGAGCTCGCGTCGGTATGTCCCGACCGCGATATGGCGCTGCGCACCGTGGCTGCTCAATTGGCCGCTCATGCCGTCGCGGCCGACGATGTCGAGGCCGTTACGTACGCCTTGCGCGCGGCGGGCGATCCGCACGTCTGGCCCAAGGCGTTTCTCCTGGAAGGGAAATCGATCGATTTCGTCGAGGCCAAGAAACGCCTTCAAGCGTGGCTCGGTACCTTTCGCCAGCCGGTGCGACTGCGTTGCGGGATTGTCGCCGAGCGGCAAGGGGACCGAGAAGTCGTCGCGGCGGTGGCGGTCGATGCTCAGGCCGATCTCGCGCAGGTCCCCGTGCGCGCGCGCCCGAGCAGCTGGGTCGAGGTCGATGCCAAGGTGCTGGCACCCGCGTCGGGCGCCAAGGTGATCGTCCTCGGGCCCACGGGGGCCACGCGCACGCTGCTCACGTCGTTTTCCGAAGGACGGGTCAAGGCGCGCGCCAACGTCGACCGCGAAGGCACCTGGCTGTTCCAGGTTCTTCTCGACGGCGCGAATGGGCCGCGCCCGGTCCTCGAGGCGTACGTTTTTGCCGGCGTCGAGCCACCGGTCGAGAAGCCGCACGCACCCGCACCAGGCGAAGAAGCGGGGGGCGGCGGGGACCCGGCGACGGCGCTCGCCCGCATGATGATGTTGGCGCGTCGCTCCGAGTCGCTCCCCGGCCTCGTTCGCGATCCCGCCCTCGATCGGGTCGCGCGCAGTCACGCCGAGCGGATGATGCGCGTTCGCCGGCTCGGCCACGACGTAGGGGACGGCGATCCTCGCGAGCGGCTCGATCGCGCCGGTATCACGCTCGCTCAAGTCGGCGAGAATGTCGCCCACGCTGCCAACGTCACGCTCGCGCACCGCGCGCTCTGGAGCTCCCCGTCACACCGCGACAACCTTCTGCAGCCGCGTTTCGATCGCGTGGGCATCGGAGTCACCGCGGACCCCGACGGCACCATCTGGGTCGCAGAGCTCTTCGCGACATCGTCCGCCGACCGCCCTGCCGCATCGCGAGCACGCTGACAACATCCCACGAAAACGTCGCTGCAATTCGTGCAGCGGGGGGAATTCTAAAAATCGCAGGGCGCCGTCGATTCGGCAGATGGCGGCTCTTCGGCCGCAGACGAAGCCGTTATTGAATGTGGAACTCGACGCGTCGGTTCTTTTGGCGGCCGACTTCGGTTTCGTTGGGCGCGATGGGGCGCGACGGTCCGAAGCCGTGCGCCTCGAGTCGATCTTGGGCGATGCCGTGCTCGCTCAGGTACTTCATCACGCTTTCGGCGCGATCCTGGCTGAGCTGCTCGTTCATGCTGACGGCGCCGCGGTTGTCGGTGTGCCCCTCGATACTGAGGTGCCCGATATCCGGGTTGGCCTTCATGAGCTTCACGATCTCGTCGAGAATGCCGTAGCTGTTCGGTTTGATCGACGCCTTGCCGGTGTCAAACTCGATCTTCTTCAGGATCTGGATCTCGGTCGACCCTTCGACGCGCTTGATGAACGTCGGGCAGCCGTTGGCCTTCGGATCGGCGGACGCGGTACCGGGCTCGCGCGGGCAGGCGTCGGTCATGTCGGGGACGCCGTCTTGATCGTAGTCGTCCTCCGGGCACCCATCGTGGTCCTGGATGCCGTCCTTGTCCTCCGGCTGATCGGGGCACTTGTCGAATTCGTCGGGGATGCCGTCGTTGTCGCGATCGGAGGGCTTGGGGCAGCCGTCGGTGGGATCGGGCTCGAGCTTGTCCTCGGGAACGCTCGGACAGAGATCGACCTCGTCGGGGATCCCGTCATGATCGGAGTCTTGCCCGGTGCGGTTGATGCGCTCGCGAATGGCGCGCATGCGGCGCTCGGGGGCGGGGGCCTCGGAGTC
>Ga0111538_10008298_pt1 | contig 13943 bp, 12 predicted proteins | sample SoiMethybrSBSTD1_FD_79669 | JGI IMG/M metagenome (GOLD analysis project Ga0111538, IMG submission 79669) | Bulk soil microbial communities from a Populus tree surrounding site in Tennessee, USA - Soil MetaG P. TD hybrid SBSTD1 (version 2)... | ecosystem: Environmental > Terrestrial > Soil >...
CCGGCGAGATCGGGCTGTTCCGGATCGTGGGCGAAAATGCCATCGCCGCCGGAGTGCGCCGCATCGAAGCGGTCGCCGGAATCGAAGCCTACAACCTGGCAAATCAACAGCTTCAGTTGATTCGCAGCATCGCCGGCAAGATCAATTCGCCCGTGCACGAACTCGAAAAGAAGATCGAGTCGCTGCTCGCGCAGCAAAAGGACCTGGAGAAACAACTTAAGTTAATGCAGCAGAAGCAAGCGAGTGAGACCGCGCGCTCCCTCATCGCTAAGACACAAACCATCGGTTCCACTCGTGCGATCGTCGAAAACCTCGGACCCGCCGATGGCGATTACCTGCAATCCATCGCCGACGCCCTCAAAAGCCAGTTCAAAGGCGTGGTGGTGCTTGGAGGCGTGGCGAACAACGCCGTCTCATTGATTGCCAGCGTCTCACCCGAACTCACCTCGAAAATCCAAGCGGGCAAAATCATCCAAACCATTGCTCCGATCGTCGGCGGCAAAGGCGGCGGCAAACCGGACAACGCCCGCGGCGGCGGCAAAGATGCCTCGAAGCTCGATGAAGCGCTGGCAAAGGCGCGCGAGTTGATTTCCTAACGCGACACTCCTACGAAGTTCCGTTAAAGCCACAGCTCGGTGCGGTGCGTTAGCATCTCCACCAACTTCACATCCGCGTCGGGGAACTGGTAGCTCGAAAGCTCTTCTGGAGCGATCCAACGGAAATCAGGACAGCCTATTGCCTGCGGTTCGTTGGCTTTCCAGGCGCAACGATAGAAATTCAGCGTGACGCATTTTTCAGGGTAGTCATGGGTCACAGTCTCGACGAGTTCTTTCACTTCGACTTCGATTCCGAGTTCCTCCTTCAACTCGCGGTGCAGGCATCCTTCGAATGTCTCGTCCGGTTCGCGTTTACCGCCGGGAAATTCCCACAGCCCACCGAGGTGAGACGTGGTCGGACGTTGCGTAATCAGGAGTTTGCCCGCGCGGAAGACAAGGCCTGCAGCTACTTCGATGCGCGCCGCCGCGCTCACTATCGGCCTACGCTCTTGTAAATGAAGCCGAGCTGTTCCATCTCGCCGCGATCAAAAAGATTGCGTCCGTCGAACACAATCGGATGACTCAGCGCTTTGCGCGCCCGTTGAAGATCGAGCTTCTTGAACTCAGGCCATTCGGTTGCCACCACCAGCGCATCGCATCCCTCAGCCACTTCGTTCATGTCCTTCACGAACTCAACATCCCGCAAGACGGCTTTGGCTTTTTCCATCGCACGCGGATCATGCACCCGCAATCGCGCCCCTTCCTTCTGCAATCGCTGGCAAAGCTCGATCGCCGGCGAGAGCCGCACGTCGTCGGTGTTCTGCTTGAACGCCAATCCAAGCACGCCGAGTTTCTTGTCCTTCAACACCCAAAGCGTGTCCTCGATTTTCTTGACGAAACGGTCCATCTGCTCCGCGTTGATCCGCTGCACTTCCTTGAGCAGGCGGAAGTCGTAGCCGATCTGCTCGGAAATCTTGATGAACGCGCTCAAATCTTTAGGAAAGCAACTGCCGCCAAAACCAAGCCCCGCATCCAAAAACCTCCGCCCAATTCGCTCATCCAGTCCGATCCCGTTGGCGACCTCCTGCACGTTCGCTCCCGCCGCTTCGCAAATGACCGAGATCGCGTTGATATACGAAATCTTCAGCGCCAGGAACGAATTCGCCGCGTGCTTGATCAACTCCGCCGAATTGATGTCCGTAACGATGATCGGCGCGTTGAACGGTTGATAAACCTGCTTCATCGCCTGCACGGGCCGTTGCGACCGCACGCCAATAACCACGCGGTTCGGTTTCATGAAATCCTCCACTGCAAACCCTTCGCGCAGAAATTCGGGATTGCTGACCACGTCGAAATCAACCCGCGCCTTGCAGTAGCGCTTGATCGTCTCGGCAACCTTGTCGCCGGTCTGCACGGGTACCGTGCTCTTGTCCACTACGATCTTGTAGCCGGTCATGCTCTGCGCGATCTCCCGCGAGACACTCTCCATGAAACTCAGATCCACCGAGCCGTCCGCGTGCGGAGGCGTGGGCACCGCGATGAAAATCACATCGGACTTAACGACACCCTCCTGCGTTGAATTGGTGAAAGTCAGCCGTTTCGCCTCGACGTTGCGCTTCACCAACTCTTCCAACCCCGGCTCGTAAATCGGCATGCCGCCCGATTGCAGCAACTTCACCTTCGCCTCGTCCTTGTCGACGCAGATGACCTGATGACCGACTTCCGCGAAGCAGGTGCCTGTCACAAGGCCGACGTAGCCCGTCCCGATAATCGTCAGTTTCATCAGGTCTGTTTGCCGCGCGGACTCTCGTTACGGCTTCGGCGCATTCGTCGTCGGCTGCAGCAACAAAGGGATGTTTGTTGTCGTCTGCGCATTAGTCGCGGCCTGCGTGGAAACGTTAGGCACACTACGGGCTGTATTCGTCAGTGTGATCACGCGATTTGTCGCCGCCGGTCGATTCGTCACCGTGGCCTGAAGCGGCACTGGAGTTTGCGGTAGCGCCGTCATCGGCGCGTTGGTTTTTACAAGTTCCGGAAACTTGTCCTCCAACTCCAGCTTGCGCATGCCCGCTTCAGAGCCCATGCCGCCGTACGGGTTGGCTAGCACCAACTCGGAGTAGAGCTTGTGCGCTTCGGCAGGCTTGTTTTGGTCTTCGTAAAGCCGTCCCAACGCCAGCTTCACTTCGTCACTCGTAGGATCGTTGGCGAAGCGCTTGCGCATCTCTTCGAATTTCACCACGGCGTCGGCAGTTTTTCCCTGCGCGTCCAGAGTGGCAGCGATGCCAAAATGCGCTTGGGATACCCATTCGCTCGCGGGATATTCCCTCAAAAATTGCTCAAAGGCTTTCTGCGCCTCCGCGTATTTGCCTTCGATGAAATAAGCCCCCCCAGCCAGGAGCAGTGCACGCGCGCCGGCTTTCGTGCCGTCGTATTCTTTTGCTATTTTTAAGTAGGCGTCGGCAGCGCCGGGCCGGGCCGACGCGCCCGGGCTGACCGGGACCGGCACATTGGCCAATGCGCGGCTCGCGCGGACTTCCTTCTGGCCCTGCTCGTACGCAATGAAACCGATCACCGCAATCGCAATCAAGACGATCGCTGCTCCAATGATAAGCCGCTTCTGGTTCGCTTGAGCCCACGCCAGAAAGCGCAAGAAATTGTCTGACTGCGTTGCATCCGATTGCATACAGGGTCGGACATCTTCGGCTCATAGCTCCGAAAGGCAAGCCAGAACTTGCCTAATCAAGGCTTGTTGTCGGTGCTTTTCGAGCGGAGCAGAGAGAGATCTTCACTCGCTGAGTCGTGTGCAAGTCCCGGCACCTAAAATACAGCAGTCCCTTTCAGAAAAAGCTCGCCTGTCCCAGTGGAATCTGCAATCGTCGCACCACAGCAGAATGGAACCGCAACACTTGGCCGCTCTTCAGAGATCTCTCGCCTCTGCCGTCCGTTACTTCGTCGCCACCGGCAACAATGGCGGATGGCTCGTCTTTCGCGAAGGCATTCAGCGCCCCATACACAAACTGGCAGAGAAGATTCAGGCCGTTGAAACGGCGAAGATCATGGCGCGCGATGAAGCGCCGAGCCAGGTCTTTGTCGAAAGGTCGGACGGCTCGTTCTTCGAGCAATACACCTTCAAAGCGGGCCACGTTTATTAAAATGTATGCGTTCGGTTGCCTGGAGTGCTTTTTGTGCGTTGACTCTTTGTGCGGGGTGCGCCACTCGCGAAATTCCTGAGCGCGCACTGCAGCCTACTGCCACCACTCCGGCACCGCAGCCGACAACCAAAGCGGCTGAGTCGCCCGCGCCGGGATCCATTGCGCTCTTCGACGGTACGACGTTGACCGGTTGGCGCATTAGCGATTTTGCGGGCACCGGACCGGTCCGCATCGACGATGGCAAGCTGATCCTGGAAATGGGCACGATGACCGGCGTCACATACACGAACCCGATCCCAACGATGAATTACGAGATCAGCGTTGACGCCATGCGTGTGGACGGCAGCGATTTCTTTTGTGGTCTCACGTTTCCCGTGGGCAGCGACCCCTGCAGCTTGATCGTCGGGGGATGGGGTGGGGGAGTTGTGGGGTTGTCCAGCCTCGACGGCCAGGACGCCTCCAGCAACGAAACCACGCAATACATGAATTTCGAGAAGGGCCGTTGGTACAAGGTCCGCCTGCGCGTCGTGCCGAATAAAATTCAGGCGTGGATCGACGAAGAAAAAGTCGTCGATGTCGACACGACCGATCGAAAAATTTCCATCCGCCTCGAAGTCGAGGAGTCGCGCCCCCTCGGTTTTTCCACGTGGTCTACCACCGCCGCCCTGAAAAACATTCAGTTGCGGAAGCTTTAATTCCCGTCGCCGTTCCAGGCAAGGATCGCGAACACAACCGCGCCCACGAACGTGCCGACGATCACCCAGCTATAACCCCCGAGTGGCCGATTAAAGAGCATCGCGCAGAAACGAAGCAAGTGGCTCACGATGAAACCTCCGATCATTCCTACGAACGCGCCGATGAGCGAACTAAGCACGATCGCGTCGACACCGCCTTCGATTGCGGCACCGCCCATTCCAGGACCGTTCGACACCATGCCGCTGGCTGCTTCGAACTTGTGCCACTTGTGCAACAGGAATTTGAGCATGGCGTATTTTGCCACGAAAAAGCGCATGGAACAAGACAGGAGCGCAATTTACGCCGGCACGCTCTCCAGCGCAGGCCGCTCCGCGAGCGGGTTCCCGAGATCGGCTTTCACCTTCTCGACAATGTTCGCCACTGTGAGGCCATATTTCTCCCGCAAATAATCTACCGACGAAGCGTGCTCGATAAACTGATCGGGCCAACCGACGCGCACCACTGGCGTGGTGATCCGCTTGTCAGCAAACAATTCGAGCACCGTACTGCCATACCCGCCGTGCAACACATGGTCTTCCAGCGTCACTACCAGGTCCGCGGCTCTTCCAAAAAATTCGGTCGTGCCCGTGTCGATCGGTTTCGTGAAGCGCGGGTTGACAATTGCGCAATCAAAGCCCTCCGCGGCCAACTTCTCCGCCGCCTTGCACGCCGTCGAATGCAGGTTGCCCAGCCCGAACAGCGCTACTTTCCGTCCGCCGGTCTGAGAAAAATTCTTCGTCACCTCCGCCTTGCCAATTTCCAGCACCTTGGGCTGCTCCTTGATCGTCACTCCTTCCGCCGCGCCGCGCGGGTAGCGAATGAACGTCGGATGTTGCTGGTGCGAGGCCGTAAACATCATGTCCACCAACTCGTCTTCGTCCTTCGGCGCCATCGCGATGATGTTCGGCACGCAGCGCAGATACGCGATGTCGAATAAGCCGTGGTGTGTCGGGCCGTCGTTCGCGGACAGCCCGGCGCGATCCATGCAGAAGATCACCGGCAGGTCCTGCAGCGCGACGTCGTGGATGATGCAATCGTACCCTCGTTGCAGGAACGTCGAGTAAATCGCGCACACCGGGTGGAACCCCATCGTCGCCATTCCGGCCGCGAAGAGCACCGCATGCTCCTCCGCAATGCCGACGTCGTAATAGCGATTTGGCATCGCTTTCTCCAGGTGCTTGAGCCCTGTGCCGCTCGGCATCGCCGCCGTGATTCCGACGATGGTGTTGTCCTTTTGGCAGAGCTTTACCATCGTCTGCCCAAACACGTCCTGGTAATTCGGCGGCGTTCCGGGCTTTGGCGACGGTGACGCGCCTGTCTGTATGTCGTAAGGACCCGTGCCATGAAATTTTTCCGGGTGCGCAATCGCCACGTCATAGCCCTTGCCCTTCTGCGTGAGTACGTGCAGCACGATCGGTCGGTCGTAGTTCTTCGCGAACTCAAGGCAGTTGAGCAGCGTCGGCAAATCGTGTCCGTCGATTGGCCCGAGATACCGCAATCCCATTTCCTCAAAAATCAAACTGCTCCCGTAACCGCCGCGCCCGTCCGAGTCCGGTCCTTTCTCACTCGGTTGCAGCGCCACCTCGGTCATCGCGCCCTTGAAACCTTCTTCCGCCTTGTGCGCGAGCATGATCGCGATCTCGCCTTTGGGAATTCGCCGGATCAATTTGCCCACGTCCTTCTGCAACTGGTTGTAGCGCGGGTTCGTGATCAGTTTGTTCAGGTAACTCGCAATCGCGCCCACGTTCTTCGCAATGCTCCATTCGTTGTCATTCAGGATCGCGATGAACTTCTTCGTCGTCGTCGAAATATTATTCATCGCCTCGAAAGAAATCCCGTTGGTCAGCGCGGCGTCGCCGAAGATGCACACCACGTGCTCGTCCGACCCGCGCTGATCGCGCGCCGCCGCCATGCCCAATGCCGCCGAAAGCGCCGTGCCCGCGTGGCCCGCCCCGTAACAATCGTGTTCGCTCTCCGTGCGCAGGGAAAACCCATTAAGCCCGTCCGTGGTGCGAATGGTGTGGAACCGGTCCTTGCGCCCCGTAAGCAGCTTGTGCACGTAGCTCTGGTGGCTCACATCCCACACAAACTTGTCCTTCGGCGTCGAAAACGTGTGGTGCAACGCCATGGTCAACTCCACCACGCCCAGGTTTGGCCCCAGGTGCCCGCCGTGCTTCGCGAGCTTCGTGATCAACTCGTGCCGAATTTCCCCTGCCAGACTGTTGAGCTGATCGATCGTCAACTTCTTGATGTGCGCGGGATCGTCCACCATGTCCAGGTAACGGCTCATAATTAATCTTCAGTGAGCTCAACGGGCTTAACGGAGATTTCGCCGGCAGAATTCTTCTCCAGCTTTTGGATTTTCAGTTCCGCCTCCTCCAGCTTGCTTTGGCAAACCTTCACCAGGCGCGTGCCCTCCTCGAAACGCGACAGCATCCCTTCCAGCGGCAACTCGCCGCTCTCCATATCTTCGACGATCTTCTCCAGCTTCTTCACGGCCTCTTCAAAGGCCATCGCTTCACTGGATTGCATCGTGCTCTTCGCGTTGTTCGGCACAAATTGAACCTAGGAGAAAAGCGTTCAGGAGTCTAGTGATGATGTAAGAGGCACGGCTCCGTCATACCTTCTCACAATGCTCCACGGTCGCAGGGCGTGCCCCGGCAATCGCCACGGGTTTTACCGCCTTCAACTCCCGTGAATCTGTGGCACTCGGGATGCTGACTTTGTGGTTGCAATTGCGGAAGACGAGCCGTAGGGTAAAGGCTCTCACTGGGCATGGGCAACATTAAGACCAAACGGATTACCGTTTTGCTGGCCGAAGACCATACCGTCGTGCGGCAGGGCCTCCGTCTGATCCTTAATACCGCCGAGGATATTCAGGTGGTCGGCGAAGCTGAGAATGGCCGCCAGGCGGTCAGCCTTGCCAAAAACCTCAAGCCGGACGTTGCCCTGCTGGACATCGCCATGCCATTGCTCAACGGCCTCGAAGCCGCCAAGCAACTGCGGCGCGACCTGCCCAATACCAAGGTCCTTATTCTGTCGTCGTACGACGACGATCGGTTCATCGATCAATCGGTCGAAGGGGGCGCCACGGGATACCTGCTCAAACAAAGCGCCGCAAACGACCTGATCAAGGCCATTCAGGAAGTGAATAAGGGGCGCACCTTTTACAGCCCAACAATTCAAAAACGCCTGAACGCCCGTGTGCCCGGGCGGAACGGCCAGCACAAACCCATCGACAAATTGAGCCGCAGAGAGGCTGAGGTGTTGCAACTCATCGCGGAAGGTTTCGCCAATAAGCAGATTGCCGACGAACTGAAGATCAGCGTGAAGACTGTCGAGAAGCACCGCCAGTCGATGATGAACAAACTGAATATTCACGAAGTTGCGGGCCTCACGCGTTACGCGTACGCGCGTGGTTTGGTCGGGGCGCCGCCGCCGGTGCAGTGATTCTTAAGCAGGCTTACGGAGATCGCCCCTCCAATAGCGCTACTTTTCCAGGAAGGCCATGAGATCCGCCAACTCTTCCCGCGTGAGGCGATTGATGAGTTTGTCCGGCATCAACGAATTTTTCTGCGGGGTCAGCGAAGCGATCTCGGAGCGCGGGATTTGGCGAACTTGATCGCGCTCTGCGAACGTGACCGTCTTGTCGTTTTGTTCCGTGATGAAGCCAGTCAGCACGGTGGAATTCTTCAGCGTGAGTTCGAAGGCCTTGAACCGATCGGCGACTTGCTTTGAAGGGAATACGAGGGAGTCAGCCAGTTCCTGACGGTTCAAGCGGCGGGCGACACCGACCAGGTCGGGACCAAAAATGCGGCCTTCACGGCCCGGGTTCGCGCCTCCGCCGTGACACGTGTGACATTGGAGGCGTTCGTAGATTTGGCCTCCGCGCGCCGCGTTTCCATTCGTGAGTTGATTCACCAGAATCAGTTGGTGAATTTGTTCATCGGGCTGTTCGCGGGCCTCGGCTGGCGTTTGCGCGATCTGGCGTTTGAATCGGTCGTGAAACCACGATTTCCAGAAAGCCAGGTTTTGTTCGCGCACGGGGGGTTCGACGCGCTCGACGAGGCGACCGGGAGCGGCTTTCGTGTCCGCGAGAGCCGCGAGCAGATCGTTGAGGGGCTTGAACAACGAGCGCTCGCGTTCGAGCAATGTAATTGCCCGTTCGGAAACGTACTCTGGTAACGGTTCCATCGTGGGAAGATTGCGACCGAAGAATACGACGCACGGACGCAGGAGTTCGCGGTCGGTCGATTCAATAAACGCGTCGTAGACGAGGCCCCAGTGCCTTGTGCTGGTTGATTTGGGTTCCTGTGCGAGGCGACGCGCGATGCGCGAGCGCACTTCACTCTTTTGCGCCGGTTGATCGTGCAACTCAATGAGCGACGTGACGCCGTTCGGCTTCGAGGCGAGCAGGTCGAGATAAACGCCACCAAGAAGACTGGTAAGTTCAATTTTCGACCTAGCGTTCAGGACCGCCGGGGAGTGGTGACGCGCGAAGTCGGACAGGACAGCCGACCAGAATTCCGGGAACTCGACTCCCTTGGCTTTGAACTCGGCGAACCAACCGCTTTGCTGTTTGAAAAACCAATCGACGAGGCTCTGCTCTTCGGGTTCGCTCCAGCCGCCCGGCAGTTTTGCGATCGCGTGCGCGATGTGAAACTGGCGGATATGGTCTGTTTCGCTTTCCAGTGCGTGCAGCAATTTTGAAAATCCATTCGTCGCCTGGTATTCACCGATGAGGCGCACCTGTTCGAAAGCAAGGTTCGGCTCGATGGCCGGAAAGCCTTCCAGCAGAATCCTTCGCACGCGTTGGACGTCTTTCGGGGCCAGTCGCTCGCGGAACAGGCTGAGGGTTCGCAAGAGATCCAGCCTGTCTTCGATCGGATCGTCACGAAGTTCCGAGGGCCGTCGTATTACTGTTCCCGTGACGCGGGTCGCAGGCAATTCGAATCCTTCCGCGGCCCGGAGGCGCTTGTCGCTCAATAGAGTATTGATCAAGGCACGGACGGTGTCATCGCTCGGCAACTCGCGGCGCATTTTGGCGGCGACGAGAGCACGCATGCACACCTGGGCGTTGCGGCGATTGGTGGCCTGCTCGAACCACGTTGAGGTGGGTTGAAGCGCCAGGGCGGCCATGGCGGCGTAGCGGACGAGGCGCTCCGAATCCTCCATGGCGGTGAGGAGCGGGCCGGCGGGCATGTTCGGAGTGCGCGTGGCCGCTTCGGCCGCGCGGCGACGCACGAAAGGATCCGAGTCGCGGAGCCGCAGCGGAATTCGTACGCGCGCTTCGGCGCCACCGCGAAGTCCAAGCAGCCAGACTCCCTGAGCGCGCATTTCCGGATTTGGGTCTTGCGACAATGCCGAGACGAACTCGTTGCTCAAGGCCGGGAAATCTCCGCTCAAAAGACGAACGGAGCGCAGGCGATCGCGCGCGGGCGCATCCTGCTTCAATGCGACGGCCTCCACTTGCCGAGGCCAGTCTTTTCCGACCTGCTTTTTAAATTCTTCCTCGGCAAGGCGGCTCCACTCGGAAGCTGGCTGGGGCAACTCCAGGAGTCCCTGCAATGCAGTCGTTGCTTTTGGCGCGGGCATCTTTGAGAAGTGCTCCGACTTGTCCCCGTAGCTGATGCGCCAGATTCCCTGATTGTGGTCTGACAGGAACAGACTTCCGTCCGGCGCGACTTCGACATCGACGAGCGCGAAGCTGATCGCTTTGCCAGTGGCATCGCGCGCGTCCGGTTTAGGGCGCGCCAGGGTTTCCATTTTTGCTTTCCACGCCGCGCCTTCGCGGTTCAGGAAAAAGGCGACGAGGCGGCCGCTCGTGGCGTATTGATCGTCGGACTCGCGTTTCCAGCGGTAATCGCAGACGAGGAACGCGTCGCGATAACGCTCGGGAAGTTGAGTGTGTTCGTAAAAAACGCCCCAGGTTGGCGAGCCGCGGCCCACGTCGAGAATCCCCGGCAGATTGTCGATGTAGCAGGGCGGGTAGGCCCCGACTTCCTGCCAGCCCTGATCGCCGCCCGTGAGCCAATGGTTTAGCCGCACCGGACGCCAGAACGGCAGGCCAACATGCCACTCCATGTCGCTGTCAAAGCTGAAGAGTTCGCCGAGATAATTTTGGCCGAGGTTCGGTGGGTTGCGCCCACCGGCGCTGACACATTCCCAGCGCTCGCCGTCAGGTGAAATGCGAAAGACCGACGCGGCCCGCTCGAACAAAACGGGTGAGTTGCTCTCGGTGATGTGAAGCCGGTCGCGCACTCCGCCGCCGTCGCCCGAGATGAAGTAGAGGTGGCCGTCGTGCCCGCGGAGTAGAGTGTGGGCCTCGTGATCGCCGCCGGTGCGAAAGGGTTGGCCGATGCGACCTTTGTGAACGAGCCCGGATGCGGACCCGTAGCCTTCGTAGAATTGAATGCCGTCGCCGCCGACGGCGTAGAGGCGATCTCCATAAACCAGCAGACCTTGCGGGCCGCGCCAGCCCAGGCCAGTGGCGATGACTTCGAACGAATCAAACACGCCGTCGTTATCGGCATCTTTGAGGCGTCGAATCGCGCTGCCGTCGCCGACCAGAAGGCGGCCCTGGCCATCAAACGCGAGATCGTAGCTGCCGCCGGAAAGTTCCGGAGTAGCCGCACGGTAGATGCGAAAGCCTGGCGGCAACTCGAACTGGTTCTCGAGAAAGACGGGCGCAGAAAGCGCGAGCGCCGGGGCGAGGAGGATTAATGATGTGCGCAGGGCGAGGCTCATATTCGCAGCGATGTCAGTCGGCGGGCTTGCGACAGCACGCCAGCCGATGGTCAAATAATAGTGCCGTGGGGAATGACTCCATTCTTGGGGATGATGACGATGCCATCGCGCACATAATAAAGCGGGTGATCGGCATTCTCGGGTTTTCCGACAGGGGTGATCACGACGTTATCGCCGATACGCGCGTTTTTATCGATGATGGCGTTTTCGATGCGGGTGTTTTGGCCGATGCCGACACGCGGTTTGCCGAGCATTTCATTCTCGATGATCGACGCGTGCGACTCGTAATAGTCGCCACCGAGAAAAATGACACGGTTGAGTTCGCTGCCCGCGCCCACGACACTGCGAATGCCTATGATAGAATTGCTGATGTTGGCGTGGTTGATAATGCACCCGTCGGAAATGATCGCGTGATCGATGCGAGCGCCGTTGATTTTGGACGCGGGCAGAAAACGGGCACGCGTAAAGACCGGCGCGCTCATGTCGAAAAAGTTGAAGCGCGGCAATTCGGAAGTCACGTCGAGGTTCGCGTTGAAAAAGGAACGAATGGTCCCGATGTCTTCCCAATAGCCCTGGAAGACGTAAGAGAACACCCGGTAGTTGGCGATGGCCGAAGGGATGACGTGTTTGCCGAAATCTTCATGTTTGTTATCGAGGAGACGGATGAGGATTTCGCGGTTGAACACGTAGATGCCCATGGAGGCGAGGAAGAGTTCTTCGTCACCCTCGATGTCGAACTTGTCGTACATGTCGGGGCTGAGCTTGAGCGAGTCGAGCAGGGGGGGGGCCTTCGGTTTTTCAGCGAAACGCACGATACGGCGCTCGTTGTTGATCTCCATGATGCCGAGAGAGGAGGCGTCGCGGCGGACGACGGGCATGGTGGCGATGGTGACGTCGGCGTAACTTTCGACGTGCTGCGCGATGATGCGGCGAAAATCCATGCGGTAGAGTTGGTCGCCGCTGAGGATGAGCATGTACTCGAAATCGTGATTGAGGAAATGCACGAGATTCTTGCGTACGGCGTCGGCGGTGCCCTGGTACCACGAGGTGTCGGAAAAGGTTTGCTCGGCGGCGAGGATTTCGACGAAGCCGCCGGAGAAATGGTCGAACTTGTAGGACTGCGAAATGTGCCGGTGGAGGGAGGCGGAATTGAACTGGGTGAGCAGGTAAACGCGCTTGAGATTCGAGTTGATGCAATTGGAAATCGGGATATCGACCAGGCGATACTTTCCGGCCAAAGGAACGGCGGGCTTGGAGCGTTCCTTGGTGAGGGGAAAAAGCCGCGAACCCTGGCCGCCACCCATGATCACCGCCAGCACGTTGCTGATATTCGGTGACATTCGTTTGCCCTGCGTCATAGCCAAACCTTTTGTTCAATTAAGGCTTCGTCTCCAAAAAGCGCAAGCATCTAAGGGACTGGCAAGCCGAAACTTACACGGTTGGTTTTCCTCTCAGTTCGGAGTGCCTGTAGCAACTCACCAGGTGGTCGTTCACCATGCCGACCGCCTGCATGTATGCGTAACAAATGGTTGAACCGACGAACTTGAATGCACGCTGAAGCAGGTCTTTGCTCATGGCGTCGGACTCGGCTGTGCGGGCGGGCACGTCTTTCATTAATTTGAAACGATTTTGCTTTGCCGCGCCACCGACGAACTGCCAGATGTACCGGTCGAAGGTTCCGAATTCTTCGCGCACTTTCAGGAACGCCTTCGCATTTTGCACGGCCGCTTCGACCTTCAGGTGGTTTCGCACGATCCCGGGATTCGCCAGCAGCTTCGCCTTTCGACGCGCGTCATAGCGGGCGATTTTTTGCGCGTCGAAGTTGTCGAAGGCATCGCGATAGTTCTGGCGCTTGTTCAGAATCGTGGACCAACTCAAACCGGCCTGCGCGCCTTCGAGAATGAGCATCTCGAAGAGGTGGCGATCGTCGTGGTTCGGCACGCCCCACTCGCGATCGTGGTAGGCGAGATAGAGTTCAGTGCCTGGCCATGGGCAGCGTTGCATAATCATAATATCAAAAGGCAAGTGGCGGCGATGGGGATTGCGCCTGGACTGGACAAAATGAGACTGGTCTCAAAAAAGTTTCCGAATTTCTTAGGAAAGTGCCGGTTCGAGTGTCAGTCTCAGTCTCAAAAGTCCCATTTAGTACAGTTGCTTTGAACAGGGGAGGTGCGGAGACACAGAACTGGGAAGGCGTGGCAGGTGTCGGGCGTCTGTCGGACGACATCCGGCAAGACAGTCCCGCGCCTGCAGGACCAGGCTGCGCTACAAAGCCACGCTTTTCGCTCATGAGCGCATTATAGCATGGGTTTTTGCTGCAACTACGTTGCGGTGAATATGAATGTGACAGGAGAGGACAGGAGGGGACACGAGAGGACACCAGAGGACATTTTATTGTGAAAATTGGGCTTGACGGTTTTTTCAAAAGGCCAGGAGTAAACAGGAGCAAACCGGCGGTGGGCTGCGGGCAGTTGCGAGGTTGTAACAACTGAAAGCTTGCGCGGCGAGATGAGGAGGTCCCATTGTGTCGGGGCAATGCAAACGCTCTCACCGAGTCGTCGTGCGTTTACGCTGATTGAACTGCTGGTGGTGATTGCGATCGTCGCGATTCTCGCAGGTATGCTTCTGCCCGCGCTCGGGGCGGCCAAACAAAAGGCGCGGCGCATACAGTGTCTAAACAACCTGAAGCAACTCACGTGCGCGATGAATCTGTTTGTACACGACAACGAGCGCTATCCGTGGCGGCTTCCGCCAGCCCTGGGGGGGGCAGCGA
>Ga0111538_10008301_pt1 | contig 13941 bp, 15 predicted proteins | sample SoiMethybrSBSTD1_FD_79669 | JGI IMG/M metagenome (GOLD analysis project Ga0111538, IMG submission 79669) | Bulk soil microbial communities from a Populus tree surrounding site in Tennessee, USA - Soil MetaG P. TD hybrid SBSTD1 (version 2)... | ecosystem: Environmental > Terrestrial > Soil >...
GTCGTCCCCAACTCGATCAATCGCAAGCCGAACACGATGGACTACTGGTTCCAGGTCCAGAGCAACGGCCAGATCGTGAGCGCCACCTACACGGGTGTGGTGCCCGACACGTTCAAGAGCGATTCGGAAGTCGTGCTGAAGGGCACGCTGTCCGCGGAGGGCTTCTCGGTGCAGCCCAACGGCGTGATGGCGAAGTGCCCGTCGAAGTACGAAGCCAAGCCGGGGGCCGCGTCCACGCCCGCCGGGAAATACTAGGAGGCCCCCATGGCCTCACTCGGCGCGCTCCTGCTGCTGATCGCGTTCGTGACCGCGGCCTACACGGTCGCGGCGGCCGTCGCCGGCGCGCGGCGCCGCAATACCCGCCTCATCGAAAGCGCGATCGGCGCGTTCTACACCGTCGCGGCAATCATGACGGTCGCCTCCGGCGTGATCATCTACGCCTTCGTCGCCGGCGATTATTCGATCCGTTACGTGCGGCGCTACTCCGACAGCGTCCAGCCGCTCTTCTACAAGATCACCTCGTACTGGGGCGGCCTCGACGGCTCGGTGATGTTCTGGGTGTTCCTGCTGTCGATCTTCGGATCGGTGGCGGTGAAGGTGAATCGCGAGCGCCATCGCGAGCTGATTCCGTATGTCGTGGCGGTGATCGGCGCAGTGGAGATGTTCTTCCTCTTCCTGATGGTGATTCACAACAATCCGTTCACCACCTACCTGACGGAATTGCCGACCGACGGCCGCGGCCTCAATCCGCTGCTGCAGAACTTCTACATGGCGATCCATCCGCCGACGATGTATCTGGGTTTCGTCGGGCTGACGATCCCGTTCGCGTTCGGCATGGCGGCGCTCTTCACCGGCCACCTCGATGATTCGTGGCTGCGCGCGGTCCGCCGCTGGACGATGTTCTCGTGGTTCTTCCTGTCGCTCGGCCTGACGCTCGGCATGATCTGGGCGTACGAAGAGCTCGGCTGGGGCGGCTACTGGGGATGGGATCCGGTCGAGAACGCCGGCATGCTGCCGTGGTTCACGGCGACCGCATTCCTGCATTCGGTGATGGTCCAGGAACGGCGCGGCATGCTGCGCGTCTGGAACGTCACGCTGGTCATCATCACGTTCCTGTTGACGATTGTCGGCACCTTCCTCACGCGCTCCGGCGTCGTTCAGTCGATCCACGCCTTCGGTGAAGATCCGGAGCTGGCGCGCTACTTCGTGGCGTTCATGGTGTCGACGATCGTGTTCTGTTTCGGCTGGGTGATCTACCGGCTGCCGATGCTCAAGGCACGCCACGAGCTCGATTCGTGGGCGTCGAAGGAAGCCGCGTTCCTGGCGAACAACTGGATCCTGTTGTTCTCGGCGTTGTTCGTGCTGTTTGCCACCCTCTTCCCGACCATCACCGAAGCGATCAACGGCGAGCGGCTCACGGTGGGCCCGCCGTTCTTCAATCGCTGGATGGTGCCGATCGGCCTCATCTTGTTGTTGCTGACGGGCGTCGGGCCGCTGCTGGCGTGGCGCAAGTCGACGATCGCCAACCTCAGAGAGCAGTTCATGTGGCCGGTGTTGTCGGGACTCGTCACCGGCGGCGTGTTAGTGGCGCTCGGCGTGCGGGTGTGGAGCTCGGGGATCTGCTTCGCGCTGGCGGCGTTTGTCGCCGGAACGCTGACTCAGGAAATGATCCGCGGCGCCAACGTGCGACGCGGCATGACGGGCACTGATCTGCTCACCGCGATGATCGGCCTCGTGTCGCGCAACAAGCGGCGCTACGGCGGCTACATCGTGCATGCCGGCATCGTGCTGATCTTCCTCGGCTTCGCGGGTGAGGGCTTCAGCCGCGATCAGCAGCTGTTGCTGAAGCCGGGTCAGGAAGAGACGGTCGGCGATTACACGATCCACCTCGATGCGATTCGCGTCACCGACGACGGGCAGAAGCAGATGATCACGGGGCACATCACCGTGAAGAACGCCAAGGGCGACGTGATCGAGCAGATGCGCCCGGCGAAGTGGTATTTCCGCAAGCACGAGGAAGAGCCGACCACTGAAGTGGCGATCCGGCGATCGTTCGCCGAAGACCTCTACATCGTGATGCCGGCGTTTGAAATCGAAGAGCAGACGGCCAGCGTCGAAGTGCACATCAACCCGCTCGTGAACTGGGTGTGGTTCGGCTTCGGCATTCTCGCGATCGGCACGGGCCTGGCACTCCTGCCCGAAGCGTCGCTCTCGTTGGCGGCGGCGAGGCTGCCCGCGGAAGTCGTGACCGCGTCGGTGCTGCTGCTGTCGATCCTGCTCTCGAGCGGCGCGGCGTTCGCGCAGCACGTCGAGACGGGGCAGGATCCGCGGCTGCAGCTGACGTCGCCGGAGTCGCGCCAGGTGGCGCAGAAGCTGGCGTGCTGGTGTGGCGGCTGTTCGCGGCTGCCGGTGGGGCAATGCTCCTGCGCGCATTGTGCGATTCAGCGCACCGAGATCGACCGGTTGCTCAAAGAGGGCCAGAACGAGAGTCAAGTGCTCGCGCATTTCGTGCGCGAGTTCGGTGGCAACCAGGTGTTGAGCGAGCCGCCGAACAGCGGCTCCGGCCGCGTCGTGTGGGCGATGCCGATCGTGGTTGGCGTGGCCGGCTTTCTGACCGTCGCCTACCTGGCGATGCGCTGGTCGCGCAAGCCGTCGATCGCGGGCATGCCGGCCGGCGTCGAAGATCCAGAGATGGCCGCGCGCCTTGACGACGAACTCCGCGATCTTGACTGAGGCCGCAGAGCCAGGGCCAGGGCCACAGAAGGCGCAGATGGCTCAGAGTACGGAACCGTTCCTGCAGCCATGGCAGTTTTTCCTGCTTGGCGGCATGCTGGCGGCCACGGCGACCGTGATCGTCGCGACGGGGCAGTCGCCGGCCAACATCATCATTCTCAGCCTGACGGTGGTGTCGGTCAGCTTCGTCGGCCTTGGCGCGTACCGAATCCTGTTGCCACTCGTCTCCGATCAACCCGAGTTGCCGATGACGATTGGCGGCCGCACCCGCGCCGCGCTCGAGCGCGAGAAGACGCTGGTGCTGCGATCGATCAAGGAGCTCGAATTCGATTTCGCGATGGGGAAGATTGCCAAGGCGGACTTCGACGAGATGTCGGGCCGGCTCCGCGCCCGCGCGCTTGGATTGATGCGTCAACTCGATGCGGGCGGCGGCTACAAGGAGCAGATCGCAAAGGAAGTTCAGGAAAGACTGGGTGCACAAGGTGCGCAGGGTGCGCAAGGTGCACAGGGTGCGCGGAGTGCTGAGTGCGCGGAGTGTCAGACCGTCAACGATCCTGATGCGAGATTCTGCAAGAACTGTGGAGCGAGGCTGTGAAGAGGGGCTTGGGGCTTGGGACTTGGGGCTTGGGTCGTGTGTTCTGGCTACTGGCTACTGGCTTCTACCTGCTTAGTGCGAACACCGCGAGCGCGCAAGTCAACATGCCCGATCCGTCGGCGATCGCGGGCACACCGTTGCCGGCGCCTGAACTGCCCGATCGCACTGTGACCGTTCGCGTGGTTCGCGAGCGGATGGGCAACAACATCGCGGGGCAGGCGGTCACGCTCAAGGTCGGGAGCGCGACGCGCAGCGGCAAGACCGACGAGCAGGGCCGCGCGCAGTTCGATGGCCTGACCGCAGGCACGCTCGTGCAAGCCACGACGGTCGTCGACGGCGAAACGCTCACGTCGAAGGAATTCCCCGTTCCCGAGAAGGGCGGCGTTCGCGTGGCGTTGATCGCGGGCATTGCCGCCGCGGCCGCGAAGGAAAAGAGCGAAGCCGAGGCGGCCGCCAAAATGCCGGCGCGTCCGGGCGTCGTCGAGATTGGTCCCGAGTCCCGCATCATCATCGAATACCAGGACGACAACCTCACGGTGTTCTACCTGCTCGAGATCCTGAACAACGCGCGCACGCCGATCGACATCGGCGGGCCGCTATTGATCCGGCTGCCGACCGGCGCCGCGGGCGCGTCGATGATGCAGGGCTCGTCGCAGCACGCCAGCGCCAAGGGCGACATGCTGACGATCACCGGTCCGTTCCCACCGGGAAAGACGGTTGCGCAAGTTGGATTCTCGCTGCCGCAAGCGGGCGCGAACTACGAGCTCCGTCAAACGTGGCCGGCCGCGGTGGCGCAGGTGTTCGTCGGCATGCAGAAGATCGGCAACATGCAGATCGCCTCGAAGCAGCTGACCGACATCCGCGAGATGAACTCCGACGGGCAGCCGTTCGTGATGGCGACCGGGCCGCGCTTGAACGCGGGCGAGACGATGGTGCTGAACCTCACCGGCCTGCCGGCGCACAGCAGCACGCCGAGGAACGTCGGGTTGATCGCCGCCGTCATCATTTTTGCGATCGGTGGCTGGTTCGCGCTCGCGCCCGCCAAGGCGCACGCCGCGCAGGATGCGAAGCTGCAGGCGCGGCGCGAGAAGCTGATGGGCGAGGTCGTCGCGCTCGAACGAAAGCGCCGCAACAAGCCGCTTTCGGACGCGGACGAGGCGCGTTTGCAGCGGATCACCGCTGAGCTCGAACGCGTGATCGCCGAGCTCGATCGGGGCGCGGCTGCTTGAATCGTCTCTCCGTCGTCGATGTCGCGAGGCATTACGGGCGGCGGAAGGCGTTGTCGCAAATCACCTTCACCTGCGATGCCGGTGAGATCGTCGGGCTGCTCGGCCCGAACGGCGCCGGCAAGTCCACGCTCCTCAACATCCTGGCCACGCTGCTCGCGCCCTCGCTCGGGCGCGTTGAATACGGGAGCCTGACCGCCGCCGACGGCGCCGCACTGCGGGCGCAGATCGGCATGCTCGGCCACGATCTCTTTCTCTATCCCGAGCTGACCGCTCGCGAGAATCTGGCGTTCTTCGGGCGACTGTATGCGTTGCCCGACGCCGCGCGCAGCGCGGCGAGCGCTCTCGATCGCGCCGGACTCGCGGAGCGGGCCGACGACTTTGTCTCCGGATTCTCACGCGGCATGCGACAGCGCGTCGCGCTCGAGCGGGCATTGCTGCACGATCCGCGGTTGATCCTGCTCGATGAGCCGTTCACCGGCCTCGATCAAACCTCGACGCAAGCGCTCGTCGAGCGCCTCAAGGAGCGGCAGCGGGCCGGATGCCTGATCGTGCTCGCGACACACGATCTCGATGTGGCGGATCGTCTGCTGACGCGCGCGATTTACCTCAAGAACGGGCGCATCGTCGCGAGTGATACCGAGACGACCGGCCTGGCCGAGCGCTATCGAAGGGCGATGCAATGATCGCCAGCTTCCTCCGCGTCGCCTGGCACGTGATGCGGAAGGACATCACCGTCGAAGTCCGCAGCCTCGAGATCCTGTCGACGACGATGCTGTTTTCGGTCACCGTGGTGCTGATGTTCTCGTTCGGACTGGTCAGCGACGGACGGCCCGTCGATGATGTCGCCGCCGCGATTCTGTGGATCGCGATTGCGTTCTCGGGCACGCTGGCGCTTGGCCGCACGTTCGAGCGCGAGCGCCACAACGATACGCTGCGCGCCCTGATGCTCGCGCCGGCGGATCGGCCCGCCCTTTATGCGGGGAAGCTGGCCGGCATCCTGCTGTTGCTCGTACTGGTCGAGCTCGTGCTCGTGCCGCTGGTCGGGTTGTTCTTCAATGCGCCGGTGCTGGCGCAGGCGGTGCCGCTCGCGTTGCTGCTGGTTGCCGGCACGCTTGGTTTCTGCGCCGTCGGCACGCTGTTCGCCGCGATGCTGGTGCGCGCGCGCAGCCGCGACGTGCTGCTGCCGGTGATGTTGTATCCAATGACGGTTCCGGTCATGATTGCGGGTGTGCGCGGCACCGCCGCGCTGTTTCAACCCGCACCGGAACCCGCCGTCGCGCAATTCTGGCTCGGGCTGCTCGTGGCCTTCGACGTCGTGTTCGTGCTGCTGGCACTGTGGACGTTCGAACCGGTCATGACGGATTGATGTGATGCCCACTGGATTGAAAGTGATGATCGGGCTGGCCGCCGCGATGTTCGCGGTCGCCCCCTTCATGATCAACAACGCCCCGTCCGAAGCGACGATGGGGCTGGTCTACAAGATCTATTTCTTCCACATGCCGTCGGCGTGGATGTTCCTCGTGGCGGCGACCACCGCCGGCGTGGCGAGCTTCCGCCTGTTGTTCCTCAAGCGGCCGAATGCCGATCACTGGGTGATCGCGGCCGCGGAGCTCGCCGTGCTGTTTGGCGCCCTGACGCTGGTCAGCGGCCCGCTGTGGGCGCGCAAGTCGTGGGGCGTGTGGTGGGTGTGGGACGCCCGGCTGACCTCGAGCCTGATGGTGTTCCTGATCTTCGTCGCGTACACGCTGTTGCGAAAGTACGGCGGCGCGGGATCGGACAAGCTCGGCGCCGGCCTCGCGCTGTTCGGGATGGCGAACGTGCCGTTCATCTATATCTCCGTCAATTACTGGCGGACGTTCCATCCGCCAACGTCGGTCGTGCCCAAACTGCCGGTCGAGATGGGCATTCCATTGTGGTTTTGCGTGACGGCGTTCACGCTGTTGTACGTCGTGTTGTTGCGGTTGCGCGCGCGGCTCGAATTCCAGCGCGCGCGTGTTGAAGCGCTCTATCTCGCAGAGGACGAACTGTGATGCGGCTGCGCATGTTCCTGTTGGTGATGGTCCTGGCCGGCGCGTGGCCCGTGCGCGCGATGCAGCAGCCGCCACAACCGCCGAAGGATTTTGTGCCGGTCGACGAATCGGCGCCCGGCGAACAGATCCCGGCGATGCCGCTGATCGGCGGCGCGTACGGGTTCATCTGGGTCGCCGTGTTCGGCTATGTGTGGTCGCTGGGACGCAAGCTGCAGAAGGTCGACGCGGAGATCACCGAGCTCGAGCGGCGGAAAAAATAATGGAAATCGGCATCCCCAACGCCTCGCACTTCATTTTCATCCCGGCAGTGCTGTTGATCGGCGTCGTGATCGGCTGGATTCTCGGCTCTCGAGCGGCGCAGGACGCGTTGGCGTCCGAACGTCGCAAACGCGAATCAAAAAATAAATCTGCAAGCTGAGATCTGAAGTCTGCGATCGACTAGCGTCCAAGCGCAAGCCTCTGAGCGAGGACGTCAGGTAAGCCCTCTTCGAGAATGCGCGCCTGCGCCTTCGCGATCGGATACTCCACGCGATAGATCGTCGCTTCCTTGGCCGTAGTGTCGACAATGCCGAAGCCGGCGCGCGGATCGCCGTCGCGCGGCTGGCCGACCGATCCCGGATTCACGAGATAGCGGTTCGCATCGTCCATGGGAATGGCGAGCGGGCGATGATCGTCCGCCGTGGCGAGGCCGAACTGATCGCGCGACAGGTAGTGGCCGACCTGCACGTGCGTGTGGCCGAACAGGCACAGCGGCCGGCGCGCCGCATGCATCGCGCGCAGCGCATCGAGATCGTCGAATACGTAGGCGTCCTCGTCGAACGGCGTGCCGTGGCAAATCTCGATCGTCTCGTCGACGATCATCGGGCCCGCCGGCAACGCCGCGAGCCATTCGCGGTTTTCCTTCGTCAGGGCCTCGTAGGTCCACTTGATCGCGTTGCGGGCGACGGCATTGAAGCCCTCGGGACTCTCGACGCCGGAGCCGACCTTGTCGTGGTTGCCGCGAATCAGCGCATCCGGCTTCATGTCGCGGACGCGCTCGCAAATCGCGTTCGGATCGGCGCCATAGCCGACCAGATCGCCAAGCAGCAGCACCTTGTCGTAGCCGATCGTCTTCGCCTCGGCCATCACCGTCTCGAAGGCCTCGAGGTTTGCGTGTATATCGCTGATTACCAGGTAGCGCATCAGATGTCAGGCTTCCAGCCACTCCATGATGTGTTCGACGAGCTCCTCGACGGAGCCGCGTCCTGCGTCCACCCGGAGGTGTGCCTGGCGGTAGGCCGCGAGTCGCTGATTATAAAGCTGTTCCATACCCGGCCGATCGGCGGCCAGCGGCCGGCGGCCGTCGAGGGGTACACGTTTCAGCACGATTTCGAACGGCGCGTCCAGCCAGACGACCCCGCCGTCCCTCAGCATGAGTTCACGGTTTGACGCATCCGCGAATGTCCCGCCGCCCGAGGCGACGACCGTGCCGCGCTCCGGGAGCAGGCTGACGAGCGCCTCGCGCTCGCGGGCGCGGAAGTAGGGCTCGCCCGAGTCGCGGAAAATGGCGGGGATGTCGCGGCGCTCGGCGCGCTCGATGCGGGCGTCGATGTCCTCGACCTTCCAGTCCAGCCGCTTGCCGAGGGCGCGCGCCACGCTGGACTTGCCCGCGCCCATGAAGCCTACGAGATAGATCTTGTCTGTTTTCACGCGACGTTTCTTGGCGCCAGTCGATCGAGATCGTCGAAGAAGGCAGGGTAGGACACGGCGACCGCATCCGCTCCCTCGATTGTCGTCGGACCGCTCGCGCCGAGCGCGGCGATGGCGAAGGCCATGGCCAGCCGGTGATCGTGACGCGCGTGGACCACGCCGCCCGTGAGGCGTTTGCCACTCCGCACCTGGAACCCATCGGGGCGCTCGTCTGCATCGGCGCCCATCGCGCGCAGCCCGGCGACGAGCTCGGCGATGCGATCGCTCTCCTTGACGCGCAGCTCGCTCGCGCCGGACACCGTGACGCTGCCCCCGAACGTGCCGAGCGTGGCGAGCACGGGCAGCTCGTCGATCACCTCGGGCACTTCCTCCGGCGCGATCACAAGATCGGTCATCGCGCCGTGTCGAATCCGCAAACGTCCCACCGGCTCGCCGTTCCAGTGATCGTCAATCGTGGCCTCGACGCCGGCGCCGAAACGTCTCAGCAGGTCGAGCAGCGCCGAGCGGCTGGGGTTCAATCCCACATTTGTGATCGACACATCGGAGCCGGCCATCGCCGCCGCGGCGACGGCCCAGAAGGCGGCCGAGGAGAGGTCGCCGGGCACACGCAAGGATGTGCCGGTCAGCCGCTGGCCACCCTTGATCGAGATCAACCTCCCCTCGATCGCGACCCGTGCGCCGAACGCGACCAGCGCCCGTTCCGTATGATCACGAGTAGAGGCCGGTTCCAAAACCGAGGTCTCGCCGCGCCCCTGCAGCCCTGCCAGCAACACGGCGGATTTCACCTGGGCACTGGGTGTGTCCGGCTTGAACGCGATGCCGGCGAGCTCCGCCCCGTGGATGGTGATCGGCGGGCGATCGCCGGGGCCGGCGGTGATGGCCGCGCCCATTTGCGAGAGCGGCCCGATGATGCGGCGCATCGGCCGGCGCGAGAGTGAAGCGTCGCCGACAAGGGTCGATATAAATGGGTGGGCCGAGACGACCCCGCCCAGCATGCGCATGGTGCTGCCGGAATTGCCGCAATCGAGCGGCGCGCCGGGCGCGCGCAGGCCGCGGAGGCCGCGGCCGTCAATGGTGACGAGCGGGGGTTCGCCCACCCGCTCCGCAGGCGTTCGTGAGACGATAGCCCCCAGGGCTTCGACGCAAGCGAGCGTCGAGGCGCAGTCGGCGCCGGGCGCGTAGTTGGCGATGGTCGATCGCCCGTCGGCGATGGCGGCAAGCAGGGCGTAACGATGCGAAATGGATTTATCACCGGGCACGCGGAGTGCGCCGGCGATCGACGGCGCGGGGGTGACAGTGACGGTGTCGGCCACTCGCATAACGTTCAACTATAACTGCTTGACCGTATCGAAAGCGCTATGGTACTTAACCAGCACATGCCGCGCGCGGGTCGGGCCTCCCATTAGATGATTCCTCCGCACACGGTCCGCCTCGAATTCCACAGCGCCTTCGACATGCTCGATTTCGTGCAGGTCGTGTCCGATCACGTCGGCAAGCAGGCGGGACTCGACGAAGACGAGCTCCACTGGGTCAGCGTCGCGGTGCGCGAGTCGGTCGTCAACGCGATCAAGCACGGCAACAAGAACGATCCGAACAAGAAGGTCATCGTCGAGTTCAGCCCGGTGCCGGCGACGGCCTCCGACGAGCTCGTGATTCGCATCGAAGACCAGGGCGAGGGGTTCGTGCCGGAAGAAGTGGCCGATCCGCTCGCGCCCGAGAACATCCTCAAGTCGAGCGGCCGCGGGATCTTCCTCATTCGCAACTTCATGGACGAAACGGTGCTGAAGAAAGTCGCCGGCGGCATGGAGATTCGAATGGTCAAGAAACTTCAAAAAGCGGGTTAGTGATCCCCGACCCCAAATTCCTTTCCACCGCCATCGAAGCGGTCGTGCGCGCCGGCGATCTGCAGATCGCGAAGTTCAATACCGGCGTGCGTGTCGAAAAAAAGGGCGCGATCGATCTCGTCACCGAGGTCGATCTCGAAGTCGAGCGGATGTTCCGCGCGATGATCGCGGAGCGCTTTCCGGATCACGACGTCCTCGCCGAGGAGCTGGGCGGGACGATGCGCGGCGCGCGCCATCGCTGGGTGTTCGATCCCCTCGATGGCACCACCAACTTCGCGCACGGCGTACCGATCTTCTGCGCCTCCCTCGCGCTTGAAATCGACGGCAAGGCGTGCGTCGCCGCCGTCTACGATCCGAATCGCCGCGAGCTCTTCACGGCCGAAGCGGGCGTGGGATCGTGGATGAACGGCCGCCGCCTGAAGGTCTCGAGGAACGCCACCGTGCTCGAGTCGATGCTCGTCACCGGATTCCCGTACAACATTCACGAGAAGGCCGACGAGTTTCTCAAGGTCTTCGGGCAGGTCCTCAAGCACGCGCGCGCGATTCGTCGTCTCGGGTCAGCGGCGATCGATATCTGCTGGGTGGCCGCGGGGCGCATGGACGGCTTCTGGGAAGCCAGCCTGAAGGCCTGGGACATGCGCGCGGCGGCGTTGATCCTCGAAGAGGCCGGAGGGAAAGTGACGGGGATGGCGGGCGAGGAATGGGATCCCTACCAGGGGCACATCCTCGCCACGAACGGGCTGATTCACGAAGAAGTCTTGCGTCTCTTATAGAGCGCCACGTTTCCCCCTTCGCACACGCGATCGTACGCGGCGAGGAATCCCGGCGACGCCTTCTGCTTCTGATACAGCATGTCGCCGCCTTCGGCGGCCTCTTCCACCAGCACCCATCCCGCAAACAGCGACGGCTCGAAGTAATACGCGCGCTGCCAGATCGGACCGCTGCCCTCGTGGATGAACTCGTCGAGATCGAAACCCGCCAGCGACAGCTCCTGCATGTAGTGCGCGAGCGATCCCATGCTTGCCATGATCGTCGTCCCGTCATAGGAGCGTTGCAGGCACTCGGTGACGGCGCGACGGCCGGCCACGTTCTTATCGAGCTGCGCCTCGACGATCATCGGCGCCGTGCGATCGAACGGGGAGGCCTGCAGCATGACGCCGATCAGCAACGGGATGGCCAGGAGCGGCGCGGCGAATCGCAGCAGTGAAACCGCAGCGCCAATGCACGCGGCGCCGCCGAGGATGAGCGGCACTTCGTACCGAATCCGGAACGGGTGGCCGGAGTAGAACGCGTAGAAGGGCAGCGCGATCAATGCCACCAGCGCGATGGGCATCAACAGGCCCGACCAGTTCCGCCGGATTAGCGCTGCGATCGCCATGATCGGGATCGCATAGGTCATTGCTGAAACGAAACGCGACCCCGTCAGATCGATCAGGCCGCCGCGGATCGCTTGATACACGGCTTGCGGCTGTCCCTGCAGCTTTGGATCGGGCACGTAAAAGCCGCCGGTCACGAACCACTCGCCCGTGCACGCGTAGCTCATGCCCAGGAAAAAGATCACCGTCGCGATTGGATAGACCGTGATGCGAACGGCTTCATGAATCACCGCGATCGGCGGCAGTCCGTTGCGCCACTTGAAGTACGCCGCCGCGACAATCGCCGCGCCGACGATCGGCCACGCCTCGTATCTCGTCAGGCACGCGGCGACGATCGTCCAGCCAACGATTGGCCGCGCCGCGGGCGCGTCGGACTTTGCCCACTCGATGAGCCGAACGACCGCGAGCGAGGTCAGGGCGAAGAGCAACGGTTCGGTCATCGGCGTGCTCTGCAGATAGAGCACGTTGGGATTCAACGCGAAGAGCGCCGCGGCCAGGAACGCGCCGGTTCGCGAGCCGGTGAGCGATCGCACGATCGCCGACACACACGCGACCGTGATCGCGAACGAAAGGATCGAGACCCCAACCGCAAACGCGCCGGTGCGGTAGAACCAGTCGATCTGCACTGGGATGGCGTTGATGACGTGCGGCAGCGGCAACCAGACCGCGCCGAACTGCTCCCAGCTTGGCGTCAGGCTGTCGAAGACGCGCCGCGCCACGACGAGGTGCGCCTTGGCGTCGTAATGGCTGAGCGTGAGCCCTGCACGCCAATACACCGTCGCGGCGAATGTGCCCAGAATGGCGGCGAGAACGCCAAGGACACGCGAAAGTCCATCGAAGGAGGGCACCGTCTCGTTCTATAATGCCTTGATTCCTAATTATTTGATGGTCCCAGAGCTTTCGATCGTCATCCCGGTCCAGAACGAGTCTCCGAACATCAAGCCCCTGTATGACGAGCTGACCCAGACGCTGGGCCAGTACGGGCGCAGCTACGAGATCATCGTCGTGGACGACGGCAGCACCGACGATACGTTCGAGCAGCTGGCATCGCTGCAGGCGCGCGATCCGCGGCTGCGCGTGATCCGCTTCCGCCGCAACTTCGGCCAGACCGCGGCGTTTGCCGCGGGTTTCGCGCACGCGCGCGGGCGGCTGGTCGTGACCTCGGACGGCGATCGGCAGAACGATCCGCGCGACATTCCCGCGATGGTCGCCCTCATCGAGCAGGGCAACGACATCGTCTGCGGCTGGCGCAAGAATCGCCAGGACGCGTTCGTGAACCGCACCCTCCCGAGCGTGCTTGCGAACAAGCTGATTTCGTGGGCGACCGGCGTCGAGCTGCACGACTACGGGTGTTCGTTGAAGGTGTTTCGATCGGAAGTGGTGAAGCCAATGCGTCTCTACGGCGAGATGCACCGCTTCATGCCGGCGATCGCCAGCCAGATGGGCGTCAAGATTGCCGAAGTCGTCGTCAACCACCGGCCCCGCCTTGCGGGCACGACGAAGTACGGCATCGGCCGCACCATCCGCGTGATTCTCGATCTCGCGACGGTAAAGTTCCTGTTGAGTTATTCGACGCGACCGCTGCAGATCTTCGGCCTGCTCGGCCTGATCACCGGCGGCCTGGGCGTCGCGATCACGAGCTATCTCGGCTTGATCCGCCTCTTTACGACGCGAGGGATCGGCGATCGGCCGCTGCTGCTGTTGGGTGTGATGCTGATCTTCATCGGCGTGCAGCTCGTGACCTTCGGTCTGCTCGCCGAGGTGATGGCGCGCACCTACTACGAGTCGCAGGACAAGCCCACCTACGTCATTCGCGAAATCCGTGAGAGTGGCAGCGGACCTAGCGCGGTCGCACGGTGATGACGGCGCGACCGCAACGCGAGCACGATCCGCGCATCACCGTCATCCAGCAGGAGCTCTTCAACGAGAGCCGATCGAAGGGCGACAAGTACCGCGAGCTGTTCGTCGGCAAGCCGGGATTGGGCGCGTTGCTGGCGTATGAAACCGCGATGCTGCTGGCGAGCTGGGTGCCCGGCGCGCTTGGCCTGGTGCTGCGCTCCAGGCTCTACCCGATGATTCTCGGGTCCGTGGGACGCAATGTCGTGTTCGGCGTCAACGTCACGCTGCGGCATCCGCACAAGATTCACATCGGCGACAACGTCGTGATCGACGATCTCTGCTGCCTCGACGCCAAGGGCACCGACAACAAGGGCATCACGATCGGCAACGGCGTGTTCGTGGGGCGAAACACGATCTTGAGCTGCAAGAACGGCGACATCGTGATCGAAGATCGCGCCAACATCGGCTTCAACTGCGAGATCTTCTCGGCCTCGCGCGTGCGCGTCGGCAAGGACATCCTGATCGCGGCCTACACCTACCTGGTTGGCGGCGATCATCTCTACGATCGGACGGACATCCCTGTGCTGCAGCAGGGCCGGACCGCCA
>Ga0111538_10008302_pt1 | contig 13940 bp, 11 predicted proteins | sample SoiMethybrSBSTD1_FD_79669 | JGI IMG/M metagenome (GOLD analysis project Ga0111538, IMG submission 79669) | Bulk soil microbial communities from a Populus tree surrounding site in Tennessee, USA - Soil MetaG P. TD hybrid SBSTD1 (version 2)... | ecosystem: Environmental > Terrestrial > Soil >...
CCGGGCCTGCAGGCGGGAGTGCTGACCTGCGAAGGCACGATCCGCGAAACGGTCGGCGACTTTGCCAAAGCGCGCGATTCGTACGAGCACGCAGTACAGGTCGCAACCCAGACAGCGGACAAGAAGATGCTGGCAGACGCCCTCTTCTCCCGCAGCTATCTGCTTGGCGTACAAGGCCAATACGCCGCCGGCCTGACGGATCTCAAGCACGCTCAGGGCGTCTTCGAAGAGATCGATCTGCCGGATCATGCGCTGACCGCGCTCAATGCAATCGCCATCCTCTACAACCGGATGGGTGACTACGCGCAAGCCATCCATATCTATGACCGCGCGCTGATGGCTCAGCGCAGCGCCGGCATGCGTCGCGAACAGGCGGTGACGCTGCACAACCTCGGGCGCGCGCACGAGAACCTGCTCGAGTGGGATTCCGCGGAGAAGTCATTCCAGGAGTCGCTCACGATCAGCCGCGAGCTGACGTATGCGCGCGGCGAAGCTTATGCGTTGCGCGGACTCGGCGCGGTCGCCAATGCCAGGGGTAATCCCGAAAGCGCATTGTCAACGCTGGAGCGCGCGAGCGCTCTGCAGCGGCAGACACCGGATGCGCGGCTGCACGCGCAAATCCAGCTCGCGCGTGGCAACTCGCTGCATCAGCTCAAACGGCTCTCGGCAAGCGTCGACGCTCTCGAAGAGGCGCTCAAGGTTTTTCAACAAGCCGACTCTCTCACCGAGCTGCGAGCCACGCATGCGGAGCTTGCATCCGTGCTCGCCGATCAAGGCAACTGGCGCGAAGCCTATGCCCATCTCGCGAGCGCGAAGGAGACGGCCGAGCGGCAGTTCCGCAATCAGATCGACCAGCGCTTCACCACGCTCAAGGTGGAGTTCGACACGGCCAGCAAGGAAAAGGAAAACACCTTGCTGATGCGCGAGAACGACGCGAATCAGAAAGCTCTTGCGCAGGAGCGCCGCGCGCGACGCCTGCAGGCCACCGTGATCCTCCTGACTGCGGCGCTGGCAGTCCTGCTCGCGACGCTCGCGGTCCACCAATGGCGAACCACGCGGCGCATGCGCACGCTCGCCATGACGGATGAGCTCACTGGCGTGCCGAATCGCCGCGCGGTGCTCACGCGTCTCGCACCGCTCGTCGAAGCCCCGGACGGGCGAATCCATGCGATGCTCATCATCGACATCGATCACTTCAAGACCATCAACGACCAGTACGGTCATCCTGAAGGCGACGAGGCGTTGAAGCTCGTCGCGGCCACCCTGCGGTCCGAAGTGCACGAACCAGCTTTCATCGGCCGGCTCGGCGGCGAGGAGTTCGTGGTCGTGGTGCCGGATTCCGACGTCGATGCGGGCCGGCAGCTCGCCGAACAGTTCAGGGAGAGAGTGTTGACGATCGACACGCGCCGCTGGCTCGCAGATCGCCGCCTTACCGTAAGTATCGGCATGACTGTGTCCAAAGTTGCCGGGGATACGCCGAGTCACATGCTGCAACGTGCAGATTCTGCGCTGTACGAGGCAAAGCGTGCCGGCCGCAACTGCGTTCGGCAGCAATTGCCCACACCTCAACCCAATTCAGCGGCGAAGACGTCGACCGATAAATCCGGTGCAGATATTCTCAGTCACCCTGTCGCCCGCTGAGTCGTGCCTTCGAGAGCGAGTTACTCATGCCCAAAGCCTATTGGATCGCCTGCTATCACGAGATTTCCGATCCCGCCAAGCTCGCCGCCTACGCAAAGCTGGCAGGACCTGCCATCGAGGCGGGCGGCGGCCGCTTCCTGGCGCGCGCTGTCGCTGCGAAAGCCTATGAGGCGGGCAAGATCGATCGCACCGTTTTGATCGAGTTCGATTCGGTCGAGCAGGCTGTCGCAACTCACGACGGCGCGGCGTATCAAGGCGCCTTGGCGCTACTGAAGGGCGGCGTCGTGCGCGACCTCAGGATCGTTCAAGGGTCTTGAGCACACTCGCTACTGCACGCGGTAGCGGTAGTGCCCAGTGATCGGATAGGCGAAGAGCATGTCCTCTTCGACCGGCCCTGCCCCGATGTTGTGGATGATGAGCGGCCTGCTCGTGTCCGGCGCCAGCCGATCCGACACGATGCCGATGTGCGGCAAGTTGCCAGGCAGCATCCACGTGACCAGGTCACCCGCTCGGTAAGCCGGCACAGCGCCCGCATCTCTGACCTTCGCATCCACCCGCTCGAGGAATTTCTGCAAGTTGGGGACGCGGCGATGATCGATGTTCGTATCCGGCCGGCTGAGCCCCCACAGCCGCGGATACAGCGCAAAGTTCTCGAGCATGTCTTCGTGGACGAGAGCCTGCAGATCGATGCCGATCGCTCTGTACGCGCGAACCACGACGTCTGTGCAGACGCCCCGCCCTCGCGGCACATCGCCCATGGGATAGCCGATGCGCGTGTACGAGCCGTCGTAGGTCACCGCGCTGCGGGTTTGCTGGCGGGCAGCGGCCACGAGTTGCGGCGTGTCGGCGACCGCTGTCGATGAAACAGCGATTGCAATGACAACGAGCAGATGACGCATATAAATGCGTCTGACCGCGGGCTTGCAACCTTGTTCCGGATCCATGCGTCGCAAGGCTCATGAAAATCTCCGCCGTCCTCGGATTCATGTTGCTCGCAGCGCAGGCGCCGGTTGCTTTCGGGCAGGGGCCTGAAATCGCGAAGCTGGGCTACTACCTCGGCAGCTGGCGCGGTGAGGGCGAGGCGAAGGCCGGTCCCTTCGGGCCGGGCGGCAAGCTGTCGAGCACGACGACCTGCGAATGGTTCGACGGCGGCTTTCATCTCGTGTGTCGCGGTGAAGAGCAAGGACCCACTGGCAAGCGCGCGTTCCTGAACATCCGCGCCTACGACGAAAAGTCGAAGGCCTATACCGAGTATGGGATCAGCAGTCTCGGAGAGACCGAATACAACACCGGGGGCTCCATCGTCGGCAACCAGAAGACCTTCGCTTTCGACATGAACATCGATGGGAAGCCCACCCAGCTCAAGTATGTCGAAGTGCAGATCTCGCCAACGCTCTACACCTACGAAGCTGCTGCCTCGACCGACGGCGGGCCGTGGACGGTGATCGCAGAGGGCAAGGTGACGAAAGTCAGATAGACCTGGCGGCGAATCACCCGGGGCCGGTCGATCCGCAGAGCGACCGGTATCGCCGGCGGCTCGAAGACCGCTTGCGGGTCGCGAAGGCCGAGGCAGCGCGAGCCCGACAATACAGCGAGTACACGCGAGCGCTGCGGTGATACGTCAACGGCTTCCGCGACGGTCACACGACTGCGCGCTTCCTGCTGAGCTCGGAACGCGTCGCGTGGCCGGGATTTCTGGTGGGGCGCGACGCCGATGAGAAGATTCGCGTGCTCGCGGCTGCCGCAGACAGCAACGTGCCGCGCGGCGCTGAGCTCGTGGCCTGCGACGGCACGGCGACCGAGCAATTGATCGAGGAGCGACTCGACCCTTACTACTGGAACGCCGACATTCCGCACGAACGCTGGGACAGCCTGCCGAAACTCTTTCAATTCGAGCCGCTCGATACCGCCGGTCGGATGGCGAATTGCACTTTCCGGATCGACGGCGCTGCGAAGAGCATCGAACTGCGCTGGGCCAACGCTCCTCGCGAGACCGTCAGGCGCTATGTGCAGGACATGCAATCACCCGCCCCCGCGCTCGGTCTGCCAAAGGCAGGGCATCTGGTTCGTCGCGCTGCCGAGCTTCAACTACTTCGGGGAGTCGACCGCGGGCATACCTGCCTTGATCGATGCAGAACCAATCGCTGGTGCGCGTGGCGGAGGCACCCAAAGCCTCCGGTCCGGCTCCAAAGAGTCTGGTGACCGGACGTGTCTTCCTGCTGACGGACGGTGCGTGCGGCAGCGCGTGCCTGGTTTCGCCGATGTCGTGCGTCGGCTTCCGCACGTCACGCACATCGGCCTGCCTACGTCCGCGGATGCGGTCTACATCGACAACACTGAATCGATCCTGCCAGCGGTCTGGCCGTACTGTCCTACTCGTTGAAGGTCTACCGCAATCGCGTACGAGCGAACAACGAGTGGTACGAGCCTGCAATCCGCTGGCCCGGCGGCGTGATGAGCGATGCAGCGATCACGGCGTGGATCCAGCAGTTGGCAGCGGCGGCGGCCGCACCTCAGGATTCTCGCCGCCGTCCGCGATGAACTTCGCCATGCGCTCCGCGAGCACCGGCAGCGGCACCGCGCCGAGCGCGAGGATGGCGTCGTGGAACTTGCGCTGGTCGAACTTCGTCCCGAGCGCCTGCTCGGCCTCGCGACGATGTCGCAGGATCTGCATCTGTCCGAGCTTGTACGCGACGGCCTGGCCGGGCCAGGCGATGTAGCGGTCGACTTCGGTCGTGATCTCGTGCTCGGAAAGCGGCACGGTGTCCTTCATATAAGCGAGCGCCTGCTCGCGACTCCAGCCGTAGTGATGGACGCCGGTATCGACGACGAGTCGCGCGGCGCGCCAGATTTCATACGTCAGCTGACCGAACTCCTCGTACGGCGTCTCGTAGATGCCGATCTGACCGCCGAGCCATTCGGTATAGAGCCCCCAGCCCTCGCCATACCCCGAGAAATACAGCTCCTTGCGGAACCCGGGCTGCTCAGGTGCTTCGAGCGCGAGCGCCGCCTGAAAGCTGTGACCCGGCGTGCACTCGTGCAGCGCCAGCGCCGGTAGCGTGTAAAGGGGCCGCGCCGGCAGGTTGTATGTGTTGAACATGCAGTTCTCGAGCCCGCCGCGACCGCCGGTGTAGATGGGCGCGATCGAATCCGGCACCGGGATCACTCCATGACGATAGCGCGGCAGGAAACCGATCGTGTCCTTGAGTTTGCCGTTCATCTTGGTGAGCACATACGAAGCATCGGCCAGCAGCTCGTGCGGCGTCTTCGCATAGAACTGCGGATCGGTGCGCAGGAACTTCATGAACTCAGGCAGCGTCCCCTTGAAGCCCGTCTTCTGCATCGTCGTCTGCATCTCACTCTTGATGCGCGCGACTTCGCTCAGACCGATCTGGTGAATCTGTTCCGCCGTCAGGTCGAGCGTCGTGAACTTCCTGATCATCGCCTGGTAGTAAGCCTTGCCGTCCGGCAGCTTCTCGGCAGCCAGCGTGGTGCGTGCCTTGACCAGATACTCGTTGCGGATGAAATCCAGCACCTTCGAATACGCAGGCACGAGCGCGGCGATGAGGCTGCGAGCCTCGGCGCGCATCCTCTCCTGCTCGGCCGGTGTGATCGAAGACGGCATCGTCGCGAGCGGCAGCCACAGTGGGTTGGTCTCATCCGCCTTCAGGTACGGCTCGATGGTCTTGTCGCGACCGATGACGGAAACCTTCGGAACGGTGAAGCCGCGCTGCAGACCGGCGCGCATGTTGACGATCTGCTCATCGAAGTAGCGCGGCGCATCCCGCAGCCGGCCGAGATAGCGGCGGTACTCCTCCACCGAGCCATAAGGTTCATGCTCAGTGAAGCTGGTCTAGAAAAACGTATCTGAGTTGAACGGTGCCTCGTACGTCTTGTAGCGCACGTCGACCATTTCTTCCTCGATCACCGCACGGAAGACCTGCGCATTGATCTTCTCTGCGGGCGACAGCTGATCGAGCGGAATCGCGTCCAGCTCGGCGAGCGTCTTCTGCCAGTATTCGAGTCGCCTCTGCTGCGTGGCTGCATCGACGCGCGGCAGATGATCGTCGTCGGCGTGGCGCCCGACTTCGCCGGGGACGCGTGCGAATTCCTTCTGCCGCCATTCCCACTCGGTGTCGTATAGCGTCTTCAGACGCTGATCGTTTGCGTTGGTCGCGGTCTGTGCCACGAGCGCAGCAGGCGCCGACAGCTGCATCGCGAGCAGGAGCCCGCAAAGATGAGTTCTGGTCATGCGGCCAGATTACTCGATAACTGCGCGAGAGGGGATGCGTGCGCCTACATACGTCAAAGGTACGAGCGACAAAAGAAACGTCAGGTGATACCAGAGCGGGAATTTGTCCCAGAGCATGATGTGCGTCTACCGGGCGCGGGCGCGACGCGACTTGGATAAATCGGAAACTTGTGTTATCCAGCCGCAGCCGCAGCTGGGGAGCCCGCATGCAGATCTCGCGCGTCAAAGCCACGTTGACCGACTCTCACCTGTGGATCCCGCTCGTCGTGCTCGCCATCGGCATTGCGCTGCTGGCGCTGCTCACATGAGCACGACAGCGCCGGGCTCAGGTCGGTCGCTGCACTCGCTCGGCGTCGTCTGCGGTCTTGCCGCGGGCGCGTGGCTCGGTTCGGCCGAGGCGCCGACCAAGCTCGTCACGATCGGCTTCTCGCCGTTCGTGATCTCGCTCGGCATGGTCATGGGCGTATTCGTTGCGCGCTGGACGGTGCCGGTCGTGCTCAAGGGAACGAACTACGTCTGGCAAGACCTGCGCGAGAAGCCGCATCTCATCGTCTGGGGCATCCTCGCAGGCATGCTGTGGGCCGTCGCGAATACGCTCACGGTCTTCGCCATCCGCGATGTCGGACTGTCCATTGCCTTTCCCTTGTGGAACATCAACAGTCTCGTCGGCGTGTTCTGGGGCTGGCTGCTATTCAATGAATTGCGCGGCGGCGAGGGCAACCAGCGACTGAAAGTGCTGGGCGGAGCCGCAGCGATAGTGATCGGCGCCTGTCTGCTCGCGTACGCGACGACTTCGCATCAGTCGCACGCCGATCCGCGCGCGGCAACGCTCGGCATTCTGGCAGCGCTCGGCGCGGCCCTACTCTGGGGCACGATGTATATCCCGTACCGCAAAGCCTATATCAGCGGGATGAATCCGCTGTCGTTCGTCACGGTCTTCACTGTCGGCGAGCTGGGCACGATGTTCGCGTTGGCAGCGGCCTTCGATGGCGGCGTCTCCGGAGTGGTCACCTCGCTGGAGCAAGCGAAGCCGGTGCTGTTCTGGCTGTTCCTGGGTGGCTTCTGCTGGGTGCTCGGCGATCTGTTCCAGCAATACGCGGCCAAGTACATCGGCATCAGTCGTGGCATTCCGCTTTCCAATACCAATCAGCTATGGGGCCTTGCATGGGGCGCACTGGTGTTCGGCGAGCTCGCGCACATGACGGGCGTAGCGCAGACGCTCATCGTGGCCGGCTCGCTGATCATGATTGCCGGAGCGACGGCCATCAGCCTGGCCGAAGCGCCCGCAACCGAGCAGCGCGAATGGCGCGCGGCGATGGAGCGCGAGTGTCTGCGTTATGGCCTCGATCGCGAGCGCGTCGCTGCAGCTCTGACCGGGTCCGATGCCGGCGGCAGCGCACGCAGCCCACGGCGCTGGTGGGAGTTGCTCATCGTCGCCGGCGCCGTTGCGATCTTCATCTGGCTGGGAATCCATGCGCAGCGACAGGCGATCGATGCCGATCTCACGTGGCTGGCGCTGCTGGCCGCGGCATCGTTGGTGATGCTCATCGGCGGCGGCATCCTGCTCTGGAAGCGCACTCGCTTCGGCTGACGCTGCTCAACCGCCGAAGTTGCGCCGCAGGGAAATTCCGTAGTACGGACCGATAGCGAGCAGCCGCGTCTCGACGTAACGCAGTGCTGCCGTGCTACGCAAGCCATCGTAGATCCAGCGCTCGCGCACGGCGTCGCGGTCGGTGAGATTGTTGGCGAACAGTCGAACGTTCCACGCCGGCGACGGTTCGTATTGCGCGAACATGTCGAGCTGCGTTCCTAGCCGCTCCGTCCGCACTTCGTCGAAGTAGTGCTCGCGCGCGGCGCTGGCAAGCGTCGCGTCCACACCCCATCGCACTCGCACGCTCGTCAGCTGCTGGCTGAAATGAATGGCGATCTCCCGCGACAGATCCTCGGAGATCGGCCGGGACTCGCCGGTGGTCGGATCGGTCGCGGAGCTGTGCCGCCACAAGGCGCTGCTCTTCAGCAGCCCAGAGCGAATCCCGAAGCGATCGAGCGGCAGCGTCAGGTTGATCTCCAGCTCGTTGCGCCGGCCGTCGCCGATGTTGCCGACTGCATCGAACGGCACGTCGGCCACGACGGGAATCCGGTCGACCAGGTCCTCGATGCGCTCGTGACGCGCGGCGACCTGCAGCACACCGGAGCCCATGAAATGACGCTCCCACGCCGCTTCGAATCGCCACGTGCGGTCCGGCTCGAGGTCGGGATTGCCGGCTGTCACGGTGCTCGCCGACAACGACGCCGAGCCGACAAAGTCCTCGAAGTCGAGCTGCCCGACCTCCCGCTCTGCCAGCAAGCGCAACCGGTCGCGGCCGGATGCGGACCACGTGAGCAGGACACGCGGCTTGGGGAAGAAGAACGTCTTGTCGAGTCTGCTGTCGCCGCTCAGTTCGAGCCGCGAATACTCGAAGCGCGAGCCGGCCTCGACGCGCCACGCACTGCTCAGCGGCCAGCTGGCCTGCGCGAACACCTCGCCTCGGCGTTCTTCGACGCGCGCGGTGCCGTTCGGCAGCGCCTGCGGTTCGCCGTCCTCTTCCAGGCTGCTGCGGCTGTCGAGCACGTTGCGCGTCCCTTCCACACCGCTCTCCAGCGAAAACATTCCGCGATTCCAGCGCATCACGCCGCGTACGATCGACTCGGACGCCGCTGAATCCTGCAGAAACAACGTGAGGCCGTCGCCGTCGATACCCCGCTCGCCGCCGTCCTCGCCGGTGGCGCGATGAATTGCGAGCAGCTCCAGCTGCCGTCCACTGGCGAGCCGGCTCTCGAAATGCGCGCCGAGCTCCGAGTTCCGCTCGTCCTCGAACTCGCGCACCGTACTACTGGCTGCAGCGGGAAAGGTGACGTGCTCGGCGATGTCGGCGGCGAACGTCTCACTCTGTAGCGACGTGCTCAACCGCAGCCGTCCACCCAATGCAGCGCGTTCGTAGGCTGCTGCGGCTTCGCGCACTCGCTCGCCCTCGTCCTGCGCGTAGATCGAATCCCGCAGCAGGGAGCCGTCGCCCGCAACCCGCGGCCGCCTGCCGAAGCCGTGCTCGTCATCGACGGTTTCGTAGGCTGCCGCCGAAAGCTCGATCAGGTCGCGATCGCTGCGCCGGGAGATTTCGGCCGCCGCGCGCGGCGCGTGCAGGCCCCGCTCGTAGAACGCCGATCCCGCTTCGAGCGTGCCGCGTGTTTGCGCTTCGCGCCGGCGGACGACATTCGCCAGGACGGTTTGTCCCTGCATGTCGATGCCCGGTGCACCCGCGCGAATCACTTCGATCCGCTCGACGGCGGCCGCCGGAATGCGGCGCAGGAGAGTCTCCAGGGATTCCTGCTTGCCAGCGGGCCGACTGCCGTCGATCAACACGTTGCCAACTGCTCCGGCGAAGCCGCGTACGTCGGTATCGCTTTCGCTGAAGTCGTAACCCGGCAACACCGCAAGCATGTCGAACGCGGAGGAAGGTTGCGTGCTGTCGAAGAACGACGCCGGATACACCGTAACCGGCGATGCGTCGCCCACCTCTGCCTGCGACGCCGGCGCCGCCAAGCTAAGCGAGCCGAGCACCAAGAGCGTTGCGAGCGAGCGAACCGACGTCATGAGACCAGCATGCGTGCGCGCACCTGACGCGACGACCGCGGTGGCCGTCAGGTTGCCGTCAGCGATCGTCCCCAGACGATCGCGACTTTGAGACCGCCGAGCTCGGAGCGCGCCAGCGAGATCTGCGCGCCGGTCGCTTCCGCCAGATCCTGAGCGATCGCCAGACCGAGACCGTGACCGCCGCCCGCCTCGTCCAGGCGCGCGCCGCGTGCAAATGCGTCGTTCATCTGCGCGGGACCCATTCCGGGCCCGTCGTCCTCGACGCTCAGGACGCGACCGCCGGCAGTTTGCGAGCCATCGATCAGCACGCGCCGCCGGGCATAGCGCGCGGCGTTCTCGATGAGCGCACCGGCCAGCTCGAGCAGATCCTCCGCCGCGACCGGCACCGTCAGGTCGGCCGGCACGTTGACCTCGAACACGACCTGCGCCACGAACTCGGCACGCTCGACTACGCCAACGACGGCCTCGATCACGGGCAGGACCACTGCACTGCCCTCGCCTGGCGCCGCGCGAATAGCCGCAGCCCGACTGCGAGCGAGCTCGCGATCCACCGCCGCGCTCGCCGCCTGGATCGCACGTTCCAATCCATCGGCCGCATCCGCCGCCCCCGCCTCACGCGCGCGGCGGCTCTGCGCGGCGATTGCAGCGAGCGGCGTCTTCAACGCATGGGCGAGATCCGCCGCCCGGCGGCGTGCGCGCGTCAGATCCTTCTCGCGCGCATCGGCGAGCTCGTTGATCGCGCGCACCAACGGCTCGACCTCCTGCGCGGGAGCAGCGGCCATGCGCTCGCGAGAACTGCGCTTCAGTGCATCGACTTCATCCCGGATGCGGGCAAGCGGCCTCAGGCCCAGCGCGACCTGCGTCCAGGCGGCTGCCGACAGGATCGCCCAGAGCAGCACCAGAAAAACCGCCAGCTCCGCGCCGAACTCGCGCCGCGCCTCGTGCAGCGACTTGTTCTCGGACGCGAGCTGCAGCAGCGCCTCCGGGCCGTTGCGCTCGGGCTTCACGACGCGCTCCACCAGCAGCAGCTGCTCCTCGAACGGCCCGGCTATGAACCGCGTGCTCCAGTCGCGTGCGCCCGCGACCTGCGATGCAGGCAGACTCTGGTCCCAGAGCGAGCGCGAGGCGAGACTGCCGCGCGCGGTCGTCACCTGCCAGTACCAACCGCTGGCGGGCTCGGCGAAACGCAGGTCGCCGGGCTCCCGACTGAGCAGCGGTGCTCCGTCGGACGCGATCGAAAGGCTGGCTGCGAGCTGCATTCCCTCGCGAATCAGCTCGGCGCGCACGCGACGCTCGATGTGACGCTCGAACAGCAGCGTCATGACGACCCAGGCGGCCGCCAACGCGAGGAATATCGCCACCGCCGCGCCGAGCAACAGCCGGACGCGCAGCGAGCGCGGCTTCACTTCGATTCACCGGCCAGGCAATAGCCGAACCCGCGCCGGGTCTCGATCACCTCCGGCCCGATCTTGCGTCGCAGCCGCACGACCAGCGCCTCGATCGCATTGGTATCGCCCGATTCCGCCGCGCCGTACAAGTGCTCCGCGAGCTCGCCGGCAGAAACGGCGCGACCGCCCTGGTGCGCGACGTAGTGCAGGAAACGGAACTCCAGTTGCGAGAGGCGGACCGGTCGGCCTGCATAGGTCGCCGACATGCGGTGCGTGTCGAGCACGAGGGCGCCGATGCGGATCGACGAGGATGCACGCCCGCCGGCGCGGCGAACGAGCCCGCGCACACGCGCGATGAGCTCGACGATCTCGAACGGCTTACCCAGATAATCGTCCGCGCCGGCTTCGATGCCTGCGACCTTCTCCGTCCAGTCGTTGCGCGCGGACACGATGATCACCGGGAACAGTCGATTGTCGTCGCGCCAGCGGCGCAACACGGAGAGACCATCGATGCGCGGCAGCCCGAGATCCAGGATGGCGACGTCGTAGTCTTCGGTGTTCCCCTTGAACCAGGCGTCGTCGCCGTCGCTCGCCACATCGACGACGAAGCCGGCCGCGGCCAGCGCGCGCGCCAGGTCGTCGGCGACCGCGGCTTCGTCTTCGACGATCAGCGCCCGCACTCAGTCGTCCTCGATCTTCAGCACCTTGCCGTTGCGCGCGTCGATCTTGATTTCGCGCACGCGCCCGCTCTGCGTCAGCACCTTGATCTCGTAGACCAGAGCGCCGCGCTTGCTCTCCAGCTCGACCTCGATGACGTCGCCGGGCACCTGTTCCTGCGCAATGGCCAGGATCTTCGGCAGCGGCAGGACCTCGCCGCGCTGCAGAGCCGCGCGCATCTCCTCGTGCTCGCGCGCATGCCGGCCGCGCTCGTCGTCATCGGCGACGCTCGCCGCCACGCCCAGCACGATCGCTGCACACACCAGGAGTCCCGCAATCGCAGCTTTCATCCAGCTCATGAGGCCATGATGCAGCCGCCGACCTGACGTCAGCCTGACACGTCAGCTCCTGTCGGCCCGACCCGCCTTCAGAACTTGAAGGTCATGCCGGCGAGCATGTTCCAGGAGTAGATCTCGTTCTCCGCAAGCCGCGAGCGGTCGCCGCTGTAGAAGCGCAGCGGCTCGTCGTTGATGTTCTGCCACTGGATGAACGCCGAGGCCTGCTTCGTGAACTGGTAGCTCGCCTTGAAGTCGAGCTGGCCGTGCGTGTCCACGTACAGGTCCTGGTCCGCGGTGTCGCCGATCGCGTCGAGGTACTCGCTGCGATAGGCGTAGGCGAGACGGAGCTCCAGCCCGCTGAGCTCGTAGAACAGCGCGATGTTTCCAATGTGCTCCGACTGCAGGAAGAACGGCACCTTGCGCGTGGTGTCGAGCACCTGCACTTCCGACTCGCTGTCGGTCCAGGTGTAGCTGAGCGACACGCCCAGGCCGCGCAGCAGCCCCGGCAGCGAAGTGAACTGCTGCTGGAAACCGAGCTCGACGCCGATGATCTCGCCGGAGGGCGCATTCTGGAACTGCTGGATTTCGAGCTCCGAGTAGAAGCGCCCTTCGAACTCCTCGTCTTCGAGGATCTGCAGCCGGTTATAGATCGGGTTATCGATGTCCTTGTAGAACACTCCGGCCGAGAGCAGACCGGCCGGCTGCAGGTACCACTCCAGCGCGACGTCGTAGTTCATCGACTCGAGCGGGTCGAGGTCGGAGTTGCCGCGCTCGATCGCGCCCTCGAACTCGTCGTCCGACGGATCGTCCGGGTCGCCCTCGTCGTCCAGCTCGATCTCGAAGATGCGGAACGGCACGTTCTGCTCGTACGACGGCCGGCCGATGGTGTTGGTCCAGGCCGCGCGCAGCAGCAGGTCGTCGCGGATCGCCCAGGTCATGAGCAGGTCCGGCAGCACGTTGGTGTAGTTCTTCTCGCCGTGCACCTGCGGCGGCGGATTCGGCGCATCGCCGTCGACGAACTGGATGTCGTAAGCGTCGAAGTCGGTGTCCGTGCGCTCGATGCGGGCGCCGGCGATGAACGTCGCGGTGCCGACCTGCATCTGGCCCATCAGGTAGCCGGCGCTGATCGTCTCCTTGACGCGATAGTCGACGCCGAACGACTCGGCGATGGTGTCCTCGTCGCTGATCTCGAACAGGCCCTCGTTGTCGCGGAAGAACTGGTCGGCGCTGCTGTAGTCCGGGTACGGCCCGAACGAGTAGTAGCTGCGCTCGCTGGTATAAAAATCCGGATCGCCGGCGCGTGCGACGTCGCTCAACAGGAAGTCGCCGTCGAAGCCATCGTACACGACCATGTCCTGGTCCGACGTGCTCTCGCGCGAGATGTACTTGGCGCCGAACTTGAGATAGCCGTCGCGGTCGTTCCAGATGAAGCTGCGCTTGAAGTCGACCTGGCCGATACGCAGGTCTTCCTCGATGAGCTGATGTCCGCGGTCCGCTTCGCTGAACTCGAAGTTCGCCGGATCCTCGAACTCCGGACCGGCGTCGACCCGCCAGAACTTGTCCGAGATGTCGTACGTCATCGGCAGCTCGTCGGCCGTCTCGAAGATGTACGCATTGTCGTAAGGCGTGTCCTGCTTGGTCTCGCCGTAGGTGCCGGAGATCGCGATGTTCCAGTCGCCGACCGTCCAGTCGACGCCGAGCGTCGAGGACAGGATCGACTGGATCTCCCAGCGTTTGGTGTTGATGCGCTCGCCCTCGCCCTCGGTGAACGTGCCCGAGGTCGCCGTCTGGTTCTCGAGATCGCCGTTGCGATAGTCGAGGGTCACTTCCGGCTGCTCCTCGGTGTCCTCGTAGCGGTTGTAGAGGTTGCGCCAGTGGAATTTCAGATCGTCGCTCGGCCGGAATTCGAGGTTCGCGACGAAGCCCTTGCGCACGCGGCGGATCAGGTAGTCGCGCTTGCCCATCTCATCGGGCAGCAGGATGCCGGCTTCATCGTCCAGCACCCACGGATCGCCGCCCTGCACGTTGTGCGA
>Ga0111538_10008303_pt1 | contig 13940 bp, 10 predicted proteins | sample SoiMethybrSBSTD1_FD_79669 | JGI IMG/M metagenome (GOLD analysis project Ga0111538, IMG submission 79669) | Bulk soil microbial communities from a Populus tree surrounding site in Tennessee, USA - Soil MetaG P. TD hybrid SBSTD1 (version 2)... | ecosystem: Environmental > Terrestrial > Soil >...
CACCGCTCGTTTTCGCTGCGGTCGGCGTGATCGCTTTGCTAGGATTGGGAGTTCTTGCGATCGGCGGGGCATATATGGCCGGCGTCTTCGGTGGCAAAGGCAAGGGCAATACCAACATTGCCAATACAAATACGAACACTTCGACGCCCGGACCGGTGGATCCACCAACAGATACAAAGCCGGAAATGGTCCAGATACAGGGAGGCACCTTCAAGATGGGTCGCGATGGAGGCGGCGATTTCGAGAAGCCCGAACACGCCGAAACCGTAGGGAACTTTTCCATCTCGAAGAACGAAGTAACCAACGGACAGTTTTACGAGTTCGTCGCGGCGTCCGGTTATAAACCGGCGTCTGCCGATAAGTTTCTTTCGCATTGGGAAAACAATCGCCCGGTCAAAGGCGACGAGAACACGCCTGTTCGCTGGATAAGTATGGACGATGTCCTCGCATTTATCGCGTGGCGTTCGAAAAAGGATGGGGTGACCTATCGGCTTCCGTCGGAAAAGGAATGGGAGTACGCGGCCCGAAGCGGATCCAAGGGCTACTTGTTCCCATGGGGAGACAGATTTGAATCCAGGTGCGCGGTTGTTGATCAGGGCAGTAATGATCCAAAGCCGGTCGGGACTGCATCGTGTCCGAATTCGTGGGGTGTATACGATCTGATCGGGAATGTTTTGGAGTGGACGGGATCGGAACCGTGGGCCTATCCGGGAAGCCAGTTTGGGATCAAGCCGGGTAATGAGAAAAGTTATATGATACGTGGTGGCTCGGCCATGTTTAAGTCAACGGGGCCCGAGGCGGCCACGTCCACCTATCGCCGCGATGCAGCTGCGTCGACGAGGCATGCAGCACTCGGATTTCGGCTCGCCCAGGACTAGTGGATAATCAGACGATCGTTTCGACAAGCGTAAGCCTCGGGTACTTACGCTTTTTGTTTTGTTGAACTGAAGACTTTTCGATGAACATCATTCTCGCAGATGCAAACCAGGCCGGCGGTCAGTCCTCAGAAAGACAGTTCAGTAAAGCTGTGATCACGATCGGTCGGGATGCCGCGGGATGCGATATTGCATTCGAGAATGCTCAGTTTCCGATGGTGTCGCGAAAGCATGCTGAGCTTCGTTATCAGGACGGCAGATGGTTCCTCGTCGATCTTAATTCCAGCTACGGTACATTTCTTAACGGACAACGTGTAACACAGCCCGCAAACGTCCCGGTTGGGAGCAAGCTTCAGTTCGGGATGGATGGCCCGGCGCTGGTCGTTATCTGGTTCGAACTAGTTTCCGATGCATACCAGCCTGCGGCCTCTGCACAAGTCTCGGTAGCAGCACCCGTCGCGGTTGCCCAGGCGGTACCTAAACCGGCCTCGACACCTGTTTCGCTACCTCCTGCCCAGCTGGACTTCGTCGGTTCGTCGCCGCGGCCTCCGCTGAAGATCGTTGGGCCTTCAACCTGGCTCGGCCGTGAGAAGGGGTGCGACGTCATCTTTCACTCTGCCACTGCAACCGTGTCACGTCGCCATGCAGAGATAACGTTTGAAGATGGCGATTTTATTCTTAAGGACAACAAGAGCTTCAACGGAACATTACTTAATGGTCAGCGGATCTCAGCCCCGGTTCCTCTATATCACAAGGACGAAATTCAACTCGGTATCGGCGGCCCGGTACTGATATTCAATTCACCCGAGCGAGTGCCGCCTGCAGGAGCAAGTTTGGCCGGGCAAAGATCGGTGCATGCCATCGAAGGTGCGAAAGCAGCAGCTGATCTGCACAAAACGATGGTCGCCAGCTTCGGTCAAGCGGCCGGATTTCGGGATAAAGCCGGGGACGAGCCGCAGTTGATGATGACACTGCCGTTCGGTGACAAGACCGAGTTAACAGTCGGCCGTGCAGGATCAAACGACATCCGAATTGACGGTCTTCAAATTTCCAACCACCACGCTCGTCTTCGCCGTTCGGGAGCCGACGTATTTATTGAAGATCTGCATTCTACCAACGGCGTCTTCATCAACGGCATTAGAGTTTCAAAACAGGTCATACGTCCAGGGGATTCGGCACAGATCGGGTCGTTTGTAATTCGCGTAGACCAGACCGGGAACGTAGGCGTTTTCGATTCGCGTTCGAAGGTCCGCATCGATGTTGTGAACGTCAGCCGACAGATCAAAGGACGTGGCGGCGTAAGGATCAACCTCTTGGACGGCATTTCGCTTTCGATCGAGCCAAATGAATTTGTCGGAATATTGGGTCCCTCGGGAGCAGGGAAATCGTCGTTGATCCAGGCCCTGAACGGCGTAAGTCCGGTAAGAAATGGCAACGTTCTAATAAATCACCTCGACATCAATCGCCATTTCGATTCCCTAAAACAATCTATTGGCTATGTTCCCCAGGAAGATGTAATTCACCGCGAGCTCTCGGTTTACAGGACCCTGTACTATGTCGCCCGTCTTCGGCTTTCTCGTGACGTGTCCAAACGCGAGATAGACCAGATCGTTAACGAAGTACTGGACGTGTCCGGACTCGCCGAACGACGTAATGTCCAGGTAAGCAAGCTTTCGGGCGGTCAGCGAAAGCGTGTGTCGATCGCTGTTGAGCTGATCATAAAACCGTCTGTGATCTTCCTTGACGAACCTACTTCGGGCCTCGATCCGTCGACCGAAGATCGCATTATGCGTCTGTTCAAACAGATCGCGGATTCGGGTCGCACGATCGTTATGACAACGCATGCGATGGAGAACGTGAAAATGTTCGACAAGATCGCGGTGTTGATGCGCGGCCGACTCGTCTTCTTCGGCAAGCCCGAGGATGCACTAGAGTATCTTAACGCGGCAAACTTCAAGGAACTTTACGCGAAACTTGAGGAGCCGGTTAATGAAGGTGTAAAGCAGCACGGTGAGAGTAATCGTTCGAACCTTGAGGACCATACTGCGGAGGAATGGCGACAAAAATTCGTGGCCACACCGCAGTACAAGCAGTTGATCGAGGAGCCGCTAAGGCAAGTGGGAACGCTTCCTCCAACGGGTGCGAGAAAGCGCCGACGCCTCGGGATCTTTGGTTCGATCAGGCAATGGATGACCCTGTCTCGTCGTTACACTGAGGTGCTGCTGAAAGACAAGCTGAATCTATTTATTCTTTTTGCGCAGGCTCCAGTCATCGCTTTCCTCACGTTTGTCGTAATGGGTTCGAATCGACCTCGTGACTTTGTGTACTTCGTATTGACGATCGTTGCGATCTGGTTCGGCACGTCGGTGTCCGCTCGTGAGATCGTGCGGGAATCGTCGATTTACAAGCGCGAACGGATGTTCAACCTAGGGATAATGCCGTATTTATTTTCAAAACTGTTCGTGCTCGGATTGATCGTCTTCTTTCAGTGTGTACTGCTCTACCTTCCGCTTAAGTTTGTTCACGTTGTCGGCCTGATGCCGATGCCCGGTTTCCTGTATGGCATTCCGCAGTTCTGGGTAATGCTGTTGACTGCGGCGGTCGGTATCGGAACGGGCCTGTTGGTTTCGTCACTCGTGCGAACCTCTCGCATGGCAACGAGCCTTGTGCCACTGATCCTGATTCCGCAAATACTGTTTGCCGGCCTTGTTGGGGTGCCTTATGGATTGAATCGCGTTATTAGCATGACGGTACCTGCGGCGTGGTCGTTCGACACTATGAAGCGTTTTTCCACGCTCGAAACGCTTGAACCCGAGGGAGCCGAACAGCGAGATAATACAAAGGGGATGGGTCTCTACAAGTTCGTCGAGTCAGAAAATGAAAAGGCCCTCGAAAAGGCTAAGAGGGACCTCGACAATTTGAAACAGATCTCCGGCGGCGACATTCAGAGCAGTGATCCATCGATCGCAGATCAACTCGTTGTGCCTGAGATCAAGAAGGTGCCGGACGACCTAAGCCATTATGTGACCTTTCTTCACCCTTGGATGAACGAAATTTTAAACCAGTTCATATTGGTGCTAATGTTTTGGATACTGACAGTTTGCACTCTCATCGTGTTGCGGCTGAAGGATATTAGGTAGTAATTGATGTCATGAAAGCTTTTTGCACGATGATCTTAGCGGCGAGCCTTGTTTCGATCTTGTCGAACTGCTCCGGTGTGTCTTCAGAGGTTCAGAACAAGGAACAGACCACCACTAATTCAAACCAGGCGAATACGAACACGTCGCCCTTCCCGCCTCTGCCTGAGAAGATTTCTAATGCCGATATCGAAATGCTTGATGGAAATATTCAGCATATATCTGACCTGAAAGGAAAGGTCGTATTGGTGAATCTTTGGGGGGTATGGTGCGGACCTTGCCGAGACGAAATGCCGCACCTAGCTGCTTTACAGGAGAAATATCGAGACAAGGATTTTAAAGTGATAGGAGCGAACATAGGGGACGAAGATTTTGAACCTGAGAACGTTGATCGTATCAAAGGATTTGCGACCGAAATGAAGGTCAACTATGACCTTGCCCGCATACCGATCGCTCTGACGCAAGAATTTAGCAAACTCACAAAGTTCGATGGTGTTCCTCTTTCCGTTTTGATCGATCGCGACGGCAGAATGCGAGGTGTCTTCTTGGGCGGCGGCCCGCGCGTCATCAAATCGTTGAAAGAGACCGTGGAGAAAGTGGTCAACGAGTGATCGCCTTTGCCTCGCCCACCTTCGGCTCAACAAGAATAGTTTTGAAACTCGCAAGCCGAACCAGCCCGGGAGCCACCCCCTTCGGTTTATTTACAAATTTCTTTAAAGTGTAATGGACAGCGGCCTTTGTCTGTTTCTTCCCTTGGCTAAAAAAAGCTGCAAGCTGCGCGGCTTCGATCAAGGTTCGATGCGGGACCTCCTTGTTATCTGGATTGCGGATCACGACGTGACTTCCCGGATAATCCGCTGCGTGCATCCATGTGTCGCGTGAATTAGCAATTCTGGAGGTGAGGTAGTCGTTATCAGTTGCTTTCTTCCCGACCAGTATTTCGAAGCCATCGGAGGACAAGTAAGGGCGAATTCCGGACGGGAGCGTAGGAGCCTTGCGTTTGTTCTTTTGGGCTACAACTTTTTTCTTTCCGACAAATTCCCATAAGAACTCCTGATCTTTCTCTTGAATCGCCGTTTCGATCCTCGCGCCCAAGTTTTCCAATCGTCGTTTTTTGGACTCTAGCTCACTCAACCTGTTCTCGACAGCGGTTCTTGCATTTCTAGCCTTCATATATCGGCGAAAATACTTTTGTGCGGCTTCGGTAATGGAATCGTTCTCGTCCGCTTCGATCTCAATGATCGCTGCACTTTCATCAAATAGATCACGCACCCGAACGACGTTTCTCGTTCGCTCGGCGGTGGCTTGATTTGCAAGAAGCAAGTCGCCGAATCGCTTCCATTGTTCTGCCACACCGTGTTCAGTGAGGTCCTCGTTGAGGTTTTTAAGGAGTCGATTCAATTTTGCGATCTCACGTCGATTCTTTGTTCTGGCTGCGTCGGAAAGACTTTCGAAATCTTGCTGTTCGTCCCATGCCCGAAAATGAACGTCCAAGGACTCAGAGATGCTTGGATCTGCCGAGAGCAAATCAGGCTCCGAGCTTGCGTGTTCTTTTTCGGCTCGGGTAGGAAGCCTATACGTCGACCCGACAGCCTGTCCTTCCCCGATTGGCTTTCGAGATGTCTGCAAGACCGTCCCCTTATTATCCAGCAGGAACAGATTCGATGATTTTCCGGTAAGTTGAGCGACCAACCGGTGTTCGGAAAAACCTATCTGGACAACGCGGTCAGCGCCAATTTGATCGAAACCAACCACCGGCGAGTCGGTCAAAAGCTTTTCAAGAGAGACTGCGAAATGCGACGGATGGATCGAACCTCGTTTAAGGTCGCGGAGGCGTCGTCGGATCAAATAAATACGCGGGTCGCGCGGCTCGACACTTATGAACAAGAGATGAAAGTCTTCGCCTACGAAGGCGATCGCCAATCGGTCCGCGCTTAGCTGAAAGACGTTCCTAAGTTTCGTTCCGATCAAGGCCTCGCTCAATTCAGGAACGACCTTTTCGATCAACTCGATGTTCACGTGGAAAGTCTAGCGTTCCAAATAAAAAGTCCAAAGCCGTTGGGCCTTGGACATCTTTCAAACAATGAAATCCTTAGTATTCGCGGATCAGAAGCGTGCCCGAGAGGATGTCATGAACGGTTCGGCGCTCTTCATTAAAAAACGCAGGCAGAAAGCCTATTCCGCAGAGCAACAGCGACAGAAGATAAACCGCCGAGTTTACCGCCGCCTGATGAAGTGTTGGAGTTTCGTTCTTCTCGGCATCGATTATCTCCAGCGAGAACAACTTCATTCCGATCGTGCGGCCCATAAACGCTGTTGTCGCTGTTTGGTAAATGAACATCACCAAAAGCACTGCACCGGCGATCGCAAGGAAACCGGAAACGGTTGCGAGATTGGCGTTCGAAACCAAAAACGGGGAAAGCAGAATGCCGGCCGCAAAGCCCCCGATTATAAGGTCAAAAACTGCCGCACCGAAACGCATTGAAAGTGGGGCGAGATCATCGATCTCATCATAATCTGGCTCGACCTCGACGACCTCAACACTTTCAAGTTCATTTCGAATGCTCAGACGTTCGAATTTGGCCTCCGGCCTGACATTTTCGACACTGGGCGTCGATTCGACGGGCATTGCCGATGGAAGCGGCGCTTCTGGTTCGGGGATCGGCGGCAACTTGTTCGTGTCGAACTTTTTCTTCTCGATCCGCAGCGGCGAAACTAACTTTGGTTTCGGAGATTCGCTCGGTGCAGGTGCTGTGGTCCGTGTTTCTTGCTTCGGAACCGACGGAGCACGCTCAACTACGTCGAAGGGGAATGTACGGTTCACCGCTGCTGGTTTTGGAGCTGTCTTGCGCGCGGCGGCAACCGCCATTCCGTGGGGCGAATAAACACGACGCGATTCTTCTATTCGCTTTAGTGCATTGGTGAGCTTTTCATTCCTCGGACTCTCAGCTTGGGCGATCGGCTTGGGTGTCGGTGATGCCGCGGGCGGAGGCGAGGGCTGCATCACCGCGGCGGCAGCACTCGAGACTCCAGCTGTTGACGGAGCGTTCGCCGAGCGTTTTCTGATCGAATTTTGAAGCTGAAGTCGCCAATCGGGTAACGCAGGGCTCTTGTGTTGAAAATCAATGAGAGTCGGACTGGTTTCTTTCTTGTTAAGTTCGGCGGTGACCCGTTTGGGCCGTTCCGGAGCGGGCATCGGGATCGCTTCCTGACTCACTCGCTCGAAGATCTCGAGCTGTTCTGGCGCCGACGGCTCTATCAGATCCAGAGTAAGCTCCAACTCTTCAGTCGGGATGTCCGGTTTTGTCTGGATCGGTGGCCTGCCTATCTTTGTTTCCAACTCTTCCCGAACGGTGTCGTTCATCATCGCGCCGCACGTGAGGCAAATGGATAGACTTGGAGCAAGTTCGCGTTTACAAACGGGACAGATCATAAGGCTGGAAAACTAAGATGGTTTGTAATTCAGAGCGAATGCGGTAAACGTGGGAATAATATCAGAGTTTACTTTAAGCCGTCAATACTAAAGCGCAGAACATTATGTACTTGGGTTATACCGGTTGCCGTCCCGCGAAACCGGCTCGACTTCGTGCCGCCATTCGATCTGTTCGGGTTCGCCAAGCTGCCAGCAAAGTAAGACAACCCGGCCGTCGCGCATGCAGGGAAAGTCGACCAGGCCTCTCGAATAGTCCTTGAGCTGAATTCCATCGTCGTGCAACTCAGTTGTCAGCTTGCCTATTTCGTAGAGTGCTCGAACATAAGCTGTTCCTCCGGCCATGCCGCCACCCAAGTTCGAGGCTTCGGCAGCCGATTTTGCTGCATCTTTCAAACCATCGACGCGCGAATATTGTTTCTGAATCTGTTGAAGCTTGACTGCGATCACCGGGATGAGTTCGTTCGCTTCATCGATGCTGAATAGTTTCACCCTTCCTCACCGACGCGAACTCCGTTTCTGATCGGCCGCTTTTCTGAGTCTTGATTACTTTCGCCGTTTCCCTGCAAGCGGTTGTTTCTGAAACGCTGCGAGTTCCGACCCGTGTCAGAAACGTGGATGTCATCCGGCGGGACGAACGACGGCACGTACTCACCGGTCGAAGTATCTTTGCGTATCAGCTCGCCGATCTCACCGAGATCGATAAAGAAATCGGATACGTCGATGAGCCTCGGAGCAGTATTCGATCTAAAACCTGCGACTTCTACGCGACATCCTTTATAGGCTACCGCGTTGATCGCGTAAACGAAGTCCTCGTCACCGGAAACAAGCACAGCAGTGTCGTATCGTCCGGCAAGGCTCAACATATCAACGGCGATCTCGACATCGAGATTCGCCTTACGCGTGCCATCGTAAAATGTCTTCAGCTCCTTCTGCACGACGCGGAAACCGTTTCTTCGCATCCACAACAAGAATCCCTGCTGACGTTCCGCTCCCGCATCGACGCCCGTATAAAAGAACGCTCTCAATAGCCGCCCGTCCCCAAGAAGGATCCGAAGAAGCTTGTTGTAATCAATATCAACGGCGTGGAAACGTGCAGCATGGAATAGGTTGTTGCCATCAATAAATACAGCGACGCGCCCGCGATGCCCGAACTTCCACGATGCGCTGGTGGTCGAATCAAACTGCATGAGAGGAAACCTCGCAACTAATAGGTTTGGCCATTCACGGGGAGTTCCGGCAGTTGCGATCTTTGGGACGGCTGGTTTCGGTTAGTTTTGCTAAAAACAGATCCTTATCTAATTCTTATCAAATAGAATGATGATAATTCTTATCAAATAGAATGATGATAAATATCGTTCGCCGACAAAATCGCGCTTCGTAATATGAATGAACCTTGGCTACAGTTTGCAACGTTCGGTGAAGGTGGTCAAGCAAATCGGAACACGCAATGCTAAAATCGCAAATTGTTTGGAGACGATGCGGATGACGTTCGACCTTTCAATAACAGACGAGCCGATCGGATTCGACGCGAGTGAGTTGGTCGCATGCCCCCGGTGCGCGAGACGAAACGGACCGGATAGAAGCTCATGCCTTTACTGCGGAGAAGCCCTCACGGTCACCAATGCGAAAGGACACGACTTACCCCTGAGAAAGCTCGAAGAGTGGGAACCGGCGTTCAATTTGGTGCTGCTGCCAAACGGTACTCGTTCTGATGCTGATGTTTCGTCTGCCGCAAAGTTGATCGACATCGATAAAAATGTGCTCACGTCACTGCTGGCGTCAGTCTTGCCGCTGCCATTAGCGAGGATAGAAAGCAGGGAGGTTGCCGACGAGCTGATCAAAAGACTCTTGGAACTTGGTTTTGGGCTAACCACAGTTCCAGATTCCGATCTTAGTATCGATCGTCCGCAGATGCGGCTCAGAAATGTTGAGATCGAAGATGACCAACTGGTACTTACAAATTTCAATTCCGGGGAGTATCTCAAGATCCCGATTGATAACGTTTGCCTGATCGTAACCGGCAGAATTGTCGAGTCGCGCCGCGATGAGGTAACTAAACGAAAGCGGGGAAAGTCGAAGATCATCGATGAGACCCAAAGTGGCTCGGAACTCGGCCTGATCGACCTGTACACGTCAGATGAAACGGTCGGTTTTCGAATTCAAGCGAATGGATTCGATTTCTCGATCCTAGGAGACGAGAAAGGAATGATGGCGAATGCGAACATCGAGAAACTCGTCGCGTTTCTAAGACAGCTGTGCCGGAATGCAGTGATTGCCGACGAATACGCTTCGGTTCGAGGCCAACTCGACGCTGTCTGGGAACCTGTGATGCGGAAAGATGTCCAGGTTCGCAGCTACGGTAAGAAGGAATTCGGGGCGTCATACACTTCCTCCAATCTTGCTCAGTTCACAAAATACTCTCGTATGCGGCGGTTGTTGATATGAAAAAAGACAAGCCGCACAACAGGTCGAACACCAAGCCAAATAAACCTCCAACGTCCAGGATCGAAAGGCCCGAACGGGTGGAACGACATGGACGAGAAACAAAAAATATCATTTTCGGTGTTTCGCCAGTTCTCGAGGCTTTGCGTGCAAGCTCTCGACGAATCGACAAGATCATCGTCGCGAACGGAGCCAAGGAGCATCGGCTTCGGGAGATTATTGAGTTGGCTAAACAGCAGCATCTTGTTATGGATCGCCTTACACGCGAGCAGCTAGAACGAGTCACCGGACCCGACGTAAATCATCAGGGCGTTGCCGCGTTCGTCGCAGCAGCTGACTATGTCGACGCCGATGAGATCCTCGATCATCTTGCGCTGGATGCTCTTGTCGTTGCGCTCGACGGGGTTGAAGACCCGCGCAATCTGGGTGCGATCCTTCGCACAGCAGAATGTGCAGGTGTCGACGGCGTCTTCATTCCCGAACGGCGGGCGGTGGGTTTGACCGAGACAGTCACGAAAGCAGCGGCAGGAGCGACGGAACATATAAAGGTCGCCAAGATTTCGAACCTAAACCTTCTGATCAAAGATCTGAAAGCTCGCAACATTTGGGTTATCGGTACTGCTGTCGATGCAGAGATGGACCATACCGGATGGGACTGGACGCGTCGCTCGGCACTCGTTGTAGGCGGTGAGGGCCGCGGCCTACACCGCCTTGTTGCTGAGAACTGCGATATCTTGGTAAAAATCCCGATGTATGGAAGAATAGAATCATTGAACGTATCGGTCGCAACCGGCGTAATACTGTTTGAAGCACGACGGCAACGAGGCACGAAGAACGGTTAGCTATGTTTTGTCCTAAATGCGGAACGCAAAATCCTGATGACGGCAAGTTTTGCCGGAGCTGCGGTGTCGATCTTGGAAATGTGAACGCTGCCATCTCCGGTGAACTCACAAAGACCGATGAAAGCTGTGTTACCGGACGTCGTGGGCCGAGGAACGCCGACCAGCTCTTTGCAGACGCAATGCGAAGCATCGTCACCGGTTTCGGCTTCATTGTTGTCTCGTGCGTTCTCTATATGACGAACGTCGCAAACGGGCGAGCCTGGTTTTGGGCGCTTTTGATTCCGGCTTTCACATTACTGGCAAAGGGAATATCGGACTACGTCAGGTCCCGTCGGATGGACCGATCGCGGCAGCAGATGGTTGCACAGCCCTCTGTAAACCAGGTCGCCGGCTTTCAGGCTACGACACTTCCTCCGGCGCAAACCACTTTTATCGCCCCTGCGGAATCCCGCTACAAGACGGGCGATCTCGTCCCGCCGAGCGTCACAGACAATACCACGAGGCATCTTGAAGCCAATCCCGAAGGCGAAACGATGACACTTCCGAAGGTTTGACCTAACGTCTAACCACCGACCTCGCATTCCCTACGTTACCAGCGGCGTCGAAGACACGGAGGGTGACGGTGTACTCTCCCGGTGAGGGAAGCGGGACGTCGAAGGTGTATTTTTCGTCGGGGCCGTCTGAGATCCCGTCGTCGGCGTAAACCGTCTGCCATTCCCCGCCGTTTACGCTATATTCCGCGCGGGTGATGTAGCCCCAGCGGTCCGAGGCTCCGAACGAGACACGACCGATATTACCTGATACTACAGGTTGGCCCGATGCTGTTACGATCGGCTGAGAGTTATCAACATCGAACGGCTCGCTGATGCGTTCGCCATTGAGTGCTTGTCCGGTGGTGTTGTCGAGCGTGTCCTTCGCAACCACCTTCACGGTATAACGTCCGTCCGCGAGCGCGAGGCCGTCGAGCGAATAGAAGGTATCAGTCAAATTCTCCTTCAGCAGCTTGTACGCGGCGTCGCCCACTTCCTTGTAAGAAACGTCGTAGACCAACTTGTCGCCATTGCGGTCTTCACTATTCCACTGAAATGAGCGTGCACCACGAAGGTAGACCCGACGCGGCGGAACAGCCTGGACCGGAATCCCGAACGTCTGCGGGTCGATCCCCGATGCCTCGATATTCGGGTCGATCTGCACCGGCGGATTGGAGACCAGACCGACATTGGGCGGAAGAATGGTTATCGCGAGCACTTCCGGAGCGATATTGCGAGCCTGGAACGCCGCAGTGACTTCGTTCAAGACGGACGGTGATGTTCCTGATCTCAGAACGCCTCGCCATTGCAGATACCGCGAACGAGGACTCTGAACTTTCCCTCGCTGCTGTCCTGCGGCGACAGGCTGCCAGGCGCTCCAGGTTTCATTCGGGGTTTCGGTATTGCCGCTGCGCGTTTCGATCTGAACATTTCCGTTCGAACGCCACCAGATGTTTCCCCAAGTAGCGTTCGATTTTGCATCGAGCACGGCGGATTCATAGATGCCTTCCGGAAGTGTGTCTGGCCCAATTTTGAACAGCCTGCCCTGGTTGCTTGAAGTAGCGTACAAATTCGATCCTTGCGCAACGATCGTGGAGATCTGGTTCGCGTCTGTCTGCATCGCCAGCGATTCGCGGCCATCGTTGCCGATGTTGTAGATGCGCCCCTTGTCGGACGTTCCGAGCAGTACCCCGCTGCCAGTCTGATGTGGGTAGAGCGAAAATCCGGCGACCGTGGGTGAACTATACAGAATGGTTTCACCACCCTCTGGCATGATCCGGTAAACGGCCGTCTTTGCACCTGTAAGGTCGTAGCGGCTCTTTTGCGGGGGTGCTGGCTGAAGAGGATTGGCCGCTCGCTCAGCCGAAACGGTCTTGCTCTCCGGTGATGGCGATGCAGTCGGCCCCTCGGGAGGCTTCGCAACGGAAGCGGATTCGCCTAACGCGAGCGCGTAAACCGAGCCGTCCGGCCCGACTGCCAATTCGTGGATCTCGCGTAGCGGGGAATCAAGCAGCGCAAACGGTTTTCCGTCGACGCCAAAACGAATCACGAGGCCGCTTGAATCCGTTCCCGCATACAAATTGCCGGCTTTGTCGGTCGCAAGTGAAATAATGTGTGTGTCGCTTGAATCAAACATCAGCGAACTCGCCGGAGCAGAATTTGCCGAACGTACGCGATAGAGCTTTCCCGTCTCACCAGTACCAACGGCAAGGCTGCCGTCGTTCATTACGGCCAGAGACCAAACATACTTTTCCTTCGGTTCAAAATAGACGGTAGACTTACCGGCCGGATCGATCTGGTAAACCTTTCCATCGGGCGAAGTGGCGGCGTAGAGCTCACCATTTTTTCCGATCGCAAGGGCGCTGACGTTAAGCTCGCTTAGGTCGGAAAACATCGCGCCGTTGCCATTCGTGACCTTGTAAATTCGTCCTTCGCCCCCGGTACCTAAATAAACGTTTCCGTTTCCGTCGACCGCAGACGACCAAACGTATGGCTGGTCGGTTTTGAAGATCTCGGTCAGCCTGGGGGCGAGCGTTATGGCTCCGTTCGCATCCACCGATACGCTGCGAGCATCACCTCTCAAGACATCGGTGCGCGTGTTAACAGTCCAGATCTCAGGCTCGCCTGCAAATGTTGTTGTACACAGTATTGCGATTATAAGAATGAATAATTTGTTCATTAAAACAATGGCGAATTCGGGTGCGATCCGCGGGTTTTTGTAATTTCGTGGATGAATTCCTACTCCTATAGTAAACCACGAAATAATACGAAATGATATGAGTTGAGGTTCAGGCGCGCGACCTTGCCTTTGCTTCTTTATTGGCAGGAATCGAGGCCGGTGCCTGATCGCGATTTAGAAATGCCATCGCATCGCGGAGTTCTTCCGCGTCGCCAGTGATCAGGCGGGCACTTCGTTCGCGGGTAAGGTATGCCCAGAACCATTCGGATAGAACGAGCAATCGGTTTCGGAATCCGATAAGGAAGAAGACGTGCAGCCCCAGCCACAACATCCATGCGATCCATCCCTTGAATTTCAATCCGGCTACGTGAGCGATCGCCTTGCTTCGGCCGATCGTCGCCATTGTGCCTTTATCGACATAGCGAAACTTCATCCGTTCTTCGCCCTTGAGTTCGGCCAAAATATTTTTCGCTGTTGTCGTTCCCATCTGCATCGCTGCGGG
>Ga0111538_10008305_pt1 | contig 13939 bp, 7 predicted proteins | sample SoiMethybrSBSTD1_FD_79669 | JGI IMG/M metagenome (GOLD analysis project Ga0111538, IMG submission 79669) | Bulk soil microbial communities from a Populus tree surrounding site in Tennessee, USA - Soil MetaG P. TD hybrid SBSTD1 (version 2)... | ecosystem: Environmental > Terrestrial > Soil > Tree...
CCGATGCGCTTGTTCGTCATCGGATCCTTCGCGGTGCCGAAGTCCACGGCGTTGCCGCCGTACGCGACGGACGTGTCGACCGGGTTGCTCTCCTGCAGGCCGAAGAGGCTCCCGCCCGGCTGCACCGCGGAGTAGAGGTTTGCCGTCGAGAGCGCGAGCCCGCTCAGGCTGAACGCGTTCGCCGTGTTCGCCTTCTGCGCCGAGATCACGCGGCTCCCCGGCCACTGATCGCCGCGCTTCTCGCCCGACATCGCCACGACCTGGACGACACCGTCGCGGTCGACCAGCGTGGCCCACATCTGCAGCCCGAAGCCCCCGTTCGATTCGGCGACCACCTCGCGCAGCGCCGCGGTGACGCGCGCGTGGTCGGGCAGCGAGCTCTGCGCCGTCTCGGGAGCAGAACGGGCCCTCGCAGCGGCCAGGACGGTGACGAGACTCACGGCGAGCGCAGAAGACACGACGAGCTTCATCGACGGACTCCGATCGGGGTCTTGCGTTACGGGACGCACGGGATCGTAACCGCTCGGGTCCACCGGCCCGGCGCGGACTAGGATGTGAGCGCAGCGCTCGCACCACGAAAGGAGAGATCGCAATGCGTCTCGTTCGACCGTTCGCAGTCCTCGCCGTGCTGACCGCCAGCGCGCCGTCAACTGTCGCGCAGAGCGCGACGAGCAACGGACCGCCGCCGGGCTATCTCGACTATTCCGGCCGCGACGACGTGCTCTCCGGCGGCGTGAAGAGGATCCCCGTGGAGACGGCGAAGGGAACTTTCCACGTGTGGACCAAGCGGATCGGCAACAATCCGCGGATCAAGGTCCTCCTCCTCCACGGAGGTCCCGGCTTCACGCACGAGTACCTCGAGGCAGTCGACAGCTACTTCCCCGGCGCGGGAATCGAGTACTACCACTACGACCAGCTCGGGTCGGCCTACTCGGACCAGCCCGACGAGCCGGACCTGTGGGACACGGCGCGCTTCGTCGAGGAGGTGGAGACGGTCCGCAAGGCGCTCGGGCTCGGTCCGGACAACTTCTATCTCTACGGACACTCGTGGGGCGGGATCCTCTGCGTCGAGTACGCGCTGAAGTACCAGCAGAACCTGAAGGGGCTCGTCGTCTCGAACATGGTCGCCAGCATCCCGCTCTACAACGAGTACGCCGAGAAGGTGCTCCACCCCCAGATGGATCCGGCCGTGCTGGCGGAGATCGAGAAGCTGGAGGAGACGAACGACACGGCGAACCCGCGCTACATGGAGCTCCTGATCCCGAACCACTACGAGAAGCACGTCCTCCGGATGCCCGCGGCCGAGTGGCCCGATCCGCTGAACCGCGCGTTCGAGCATCTGAATCCGAAGGTGTACGTGCCCATGCAGGGACCGAGCGAGCTGGGCGCGGGCGGCAAGCTGTTGCACTGGGATCGGATGGCCGATCTCGGCAAGATCGCCGTACCGACGCTCATGATCGGGGCCAAGTACGACACGATGGATCCCGAGGTGATGAAGAAGATGGCAGGCCTGGTGCAGCGCGGACGCTTTCTCTATTGCGCCAACGGCAGCCACCTCGCGATCTACGACGATCAGAAGGCGTACTTCGACGGCCTGATCGGGTTCATCCGCGACGTCGACGCGAAGAAGTTCTGACGAGCGCCGGGCGGGAAGTCCGCCACCGGGTTTTCCACGGAGAGCGCTACGATCGACGAGCCCTTTTTCAGGGCCCACGCGATGCGCCTCTCCCCGCTCCTCACGCTCGCGCTGCTCGCGGGCTGCGCGACCACGCGCGAACCGCTGCACGCGCCCGAGCTCGACGCCCGGGTGAGCTACGACGCCGGCGATCCGCTGGGTGGCACGCCGGCGCCGGCGGAGGTCGCGACGCTCGAGCTGCGGACGGAGGACGCGCTCGTGGTCCACGCACGGATCCACGTGATCGACGAGCTGCCGGGCGAGCGCTTCGAGCCGCTCACGGACCACGTGCGGCTGATCGTCGGCGAGGGCGGGTCCGAGCCGCGCGCGCTCCTGCTCACCGGCGCTCGACTGGCCACCGGCGCCGAGGCCGCCGCGTTCGCCGACGACGTCGCCGAGCGTCCTCCCCACGAAGCCGTGCGCGCCGCAGCGTTCGACGGCCTCGTCCTGCCCGGCGTCACGACGACGCTCTCCGCGGCGCACGTGCGGCCGATCGAGATTCCCGGCGAGGCTCCGAGCGAGCGGCGCCTCGGCATCGAGCTGTGGCGCGAGCAACCGGCGGGCGACGCCGTCGCGATCGGGCTCGTCGTGTCCGACATCGTCGAGGTCGTCGAGGGTCTCGACACGGCTTCGCCGTCGATCGCGCGGCGCATGCGCAGCGAGCGACTGATCCTCGACGTACGCCTCGAGCCCCCCTACGAGCCCGTGGCGGTGTTCACGCCGGCGCGCCTCGATCCCGAGGGCAAGCTCGCGTACGTGCTCGTTCTCGAGGTGGCTCCGCCGACGGACGACGAGCGCGGGCAGATGCCCGAGCGGCTCGCCGCGGTGGTCGACGAGGTACACGCGGCGGCGACGCTGGGCGCCGAGCGGCGCGCGCAGCTCGAGCTGGCCGATCGCATCCGCGTGCGCCGGCTGCGCGCGCTCGACGGGATCGCGGACGTCGCGCACCAGCGCGCGGCGCTCGTCGAGCTCGCCGGCGACGTGCCGGTCGCGGGCGAGCTCGCGCTCGTGGGCGACGACGGGACGGTCGCGCGCCTCTGCGAGCGGCTCGTCGCGCGCTCCGCGGAGCTCCGCGAGAGCGGCGCCGACCCGGGCACGCTCACCTGGGAAGTCGAGCGCGAGGCGCTGCGCATGCTCGTCGAGCAGCAGGGCCGCGAGGAGCTCGCGCCCGAGCACGCCGCGTTGCTCCTGCGCCACCTCGGCCAGGCCGGTCGCGACGCCGTCACTCTCGAGGGCACGCTCGCGGCGTCGCGCAGCCTGGCCGACTTCGACGCGCGCGTCCTCGACGAGAATCGCTTCGCGCTCGAGGACGCGACCCCCGCCGCGCGCGTGCGCGCCCACGATTGGCTCGCGGTTCGCGGGCTCGCCGTGCCGGACTACGACCCGCTGGCGGACGTGCGCGCGCGGCGCGCGGCCCTGAGCGCGTGGTCCGCCGCCGAGGCCGAGGCCGGAGTGAGCGAGGGCAACCCGTGAGCGCGTCGAGCGCGAGCGTACCGCGCGCACGCGGCCGTCGCTGGCTGCGCGTGCTCCTGTGGAGCGCCGGCATCGCCGTCGTTCTGCGCCTCGTGCTCGCCTTCGCCGCCGTGCCCATCGCGCGCGCGATCGCCGCGCGTCAAGGGATCGCGCTCGACGTCGAGCGCCTCGACCTCGCGCTCCTCGAAGGCCGCGTCGAGGCCTGGCGCGTCTCGGCGGGCGTGAAGCGCGCGGACGGCGGCACGCCGGCACCGCTCGCGAGCCTCGACTCGCTGGCGCTGGACGTCGACGCCCTCGCCCTCCTGCGCGGGCACGTGCGCGTGCGCCGGCTGGAGCTCGACGGCGGGAGCCTCGAGCTCGCGCGCGACGCCGACGGAGCGTGGAACTTCGCGCCGCTGGTCGAGCGCTCTCCGGACGAAGCGGCAGAGGAAGCCGAAGAGGAGCCCGAGGAGCCCTACGAGCCGCACCCGATCGACCTCGAGCCGCCGATCGAGCTCGTCGCCGTGCGCGCGCAGGACCTCTCGCTGCACCTCGTCGATGCGGCGTCCGATCCGCCGCTCGACGCGACGCTGACGGTATCGCTCGCCGCCACCGACGTCGGCACGCCGGGACGGCGCGCGCGCCTCGACGTCATCGCGACCTCGCCCGAGCTGCTCGATCTGCTCCGCGTCCGCGGGACCGGCACGGCAGCCGGCGCGGAGGCCGAGCTCGACCTCGACATCGAGCTCTCCGCGCTGAAGCCTCGCCCGCTCGCGCACCTCGCTCTGCCGCTCGGCATCGAGCCGATCGCCGAGCGCATCGACGGCGGTCTGGCGCTGCGCCTGCGTGCGCAGCCGGCGAACGAAGCAGGCGACCGCGTCGCGCTCACCGCCGAAGTCACGGGCCTGCATCTCTTCCACGACGGCCGCGAGGCCGTCGGCCTCGACGCGCTGCACGTCGAGGCGCCCGAGGCCTGGCCGCGTGGGATCCACGTGACCGCCGCGGGTCTGGAGGGCGCGCGCGTGCGCGCCGAGCGTCTCGCCGACGGCGCGACGGCGCTGGCCGGGATCGCGTTCCGCGGTGGGACCCGGAGTCCGGGCGGCGCAGTCGAAGCGACAACGGTCGCACGACCGACGAGCGCGCGCGAGCCCTTCGGATGGAGCCTCGACGCCGTCCACGCGAGCGACTGCGCGCTCGCGTTCGACGACCATGCGCTGGAGCCCACGGTCGAGACCGTCGCGCGCCTCGAGGAGCTCGCGATCGGACCGCTCTCGTCCGCGCCGGACGCGCCCGCGGCGCCCTTCCGGATCGCCGCGACGGTGCCCGACGTCGTCGAGCGCATCCAGCTCTCGGGAAGCTTCCAGGCGACGGAAGGCGCGCTGCAGCTGGCGCTCGACGCCGAAGGCGTCGGCCTGCGACGCATCGCTCCCTATCTGGCGCCGGCCGGGATCGAGCCCGTCCTCGGCGACGGCTCGCTGCGCGTCGCTTCGCTGACGCTCGGGACCGGCGCGCAGGGCGAACGGACGTACGCCCTGCGCGGGTTCGCCGTGAGCGACGGCGGGACGGAGCTCGCAGCGATCGATTCGTTCACGCTGGGACGCAACGCGGCCGGCGCGCCCGACTTCGCGCTGGGCGGCACGCGACTCGTCGCGAAGCGCGACGCCGCGGGCGCGGTCACCGCGCTGGGTCTGCGTTTCGGCGCCGCGCCGGAGTCCGCGCCGCGCGCGGAAGAGGCTGCAGCGGCACCGGTGGTCGCCCCGAGCCCCGCGCGGGCGGAGTTCACGTTGCCCGAGCTCGCGCTACCCTCGGCCCGCGTCGAGCTCGAACGCCTGACGCTGCTCGACGAGACGCGGGACGAGCCGCTGGAGATCGGGCCGCTCACCGCCGTGCTCGCACCGGCCGAGCCGTCGGCCGCCGGAGCGCGCGCGTACTCGCTCGAGCTCGACGGCCGGACGCGCATCGCGCAGGAGCTCGCCGCGCGCGTTCACGTGGAGCAAGCGCCGTCCGGCGCGCTCGCGCTCGCGGGCAACGTGCGCGCCCGCGGTCTCGAGCTCGAGCCGCTGCACCCGTGGCTCGCGCTCGCCGGGGTCGAGCCGTCGCTCGCGGGCGGTGCGCTCGAGGGCCAGGCGCGCGTCGCGCTCGCCGCGCGCGAAGGCCGTCCCGCGCTCGACCTCGAGCTCGGACCGCTGCGGCTGACCGAGGGCGCGGACGAGCACGAGCGCTTCGGCCTGGAGCGCCTCTCGATCGAGCAGCTCGTGCTGGGCGACACGATCGCCGTGGATGCGATCCACATCGCGGGCGCGCGCCTCGACGTGCAGCACGACGCCGACGGCGGTGTGCGCGCGCTCGGCATCCGCGTGCCGCCGCCGCCGACGACGGCGCCGAGCGAGCCGAGCGCCGCCGCGCCCGCGCCGGCCGCGGCGGTTGCCGTGGAAGCCCCGGAGCCCGCGACGAACGCAGCGCCCGCGCTGCGCATCGGTCTCGTCGAGCTCACCGGTGCGCACGTGCATCTCGAGGACCGCGCGCTCGCCGCGCCGGCGATTCTCGACCTCGGAGCCGATCTGCACGTGGAGAGCCTCGCTCCGGGCGCCGGCGCGTCGCCGACGAAGCTCGACGGCCGCTTCACGGTCGGAACGATGGCGCTCGCCGCGCGCGGCGAGCTCGTCCTCGATCCGGACGACCTGTCTGTGCGTCTCGCGCTCTCGGGCACTGGCCTCACGAACGGGCCGATCGCGCCCTGGCTCCCGCCCGGGATCGGTATCGCGCTCGCCGACGGCGTCGCCCGCCTGCAGCTGGACGCGCGCGTGGCGCACGCGGCCGAGGGCGGTACGTCCCTGTCGGTGCACGTCGCCGACGTGGCGCTGGGCGAGCGCGATGCCGAGCGCCCGGTCGCGGCGATCGCCGCGGTACGCATCGACGCGTCGCGCATCGATCCCGAGGCCGGCGTGTACGCGGTCGAGGAGCTCGCCCTCGAGGGCGCGCGGCTGGACGTCGTGCGCACGTCGGACGGCGGTGTGCGCGCGCTCGGCGTGCGCCTCGCGCCGGCGCCAGAAGCTCCCGACGCCGTCGTTGCGCCCGAGGAGCCCGTGACTTCGTCGGCGGAGCCGGCGACGGGCGCGGAGCCGCGCCGCGCGGCCGCGACTCGCACGCCGATCGTCCGTCTCGACCGGCTCGCGCTCGAGCTCGCCGAGCTGCGCGTGACGAGCGAGGCGCACCCCGAGGCGACACCGTCGGTCTCCTCGGCGCGCCTCGCGCTGCGCGAGCCGTTCGTGCTCGATCTCGACGCGCTGGACGAAGCTGCCGTCGCGCCGAAGATCGGCCTCGACGTGAACGCCAGCGTCGCGCCCGGGATCGGATCGCTCGCGCTCGCGCTCGACCTGGATCCGCTCGCGGAGCACCCGCGCGTCGATGCGACGCTCGCCGTGCGCGGCATCGAGGGCTCCGGCCTGCTCGCGTTCGCTCCCGAGCTCGCGGCCGAGATCGATCCGGCCGGGATGACCGAGGGCACGCTCGACGCGACGCTCGGCGCCGAGCTCTCCTGGTCGCGCCGCGGGCCGCTCGACTTCGACCTCGGCAACGGCTTCGGGGCCGAGATCGAGCTGCGCGATCTCGCCCTGCGTCGTGCGCCCGAGGAGCCCATCGACGTCGGCGTCGACCGCATCGAGGTGCTGGTGCGGCGCGTTGCTCCCCGCGCGGGGCTCCTGCACGTCTCGTCGCTCGACATCGACACGCCGCACTTCCACGCGCGCCGCACGACCGAAGGCATCGACGTGGCCGGGATCGTGCTGCGGCCGCCGGCGCCCGACGGGGAAGCCGTCCGCGAGCCGGCCGCCGGCGAGGCGCTCCCTTCGGACCAGCTCGTTCCCGTCGCCGCGACGACAGCGGATGCAGCTCCGCGGCCTGCGAGCGAGCTGCGCGTCGACTCGTTCGTCGTCCACGGGGTCGACGCGCGCTTCGACGACGCCACCACGGACCCGCCGCTCGCGCTGCCGCTCACCGAGCTCGAGCTCGACGTACGGGGCTTCACCACGCGCGCGCTCAGCGAGCCGCTACCCGTGCGCTTCGCGCTCTTCGCCGGCGCAGGGGCCGTGCCCCTGCCCGTGCGCATGGAGAACTCGTCGCTGCTGCGCGGGCTCGCGACGGCCAGCATCGGAGCGCTGTCCGGCAAGGAAGAGGAGGTGCGCTACGAGGAGCGGCCGCTGTTCGAGGACCTCGCGCTGACCGGACGCCTGACGCTGAAGCCGCCGGAGGGCTGGATCCGCTGCTCGACCACGGACTTCGAGCTCGTCGGCCTGCGCGGCCCCGCGCGCACGAGCGGCGTCGACATCGGCGACGGCACGCTGGACCTCAACACGCGCGTGCGGCTGGACGCGAACGGCGGACACGTCGACTCGGTCTCGAACTTCTCGCACCTCTCGCTGTCGGAGCCCGCCGGCGGGCCGATCTCGCGCTACCTGCACCTGCCGGCGCCGCTCGACACCGTGCTCTTCGCGCTCGAGAACGAGCAGGGCGACCACCGCATCCCGCTCGCCTTCGATTTCGAGCGCGGCGCGGTCGCATCGGGACAGGTGGCGCTGGAAGCATCGAAGGCCCTGCTCGGCCTGATCACGGAGGCGCTCGCGGGTCTGCCGCTGCGCGCGGCGAGCAGCGTGACGGACGTGGTCGGCCTGGGCGGCCTCCTCGGCGGCGGCAAGGGCCGGCCGAAGTACGCCGGCATGCGCGCGCGCGTCCCGTTCGCGGCGGGCGGGGTCCATGTCGGCCCCGAAGCGCAGGAGGAGCTCGCGGACGTCGTCGACGCGATGGACGAGGACAAGCGCCTCGAGCTGGACGTCGTGCACGTCTTCGGGCCCTCCGATCTCGAGCGCGCCGAGCGCCTCGCCTCGCCCGAGACGAACGAGGCGGCGACGCTGCTGCGCGCGCTGCGCCAGCGCCATGCCGAGCTCGCGCGGCGCTCCGACGAGCTGGCCTCCGCGGCGCGCGTCGAGCTTCTATTAGGGGAGACGGAGCGCTTCGCCGCGTCGCGCCGCGAGCTCGTCGAGGTCGAACGCGAGCTGGGCGTCAACGCGGACGGCATCGACCGCGTGGCCGAGCTCCTGCGCCCCCGCGCCGAGAGCCGCCGCGACCGGCGCACGCGGACCGCCGCGCTGGCGATCGCCGGTACGCGCATGGACGGCGTCTCGCGCGTCTTGCTGAACGGCGGCGTCCCCTACTCGCGCATCACGCTCCATCCGCCGCGCTTCGAGCTCCCGACCGGCGCCGAGGCCGAGGATCCGCACGGCCGCATCGAGCTGCTCACGCGCGGAGGCACGCCCCGGAAGGGCTTCTTCCGCCGGATCCTCGGCTGGGTCGGGTTGTAGGCCGATGGCCCGCGGACGGCGTCCGGCGTCGAAGTCGCCGGTCGCTCAGGGCGCCTCCCGGGAGAACGAGCCCAGCAGGACTCGCAGCCGCTGCATCCCGCGGTAGTAGTGCGTCTTCGCCGTGCCGAGCGGGATCGAGAGCCGCCGCGCGATGTGCTCGAAGGACGCGCCCCGGAAGCAGCGCAGGCGGATGCAGCTGGCTTGCAGGGGGGCGAGCCGCGCGAGCGCGTCGTACAGGCGCGCGAGGTCCTCTTCCGCTCCCCGGGGATCCGCGGCGATCGGCTCCTCCGGGAGCTCGTCCCCGAACACGCGCGCGCACGCACGCTTCTTGCGCTCGGCGTTCAGGAGCTCGAGCACGCAGAACGGATAGACCCAGCTCTCGAACGCGGCGTCGCCGCGGTACTCCGGCAGCTTGCGCCACAGGAGGGCCAGGACGTCCTGGATCAGATCGAGCAGCTCGTCGCGCGTCAGCCGCGAGCCCAGGCGCTGGTTCCGCGCGGTCAGGATGCGTGGAACGCAGCCCAGACGCTTCACGAGCCGATCGACGGCCGCGCGGTCGCCGGAGTGCGCGGAGCGCACCAGCGCCGCGTCCTCGGCGTGGAGACACGCGGAGGAACGGAGGCTCTCGTATTCGAGACTGCTGAGCATCGGCAGCGCGCGTCCGAGCGCGGCCTGGAAGAGCCCCGCGGCGGTGGTGCCGAGCCGCAACTTTCCTCGATCTTCTGGCGGCGCCGCGCGGGAGCGCAGTTCGTGCGCACCGCGTGTCCGCGTTCCTGCCGAGCGGTTGCAAAGTGTCAAGGCACGAGTCGCGAGATCGCGGACGCTGGGGGTCCTCCGCAGCCCCACCGCAGTCGGGACGGAGCCGTCCGCGCCGCGGCGCATACGACATCCACACACGAACCGCTCGGATCCGAGCACCGCGGCGGACTGCAGATGCAAGACCGGGGCCGGTTGCATTCGTCCCCTTTTCCGCCTCCCGCGCAATCATCGGCCGACCACACCGCGTAGCGACGGAGCCGTCTCGGACCCGCCGGCGGGGCCACAGCGCAGCGATGCTGGAGAAGCTCTCGATCGAGTGGAAGCTCCCGCTCGCCATCTGCAGCCTGCTGATGGCGGTCGTGGTCACGCTCTCGGTGCTGGCGTACCACGAGGTCGCCGGCTCCACGCAGCGCGTCGCCGCCGGCCGTGTGGAGAACTTCGCGAGCCAGCTCGCGGGGAACTTCCACGCCTCCGTGGACAAGGGACTCGTCCGTCTGGGTGCGCGCGCCTCGCAGGAGCCCCTCGACGACTACCTGCTCGCGGCCGACCGCACGGGCCCGGTGGCCGAGGAGGCACGCGCGGCGCTGGAGCGCCTGTTGCTCGCGGTCGAGGCCCCGGTGGACTTCGCGGCCGTCCAGCTCCGGGACCTGGATCGAGGGCTCCTGCTCACCGTCGGGCCCGATCGCGATCGGATCGCGGAGCTCTCGGTCGACGAGCTCATCCCCTCACCGCCTCCGGACATCGGCGGTGTGGGAACGATGGTCGACCTGGGCGATCGCGTCGTGGTGCCGGCCTTCGTCCCCATCGTCAAAGGAGAAGAGCCGCTCGGCTACCTCGTCCGCTGGTCGTACGTCGCGCTGTCGACCGAGTCGCGCGAGCAGGTGATCGGATTCCTCGCTCCCGAGGCCTCCGCGTTCCTGGGCACGCCGGGCGGGCTCTGGATCGACTGGGAACGCATCGTCCCCGAGCCGCCCGTCGGTCTGGATCACTTCGCGAGCTCGTCGCTGGTCGAACGGGCTGACGGCGCGTGGCTCGCCGCGGCGGCCAGCATCCCGCAGACGCCGTGGATCGTGGTCGTCGAGTACCCCGAGGAGCTCGTCATGGCGCCCGCGCGCCGGCTCCTCGAGTTCATCGGGATGAGCGCGGTCTTCCTGCTGCTCGCGGGGTTCGGCGGCGTGTGGCTCGTGGCGCGGCGGATCACGGGACCGCTGCGCGAGCTCACCGTGGCCTCGGAGGCCCTGGTCGGGAACTCGCGCGCGGATCCGGACACGGCGGTCGGCGAGGACGAGCTCGGCCGCCTCCGCAGGAGCTTCCAGCGCATGTCGGAGCGCGTGCAGGAAGCGCACGGTGGGCTCGAGGCGAAGGTGGGCGAGCTGCGCGCGACGCAGGAGCGCGAGCAGGCGGCGCGCGCGGAGGCCGAGGAGGCGAGCGCGCGCAAGGACGAGTTCCTGGCGATGCTCGCGCACGAGCTCCGCAACCCGCTGTCGCCGATCACGTGCGCGATCGCCGTGGTGCGCAGCTCGCGCGCCTCCGCGTCCCAGCGGGAGGAGGCGCTGACCGCGATCGAGCGCCAGGCGCGCAACATGACGCGCATCGTGGACGACCTGCTCGACGTCTCGCGCATCACGCGCGGCAAGGTCGCGCTCAAGCGCCGCACCTCGGACGTCGGGACGCTCGTGGAGAGCGCGATCGAGACGTCCCGGCCGCTGATCGACGCCAAGCGGCAGCGCGTGCTCTGCACGTTGCCGGAGGCGCCCCTCACCGCCGAGGTGGACGCGACACGGATGGAGCAGATCCTCGCGAACCTCGTGACCAACGCGGCCAAGTACACCGAGCCCGATGGCCACATCTGGGTGAGCGTCGCGCGCGAGGCGAACGAGGTCGTCTTCCGCGTGCGCGACGACGGCATCGGCATCCCGGCCGACAGCCTCGCGCGCATCTTCGACCTCTTCCACCAGGTCGATCAGACGATCGATCGCTCGCGTGGCGGGCTCGGGATCGGGCTGACCCTCGTCCGCAAGCTCGTGGAGCTGCACGGCGGCACGGTGACGGCGTCGAGCCCGGGCCTCGGCCAGGGCAGCGAGTTCGTCGTGCACATCCCGGTCGACGCGGGCGGCGTCGAGGACGTCGAGAGCGCACCTCCGGGCCGAGCGCCTGACGTCGCCGCGGAGCCCCTGCGCATCCTCGTCGTCGAGGACGGCCGCGACACCCGCGACCTGCTCGAGCTCGTGCTCGCGGTCGCGGGGCACGAGGTGGTCACGGCCGAGGACGGCGCCGAGGGGCTGGCGCGCTTCCGCAGCTTCGATCCCGAGGTCGTGGTGCTCGACATCGGTCTGCCCGGCATGAACGGCTTCGAGGTCGCGCGCCGGATCCGAGCCGAGCGGCCCGACGTGTTGATCATCGCAGCCACCGGGTATGGCGACCCGCAGACGCGAGCTCGCGCCCGCGAGGTCGGGTTCGACGAGCACCTCGTGAAACCCATCGCCCACGAGGAGCTGGCGTCGATCCTGGCGCGCGTGCGGCGCCGTCGAACGCACGTGGCGGCGAGCGGCGAGGGCTGAGCTACCCGGCGAGGCCAGCTATCCTGGCGCCGTGACGTTCCCTGGCGACAGACGCTACGCGTGGCGCGCCGGCGATGACGAGCACGAGCTGCGCCTCGCGCACGTCCCGGGCACGAACGGCGCGCCGTACCTGTTCGGTGCGGGACCTCACCGCCGGCCGATCGAGGTGCGCGCGTTCCACATCGCGACGACGCCGGTGACGCAGGCCCTGTGGCTCCACGTCATGGGCGCGAATCCCGCAGCTCGTCCGGACCTGCGCTGTCCCGTCGAGAACGTCTCGTGGGAGCACGTCACGGAGCGCGGCGGATTCCTGGAGCGCATCAATGCGAGCGCGATCCTGCCGGCCGTCGCCGGCGGAGATCGCGAAGCGCGGTTCCGGCTGCCGTCGGAGACCGAGTGGGAGTACGCCGCACGCGGCGGTCCGCACTGGACGGACGGTTTCGCGTTCAGTGGCAGCGACGATCCCGACGCGGTCGCGTGGTACGGCCCACGCTTCTCGTCGACGCGGCGGGCCGTCGTGCGACTCCTCGGCTGGCGAACGGCCTGGAAGCTGGTCGGCCGGCGGCCGCGCATGCGCACCCGCACGCACGACGTCGCGACCAAGGCGCCGAACCAGCTCGGCCTCCACGACATGTGCGGGAACGTGTGGGAGTGGTGCGAGGACACGTGCATCGACGACCTCGATGCAGTGCCCGCGGATGGCACGCCCTGGCGTGGTGAGAATCCGGAGCGCGAGCGCCGCCTGCGCGGCGGTTGCCACCACAACTGGGACCTCCACTGTCGCGTGTGGTGGCGCTACGGCATCGTGCAGGACGCGCACGACGGCTGCATCGGGTTCCGGCTGGTGCTCGCGCCGGGGTAGCTGCAACGCGGCGGATTCCTCGTCGTGCACGGGGTCAGGCGACCAAGCACGCCCATGCTGGCGGTCGATCGCCCCCACGCCGTGAGCGCAGCGGCGAGCGATCGCCGCTCTCTCCAAGCGTCCGCCAGCCGAGCGACGCGTCACGAACGCGAATCACCGGCGGAACAGAAGCGTTTCCGGCGCGGCGCGCGAGGCGTACTCACCGCAGCCGCGGCCTCCGTACCAGGTCGTGGACTCCACGCGAAAGGAGCGCAGATCCATGATCCGGTACCTCGATTCCCTCCTCGTCCTCGGGCTCCTCGCAGGTGCGGGTGTGAACGCACAGGCGGCAGCCCCACCGCCGCCTCCGCCTTCGCAGATACCCGCGCAGCCGCAGGCTCCCGCCGCGCCGGAGAACCCTCCGGCCATCGACTTCCACAGCGCACTCGCCCCCTATGGAACCTGGATGACGCTCGCGCCCTACGGCGAGGTCTGGGTTCCGCACGACGTCCCATCGGACTGGCGTCCGTACTCGACCGGGCACTGGGTGTACGCCGACACCGCGGGCTGGACGTGGGTCGACGACGAGCCCTGGGGTTGGGCGCCCTTCCACTATGGACGCTGGACGCTGGACCCGACCCTCGGCTGGGCGTGGATCCCGGGCGACGTCTGGGCGCCGGCCTGGGTCGCGTGGCGCGAGTGCGACGGATTCGTGGGCTGGGCTCCGCTTCCGCCCTGCGCAACCTGGCACGCCGGCGTCGGCCTCTTCTTCGGCGGCGTCGACCTGGCGGTGGCGATCGGTGACCCGTGGTGGTGCTTCGTGCCCGTCGCCCACCTGTGTCACCCGCACGTGCACGAGGTCCTGCTCGTTCGCGAGCGCGTGCATGACGTGCTGCGCAACTCGCACATCGTGGAGCGCGGCGTGGTGCTCGAGAACGGCCACCCCGTGAACCGCGCGATCGCGGTGGAGCGGATCGAGAAGGTCAGCGCCCACCCGGTGCAGCACGTGGTGCTGCGCGACGTGGATGGCCCCGAGAAGGTGCACGGAGCCCCGGTCGGGCCGCGCGAGATGGCGGTCTTCCGGCCGCAGCCGCACCCGCGCGTCGCCGCTCGTGCTCCGGAACCGCAGCACGTGCAGGTGAACCCGCCGTCGATGGCGCCCGAGCGAAGGGTGCCGCAGCACCCGCTGCGCGGCACGCACATCCGCCGGTGGCACGAGACGAAGCCGATTCGAGCGGACCTCGCGGCGGGCGAGCGTCCTTCGTGGCGCGCGTAGGCTAAGCCGAAGAACGCC
>Ga0111538_10008307_pt1 | contig 13937 bp, 23 predicted proteins | sample SoiMethybrSBSTD1_FD_79669 | JGI IMG/M metagenome (GOLD analysis project Ga0111538, IMG submission 79669) | Bulk soil microbial communities from a Populus tree surrounding site in Tennessee, USA - Soil MetaG P. TD hybrid SBSTD1 (version 2)... | ecosystem: Environmental > Terrestrial > Soil >...
CGCATGCGCTCGCGTTCGCCGCCCGCTCAGCGGCAATCTGGGCACCCCTTCGCGCGGTCCGAGTCATCGGGGGTGCAAATATGTGGATCATGTCTATTTAAACCCCGTGGTGCCGCAGGGAGCCGCGCTTTTATCGAGGATCTCCTATTCCTTGATTACTCTCCGTCTAGGCCGGCCTGCACCCATTGTGATCGCGCAAGGTTTGACCGAAAGTACTATAGGCTTCACGTTGAATCGTGATAGCTTTACCCTCTCCGAGAAGGGTGCGTCAATTGAGGCGAGAACTGCTCTTAGAGCGCGTTGATCTGGGTATCGAGTACCTGGATGAAACCTATGGCGAATGGTGGCTACGAGTCGCCGTTCGGGAGATTCGATTCGGACTGAAAGGTGGAAGCATCCTGGCGAAAGTGCAGAACACTATCCTTCAGTTAACGTCCGAATGGGCAGACAAGGATGAGGATTGGTTTCTTCAGCGCGCCTTCATTAAGGGGCGCACTAGCTTCACATATTCCGAGCTCGACACCTGCTGGCGCGAGCGCGTTGCCCAGATTCAGAAGGAGCGTCGATAGTGTCATTTCGTCACGTCGTTATCGCGACATTGAGCGCATCTATTGTCATGCTTCTTTGTGCGATCGGATTCCTGCACGCAAGGGGGCATTGATGCGCGTTCCGCGCTTCTTTTGCATGACTTGTGGGCAGGAGATGGACATCCTGCAAGTTGGCGCTTGCATCAAGGTTCATACCGCCGACAACCAGCCTTACTACACCGTCCTCGCCGACATCTACTCGTGCCCCTACTGCAAGACCAAAGTGTCGCACAACACCCGTAAGACTGCGATACACGTGTCCCGCGAGGGTCATCGAAGGACCCTCAACGCACTCAAGGCCTATCTTCGCCCTTGAGTGATTAGCTGACGAGCCGCCCCTCTCCCCCTGGGGCGGCTCGTCTTCTTTTCCCTCAGTGGTGCAGCGCGTAGATGGCGATCGCGAATATTCCGCCGACTCCCGCTCCAATAAGCATTGCGGTCAGGACTAATTTTGCGAGGCTGATAATGAATAGGGGTCGGGAGCTCTGCCATCGGCCGCGCGTCACTCCTATCGCCTCCCTGATTTCCTCTAGCGTGCTGAAGTGTTGCGGCACGGCGTTTGCGCGAGCCCGTAAATGCATGGCCCTGTGCATGTTTCTCGTGGAGCCGATGCGGTGAAGTCCGTGATATTCACTCGTTGATGTGGATTGGTTTGGTCCAGCCGAATCCCGTGCTAGTTCGACGGTTGTCAACGCCTTCAATTCTCCAGGTTCTGTCTCGTGTTACGACGGAGTTTGTTGCTCCGTTTCGGATTGCGCCGACGAGAGTGTCCCACACTTCCCCCTCGAAAGTGTGCTTGTCTACTCGTTTCGCCATCCTAGGTACACCCGATACTCGAACTTGTTCGCCTGTGACGATTTGCCGTGGCCCGTAGATTGCGAAGCCGTCCCATGCGCGCTTAAGTCGCAGTTCGCCAGGACTGTAATTTGCCGCGATTTCTGCAATCTGCTCAACGTGCGCGCCAGTGCAGAGTATCGAGTCAGTGTCCACATAGATTGCCGACCTTTCGGGAAGCTGTTGCAGCACCTGCCATAACTGCACTCTCCCAATCGCTTGTATGTACCCGGTTATCATTGGCATAGAGTTTTGCCACTCTTGGCGACCTTCGTCCTGCCAGATCTGCTTTCCTACCTGCATTATCTCGTATTTCTCGCCCGCGCCTACGTCCAATATCGTGCCGCGCATGGTGTTTGATTCAGTGGCGTCACCCCAGTCGGTCCACTCGTTATAGGTCATGGCAAACCTTCCGATGAGCGCGCGTGACCAGTGCTTGTAAATTGCCTTCTGCCATGCCGGCACCGCCTCGTCTGACTCTGCTAATTGCTCTAGGATCCATTGCCCCCATTGAGATAGCGCCGGAGCTTTGCGGTACAGGTAGCCGTCCAGTACGTGAACGCGAGCGCCAGCCTCGATGGCCTCTTTAATCTCGACGTCCCAGAGCGTCGTCTCGAACCTTCCGCGCGGCCATAAAATACGGCCTCCCAAAAGACATGGCACAACAGGTTGTTCGGTGTCGACGCGAACGCGAGCGAGCAGTGCGGACTTATTCGAGCCAAGGATCCCTTCCCATCGATAACCTGATGGCATGGGGCCAAGAAGTTTTGTTGGTACGCTATTATCTCGCGCGATCCGCGGGTAGGCTGCCTTGAAGTCGAATTCATATACGCGCTCTCCTTTTATCTCGCCTCGCCAGTAGGCCTCACATCTGCCGGTCCACATGGCTCTTCGTTCCATTGCGAGGACGTTTCTATCGTCGTGTACGGTGAGTTTATGGGTAAGGTGTTTGTGTCTGTAGGTTGCCCAACTTTGAGCCGCACCCGTAATCTGCCAGTTACCCATATCTCCGCGCTCAAGCCAATCGAGATACGCCTTGACAGCCACCGATAGGATGCGTACATCAGTACGGCAACGGGTGAACCAATCGCGGTCATCATCGCTATCCAGCTCGATATTGACTTTACCGATTCCATGCCATTCCCCCATCTGGGCTATGGTGGTATTGAAGAAGGACACGGAATCAACCATCAACAGGGTCGCTTTATCCTTCCTCCATTCCAGCCAGGTCGAGCGTGCGGTGATATTGTGCCCGGTGAGTTTCCAACCCAGTTTCGGTAACTCCGTAAACGCATCAGATATGCGGATGTCATATCCGAGATTGTGTGCCCACAACACGGTTCGAGGCTCTGATGCAGTGAAAGTATTGATGTCAGCCCAGAGACGTTGACTGGTTTTGTATTCTCTCCATTCATCTTTTGTCTCGTATCCCTTTCTGCCGATTGAGTAGCAGGCGACTGCTAGTCGCCATGTCTGGATTCCAGTTTTGCCGCGTCGGGCGTGGCGCGCTTCGCTGTCCAGGAAGATGTGACGTCGCGGGATCCGCGTTGTCTCGTTGGGCTGGATGTTGTGCCATGTGCGCTCGGGTTGAGCGCGCATTTACGTTCGCCTGGGGATTAGGCTATAGGTGCCAACGTATGCCACTCCGACAACCTCTTCCGGGTATTCATCGGGTTTGGATTCGATGGCAGAAAGGAATTCTGCCCACACGTCCTTGACTACATTCATTCGGGCGCGCAAGGTGTCTGTTTTTACTGAGAAGTGTCTCGTGTCAATCAGTCCCGTGTCCCTGTCTCTGACGTACACTTCGACCTGCTGGAGGAATCCGCCAGGCTTCTTGACCCGGAAGCTGCCGATTTCATGTGCCACCGGCCTTCTGTTTAGCGGCCTTGAGAGCTCGTCTAGGCGGTTCGCTAGATGTTGTCGCGCTTCGTGCAGGGCTAGATCCCATTCCTCTTCGGTGAGGTAGGGGTTAAGGCGCTGGGCTATGTTGAATCCTTGTATGCGGCCGATCTTTCCCTTTAGCGTGCGCGCGGCTGCCCAGACGTTAAACTCCACGGCTATTGTTCACCTCGTGCCCTCTTTTCCTTGATGATGCGTCGCGCCTTGGCTTTCGCCTCTGCTATACGTGATTGAAGTATCGACTGTTTTGTATGTGACTCTGGGGTTCGGCCGGCGGTCACCCTGCGTGATTTTTGTTGATAGTCCTGTAGTTCGTCGAGCCGAGTGCTCTTTGTTGCGCTTTTAGGCTTCGTCGGGCGCGCTGCTTTAGGTGTTGTCGGAGGGTTTGTTTTCGATTGCGTTTGCGCGTGCTGCCGTCCAGCCTTGGCATCGTTTACATCTCCCGTCGCTACGAGGGTCCAATTTCCGTCCTCGTTCTTCTTGAATACTTCGTACATGTCAAAGGTCACTCCGAAGAGTTTGGCGAGTGGCTGTGTTCGGAGCAGCCATAGTTGGGTATAGAGAACCGCGCGGTCCTCGTCGTTGCGCCTTACGTCGCGTCGGGCGCGGCAAAGGGTGTTCGCCGAGCGCGTAAGGGTGACGAGGAACCGCGCGGTTGTCACCGCCGATCACCTAGCTTTCTAGGGCCTCGGCGAGCTTGCTGGACGTCTCCGTCTCCGCCTGAACCTTGGTGAGGGTCTCAAAGAGGTCCCAGTATCGCTGCGACAGTTCAATCTTGCTGAACGCGGCGGTTGGGTTGAGGTTTAGGAAGTCGTCAGCCGCGTCACGGTACAGGCCGCTGATTTCCTTGAGAAGGTTGGCCGCTTTGCGAATTTCCCGGTCGACGGGGGCCTTTCGTGGTCGCGCGGGTTTGGTCTCGTCGTCAACCTTGGGCGAGGGTTCGGATTTTGCCATGATTCGACTCTCTTTCCGTGGGTGAATTTGATGTTCAGTGAGGGCCGCGATTCTTATATCTACGACCCTCACTGAGATTTGTGGTCGCGCGTCAGGGGCGCACGATGTCTAGGATGGTGCCTTTCTTGCCCTGCTTGGCGGAGAACGAGAAGGCTTGCGGCCACTCGTTGAATGTGTCGAGCGCGTATAGCTTCATGAGGACTTTCGTTGCGCCGCATGTCATGACACGCGTTGTCTCCAGTCCCGGCTTAGACACTGTCATTGCGGCGTAGAAGCCAAGGAGAGAGTCCTCGAATTCTCCCGCGCGGATCTCGAATCCGTGCAGTAGCAAAGGAATGCCGACAGCGTCTGTGGCGCGCATGGTCATGCGCTCTCTCATGACCTCTTCCGGGGACTGGGCTTCCATCATTTCGGAGAGGATGGAGGCCATGACGGCGTACTGGTCCTCGTCGGTCGTGTCGGCGCGCTCCGTGAGCCATGTGATGAACGTCTGCATGGCCTGCTCGTTACGCGCCTTGGTTGCGTCTGCGTACTGGACCGCTTCCTCCATGTCCTCCTTGGACACGACTGCTAGCTGTGAGGCGCTTTCTGCGGCCGGTTCGGGGATCTCGTTCTCGGTCGTCTCTTCCTTGACGGCCGTTGCTTTAGCCATTGTAGTTCTCCTTGGTTGGTTTCCCGTTTTTCCATTGGATGACACCGTCTCGGGTGTCGACGACGATGATGTCTACGGTTTGCGTCAGGTGGCCGAAGAATGTCCAGTAGATGTTCCAGTGTCCCGCGGCCATCATCTCGGCGCGCGGGTACTTGTTTGAGGCGAAGAGTTCCTGTCTGGGGGCTGGGCAGTGGCAATAGCTGGCTACGGCTAGCACGATGTAGGCGGTGCGTGCTCGCGTAGTCATAGCAATTTCTGCTCCCCGCCTAGACGGACTCTGAGCAGGCCGAAATCATGCGCAGCTCTGAGCGACCATTCTGGGTAATGGTTGAATCCGAGCATGTCTAGCGCAATCCAGAGCAGCGCGTCAACGTGGCATGCGCACGGATCGGTGATCCCGGCGCGAACGCTGACCTTCCGTCCGTTGCGGTCCATGTTGCCGCTTAGTGCCTCGTCCAATGCTGCAACGGCAGCCGTTAGGCACATTTCCCTGTGTGATGCGGAGGAGCACTTGGTGACTTGCACGTTGAACATCTTGCCCGTCCTTTCGTCAAGTGGTGACGGCCACCGTACATCACATCCTGCTCGATATTCTAGTGGCGGAGGGGTGCAATTTTCTTTCGCCACGTCGCACCGCCTCGCACGTCGCGCGGCACTCCCTCCGCCTGGCCCTTCCGCGCATTCTCCGTCTACGCGGATGGGCCTTGCGCCCCCACGGCCCCTCTGTCCTCGCCTAGTCGCGTGGGCGCACGATGCTATTCCTGATCTTCTCCGGCGATGCCGATGCACCAGGTCTCTGGGCCGACCACGCCGTCGACGGATTCTGCGCCGAACTTGGTTTGCAGGAGTTCGGTTGCCTTGCCGGTTTTGGGGCCAAATTCGCCGTCAACCTGTACGTCGAATCCGTGCCGCTTGAGTAGGGTCTGCCATGTGGTGACGTGCGATCCCTCCGAACCTTGGGTGAGTTCGGGCATGGTGGCGGTGACTGTGACCATTCGCTCTGACCTTTCTCTCCAGTCGACAATGAGCCGAAACAGGTTGGCGTGGCTTGAGTTGGCGTAGCTGCGGTCGAACCCGAGGTGCACGTGTACCGGGTTGTGTTCAAGTTTGATTTCTCGCAGGGAGTTTAGTCGCCCTGAAGCCTTGGCGGTTTGTAGCCGGAGAACGATCCCGCGCGCGTGGTGCTCGTTCGTGATGATGTCCATGCCTGCTATGTGGGATCCGCTTCCGCCGCTGCGGTTGCCGGTCGATTCGGTGACGGAGTATCCGCGGTTTGTGCAGTAGTCGGATTGCTGGATCCAGTCGCGCGAGCGATGGTATCCCTTGAGATGGTGTTCATCTCCGATAGTGCCGATGCGCCAGGGTTCCCAGTCGAAGTGCTGAAGGAGCTCTTGACGCAGCTCTCTAATTGCGTCCGGGACGCGTTCGGAGCGCCAGACGGATTCCCTTTGTAGATCTTCTAGTGTCGGCACTAGATGTCTACCTCCTTTATTGCTTCCTTGAGTTCCAGCCTGGATTTCATCATACGCCGCAACACTATTTTCTCCTCAGTGGAGCCTCTGAGTCCTTCCGCGATGACGAATTCCGCCTGGGCGAATCGTGGCGCGTCGACGGTAACGATGAGTTGTCCTGCTGCCGGCCCTGGCTTGTATCCGAGGATGATGATTCCGTGATCCTCGGTCATAGCTCTGCATCCGAGTCGGCGCGCTCGATGCCGTCCTCGGCGGGTGGGTTGTTGCTGCGTTTCGATGTTTCGGCCGCGGCCCGTTGCGCTTTCTGAGCGTCAACGGCGCTGCGCAACTTCGCTTCTGCGTCCTTTGGTGTCGGCATATCGACCCTTTCCGATGTGACACTGTGTCTCGGCCGGCGGTTACCCAGTGTGATTTAGGCGGTGAGTTGCAGGAAGATTCCGGCGTCTACCGTATCGTAACCCTGGCTGGTGAGCCGCACCATCGCGTCGTCCAGGCCGATCAGGTCCTTTTTATAGGCCTGGCGGATCTGGGCCGCAGACAGGGTCTTGGAGATGGTGGTGCGGTCGATGTCCCAGATGGCGAAGAGGTCGTCGCGCATGTCTACCGGGATTCCGAGGGCATCGAGCTGGGCCGATGCCTCCGTCTCATTCATTCGACCGGCGAGAAATGCCGCCTTGACGCGGTTTACGGCGCTGTTGATGAACTTTTGCATGCGCTGAAAGTCGGCCAGTTCCACCATGGCTCTGGCGTTGTTCTCACTGTAGCCCAGCGACAACAGCAGTTCGATGGTCGACTCTAGGGTGATCGCTCGAACCTCGTAGAGGTCGATGATTTGAGCGCGCGTCAGCGCTTTTGTCGTGTCATCTTGGCGAACTTCCTCCAGTGACAGCAAGTCCGACGCATCCTCTTGCGAGAACCCATGCTGCAACAGGGTTTGCAAGGTTCGCTCGCGATCCCTCACTCCGTTGCGGTACAGAAGTCGCACTGTCTCTTGGGGGATGAGCCGTATTGCCATTTCCCGGTACAGGTGAACGTATTTGTTCTTTACTCGGGATTCGAGGAATGCGCCGTTAAATGTAGGTTCGTCGATGAGTCCGCGGTTTAGCGCTTCCGACATAAAGTCAGGCCCTGGCGGTAGGCCTGCGATTTCTACGAGGACTTCAAAGTCGTTGGCATCCAAGCCGTTTGCCACGGAAACCTGCTGCGCCGCATCAAGGGTCATGTGCCCCTGATTGTAAGCGTCGGCCGCGTCCACCGTGGACATCCTAGAGAACTGAAGCTCTTCAAGGATGTCGAACCATTCCTTGCGAAGTGGACCCTGAACGATGCCACGCTGGTATCTTTCGCGGTCAATGAATCCGCGCCGAAATGCTTCCGAAAGTGATTGCGGGGACAGTGGTTCGCCGTAGATTTCAGCGAGCCGCTCGAAATCCTCCTCGGGTAGCCCGGATTTGGCCGCCCTTCGCTTGCCTTCGGCCATATCGACGACGTCGCGGTTGTACATTGTCGCGAGCACGTCCGGCGACAGCTCTTGTATTCGCAGCGAGATCAATTCTTCTGCCGCGTTTGGCTCGTATCCGAGCTTGCGAAGATTGAGCTGCGCCTTCTGATTCGACCATTCCCCGCGGTTGACTAGCTCCTGTGTCTGGTTGATTGTCGGCCGATTGGTGGCCAACTGCTCCAGGATGGCGACGCGCTCTGGGTTCATCCCGTTGCCCAGCGCGTCATACAGGATACCGCGTTCCCCTGCAGCGTAGTCGAGCCCTCGAATCCGCGCCTGCGCAACAGTTTCCGGCGACAGGAATGCGTTCGGCGTCATCGCCATAAAGCTATGGATTACCGGTGCCATCCAGTTGTTGATGAGGTCGAACAGTCCGGCCGACATGGTCGTACCCGCAATGCTGCCGCCGATCCACCCGAACGCCTGACCTTGTCTCGTAGCTAGGGCATGGAATGCGGGGCGCAATTCGTTGGGGGTGTCCGGGTGGTCGGAGATTGACTTGAACACTCCATCGAAAACTTCCCGGACTTCGTCGCTGACATGATTGGTGAATTGGGCGAGAACCTGTTGCGCCACGTCGTTTTTGTGCCCGGACAGCTTTTGGTTGGTGTAGATGGTGGCGTCGGCCATGATTTTCGCTAGCCGGGGACCAAGTTTTCCGCCCAAGCTTTCAACCTCGTTGCCGCTCATAACATCCTCACCAACACTTCCTCGATGCGTGCCGCGATTCGCCCCGCGTAAGCTATGCCGCGCTTGCGAATTGACTCTAAAATGGCGTCAGCGTGGTCATCCACGAACTGAATCAGTTCAGTAACCAGTGCGCCGAGAACCCATTTCGCCATTCTCCGCGGATCTGTCAACAACGTGAATACTAAGAGTGCGACACGGCCGAGCGTGTCGAGTATCTGGTTTACTTCACGGAGCGCCCAAGCTGAGAGTTTTATGATGTTGTCAATAACGCGGTTAATGTTGTCCAGCGCCCAGCGCCCCAATAGTTCCAGGGCGTGCGCCGCCTTGTTCGCCGCGTCAACAATTGCGGCCACCAGGTAGCGGGTTGCGCCTTCTATCGCATTGCTGACGACCGTCGGGATACGGACATTAATGATGTACCACAAGGTGAGGTAGTACTCGCGCACCAAGTTTGTGATGCGATCTCGCCAGTAATAGAAGCCTACGAGTAGATGGCTCCAACCAGTTCGCAGCGCTAGGCCGACGGAGACTACGAGCGCATAGACGATCGCGATCCGCTCGGCCGCAGCCCTGGCAAGCCTCTCGACCCCGTAAACGCTTGACGCAACGAGGTCTCGCACCCATTGTGGAATCATCGGGCTTGATTAGGCTGACAGGTTTTCGACTGCGATCATTTTTGTTGCAACTTCGTCAACCTTGTCGCGCACATATTCCGCCGTGTACAAGTTTGCGGGCACTTCGATCTGGCCGGTCGTGCCGGATTCAAGCTGGAATCCAACCTGAACGACCTGCTGAAACGAGCCGTTCGGAGTGAGACGTTCCGTTTGACGCTGACTAACAACTTGCCACTTCATTGCCATAACGCGTTCTCCTACTGGTTATATGCGCAGATACGATGCAGCGCTCGCGTAATCCTGCGACAGGTTAGCTACCGTCCCAAAAATGTCGGCAGCTGCATGGACGTATTGAGAGTGATCCCAGTCCTCTTGCGGCCTAATCTGAAGGTCCGGCACCAAGACCCCGCCGGGCACCGTACCGGGGAGGATTCCATATCCGCCAACGTATCCGCGCGCCGTGTCCGTGTGCTCGATTGATACGTGAAGGTGGGTGGTATGAGGGTCCGAGCCGCCCAGCTTCTTTGGCTCGTAGCCATTGTTTTTGTGGTACTGGTAATAGTTGTAATTGATGTACCTAATGACGTCCGGGTACAGGCTGAGGCGTGAGATTACTAGCCCCGGGTCGATGCCGTCTTTGTCGACGTCGATAGCGTGAACGCGCCCCACGGAGTCGGCGCAATGGTCCGATGAGCCTGGACAGTGATTTGAGTCTCCAATCCATCCGTCCGTGCGGTGATCGCGATTTGGCCAAGTCGCATTGAGTTCGTCGAAAAGCCTTGCCAAACTTGGGACCAAGTACGCCATGGCCGTGACCCCTTAGGGGGAGTAGGGGTTATAGGCGACGCTCATGTAAAACCCGTGATTGACCGCATCTCCGTTGACTACGGTTAATCGGAGCGCGTTCGACGGGGCGAATATCATCCCTCCACCGCGAGAGTTGCCCCCACCCATGACGTCCAGGAGGATGGTTGCCCCGTCGAATCGTATGCAGTACAGGCGAATCAGGTAGTTGGTCGCCCCGTCAAGTAGTGCGCTCCAATGGATCCAGCCACCGCGGACCGCAATGACATTGTAGGTCCTCACCCCACCGGCAAGGACGACGTCACCGTCCGACGCCATTAGGACGTTGGCGTCATCGAACACGCTGATTTCGTTGCCAGGCACGGACGTCATTACCACGCCCATGCTGAACGTGTCTGGATATGCGGACAGCTCGACGGTTATTGTCAGAAACGCGCCGCGAACCGGGACCGACTGTGCCACTTGGTCGCTGAGGAGCGTAGACATAATGTCCCGCGCGCCCTGTCCTGCGACGGTGCCATCCGTGGACCAGTCTAGCGTGATAAGAGTGCTCACGTTTGGGGCGAGTGCGCGCAGGAAAATCCACGGCATGTTTCCCACAAAGAAAGGGCCATATGTTGTTGCGGCCGTTAGCACGACGGTCCCGGTCGACACGACTTTTTGGTCGGCTATGGCTATCTGCCGGCCAAAGTCCGGGAACCCGTGGTCCAATGGGGTTGTCATGCGAGGGTCTCCTGCGAGTGCGAGCATTGCATTAAGGGGTGAGACTGTGGGTGATCAGGCGGGAGTTATGTCATGTCCTCGGCGAACGCTAGTGGTGGTATGGGAATTAGCTGGATGCGACCGGGGTCTGTTCGGGTGGTTTCATTAATGAGGAATCGCAGATATAGCGTGTGGCTGTAGACGTCGGTATTGTAGGCGCGCAACGCCCAGGCGGACCCCTCTGGATACCCCTCGATAGGCCATGTGATTTTTTCGCCGTCAGAGATGATGAACTGGCTTGAGTTGTGCGGTATGACAGTCTCGCCGGAGTGTCTAATCTGAAATCCCACGAGCCCGGAAGGTCCTGGTGGAACTAGTAGTTCGATGCGTTCAACGATCCCAGGATTGAATGTCAGGGGTGTCGTTTGCGGCGTCGATACCAGAGTTCCACCAGGGATGGTCACCGAGAATACCTCAATGCGTTGCGCCACAACGCTACCCGACGTCGGCCTGAATGTACGCGTACAGCGCGCTACCGTTCGCCGATGCCGCCGTCTGCTGAAGCGTGAACACATACACGGCATTAGCAACTTCACCACTAAGCAGGTCATCACAGTCGATGTCAAACTGCTCAGTGGAACCGGCTGCGGCCCCGACCGCGACGGGATTAGCCTCATTGATGACCGTGCCGGTGAGGCTGTCTCGTCGCACTCGCGGAGTGACTGCCGTCGTGTTCGTACCGGTGGTCAACTGGGCCATGGCGCGCAATCGAATTGGCACCCCGGGCGATCCCGAGCTGATCCCAGAAACGGTGGCAACAACCGTCTCGGCCGTCGTTACGAGCGGCACGTCCGTTGACGCTTCGCTGCTGTACTGTCGAAAGCCCATGCGTTCAGCTCGATTCTTCAAGATAGGACGGGGGGAATGGCCACATGGTGACGCCTTCGCCTGTCGGGTATTCGATGACTGAAGCCGCGATCGCGCTAAACTGGTCGCCAGCGTCCCTGTTGTCCGTAAATGAAGTGATGGAATGCCCCTGCGGCAGCCATACTCCGCCGACGGGCCAATCCATGGCTATGTGGGATCCGCCAACGCTTCCGCGCGACATCCCCATCACTGCCAAGTAAGCGAACGTAGTGGTTGCGGCCTGTCCGTTCGCAGGACAAACTCCACCCCACCTGATGGACCCGTTAGTGAACAACAGAGATGGTACGCGAGTGGCGACGACTGCGCTTGTGGTGCAAAGGAATCTGAGACTCTGTACTAGCCATCCGGCCGCATTTGTTGGTGTGAGTGAAAATTCGGCCCCCACTGCAGGCTGCGCCAAGTCGACGACACGCCATAGTGGAGTGTGCCTTGCGTCCATCTACTCAACTCCTTAAGTGGACAGAGAGCGAGGGTCAGTGGTGGTTGACCCTCGCTCAGTCCTCGACTGCCCGACTCAGCTCCCTAGCTGGGCGAGGAAGAAATCGACAGTGATCGTGCCCGCGGCCGTGTTTAGCGCCACAAATGCGTTGGTGCTGCCGCGGTTGTTGGAGTTGAAGATGGGGATGTGCGGCGTGCCGTGCGCGAGCGATAACCGCTGGAACCAGTCGCGCGTTTCGATGCTCTCCGTGGTTCCGGGGCCGCCGACGCGCAGGTTGCCCGTGTCGGAGTTGGAGAACGCTACCGCGAGCGCTTGGGTTCCGCTCTGGTAACCGATGACAGCGTAGTCCGTGTCGGCCTTCAGTAGGTCTGTCAGCGCAGTGACGGCCGTTCCTGCCGACCAGTCGCCAGCGGTGACTGGGCCGGTGACCGGGACCTCTACGGTTAGATGGTTGACGATCCGCGGCCGGACTTGATCCCAGGTTGCCAGTCGCGCCTGGATTCCGGGAAGGTCCGAATAGTAGATGAGCATTGCCGCAGAGTCAGTTTCTGCGCCGCCACCGGACTGCTCGAACCTGAGCGGATCATTCGGGAACAGGCGCTGCTCGGCACGGTCGCCCATGTAGTTGCGGATGAGTGCGGCCGGTGACGAGAAGCGGATGCCCTGCACGTCGTCGTGCATGCGCGCCGAGTGCACTCGCACGACGCCAGCGGTGGCATTCTGTGCCCACAGTCCTTCGAGGCAAGCCGGACTTGCGGCCGGAAAGTCCCGAACAGTGAACGAGTTGCCCGTGTTGGCGGTGAGTGCCGTGATGGTTGCGCCCGGGTTCAATACCCGACCGGTGACTACTTCCATTGCGGTCATGTCTAGTCCGTTCCCCTTGTCCCCTAATGGTTTTCGGACTCGTTACCGCGTGCCGGACCGCTTGAACTGGCTCAGCTGGCGCGCGTTCTCTACCATGCGCGTGAGGTTCTGTTCCAGGCTGCCGCGGGGCATGGCCTCGATGCGTCGCTGGACCTGGTCGACGAAGGGCAGGAATTCGTTGAGGAAGGACTCCATCTTGCCCTTCTTGGCGTTCACCCCTGCCGCGATCCGTTGCGCCCCAGCGGTTGTCGACGCCTGCCATGATTGCAGGGACACCGCGCGGGTGTTGGCCTCCCACTTGTCGGCCTTGGCCTGGATGTTGGCTAGCCAGGCCTGTTTCTGATTGGCCGCCTTGACGCCAGGCGCGGTCTGGACGCGCGCGACGCCTTCGATTACCTGCTGAGTCGCGCCAGCGGTGCGCTGCGCCCACTTCTCAGTGATGGACTGGGCGTTACCCCGGACTGCCATGATCACCCTCTCGGTTCGCCTTCTCTTCTTCGGCAATCATACGCCTCATCCTTTCGATTGCGGCGTTCCAAGCCGGTCCAGACTTACGATTCATTTGCGCATTGTGTATCACGCACCTTGCCACCGCGCAGTCGACGCAATCGCGCCGGCCGAGCCTCCATCGGTTCGGGTGAATCCCTTGACCGCACTTACAACTTCGATCGATATTTCTCATTCTCTTATTATCCATACCCCCCACCCCTATGGAGTTTTCGGGACTGCACTCACGCGTGACCCTGCGTGTTGGCCGGCCTGGGCTTAACGTTACATTGACGTGCGTGCATTATATATTAGATATGCAGACATCGAGGTTTGACAATCGGGGTATCGATGTGATAATGGACAAGATCCCCTAACCATATATGCAAGTCGATATTACTAGGCCACTACGCGGCCTGTATGGCATATATGCGCCATGATCACTCAGTATGCACCCCCGATGACTCAACACCCGCTGATCATGCGGGAGAACACAAACTGATTGCACA
>Ga0111538_10008308_pt1 | contig 13937 bp, 11 predicted proteins | sample SoiMethybrSBSTD1_FD_79669 | JGI IMG/M metagenome (GOLD analysis project Ga0111538, IMG submission 79669) | Bulk soil microbial communities from a Populus tree surrounding site in Tennessee, USA - Soil MetaG P. TD hybrid SBSTD1 (version 2)... | ecosystem: Environmental > Terrestrial > Soil >...
AGGACAGTCAGGTGGTAGAAACTTCTCGGCTCGTCAGCGACGATTCTCTCGACTGCCGCGCCAACCAGGCGGGGTCCCTGACACAGATAAACAACAGTACTCCCAACAGTCAGTATCACTGGAATCTCCTTCCCGGTCAGATGCGATCATTCAATAATGGAGCCGACAATGAAGTGGTTGCGCGCTCGCGTTAGTTCACTATCCGGCGACCGCTGACCAGGTTGTAGATCAACACTATCGCCGCAATAACAAGCAGCGCGTGAATCAATGAACCGCCGACGCCGCCGATCAGGCCCAACAACCACAGAACAACTAGAACACCAATAATTGTCCAAAGCATGATTCCCCTCCAGGTTTAAGTTTTTGCTTGCAAACTCCGGGTCGAGTGGGGCCTATGCCTTACCCCGACTCCGGCTTACGTTTGCAACAATAGACTGATTGGAGATGAGTTTCCGTCCAGTATTGAACACGTTTGAAAAGAATTATCGCGAGGCCCGCAAACATGCGTGGCCGCGCTAGGCGAGGTGATCCAGGTAATCAGTGAGCTTCTTTTCCTTGATAACGAGGAAGTGATTTTCGTTCGTCTCAATCAGCCCCAGGTTCCGAAACCGCTGCATAAACATGCTGATCCGGGGCCTTGTGGCGCCGACCATCTCCGATAATTCTTCATGCGAAATCTTCAGTTCGATGCGTATGCTCCGCGGGTCTTTCTTGCCGAGCTTACGCGCCAGTTGCAACAACGTCTTGCCCAGACGCCCGATCTCCTTCGTGACTTGCGCGTGCTCCTGGTGGATGACGAGCCGGATGCGCGCAATCTACTAGGCCTGATACTCACAAGTTACGAGGCCGAGGTGAGGGACTGCGCCTCCGCCGCCGAAGCGCTTCAGATACTGGATGAATGGCAGCCCGATGTGATGGTGTCTGACATCGGAATGCCGGTCGAGGACGGCTACGAGCTGATGAGAAAGGTACGGGCGCGTGAGCCGGAGCGCGGCGGACTCGTCCCGGCGTTGGCGCTGACGGCATACGCCCGCGCCGAGGACGCGCAGCGGGCGCTTGAGGCGGGCTACCAGGCGCACATCCCGAAGCCGGTCGAGCCGGGCGAATTGGCGACGGCGGTGGCGAGCCTCGCCGGACGTGGCGGAGATGACTGATCAGGCCCGACAGGAGGGAAGCTGCGATAACAGGCAATAAGGGGCTGTCATCTGACTGGAAAGACCAAGGGGAACGATTCGCACTTATGCACTATCGACCATAAGTGCGAATCGTTCCCCTTGGTCGTCTACGCCAGCAATCGTTTCAGACAAATCCCGAACGTACTGCCCTATCAACTCAGCATATTCGGGGTCGTGGATCCAACTTTCGTGCAGCAACATCCAAGCCGGCTTTTCAGCTAATCGCTCGAATGTATTAACCGGATCGGCGCCTTTCAATAATTCGCCGCGCCGGTAACCGCCGTCATCGGCGCCCAGCAACTGGACGGCTCGAATCTCTACCTGGTCGCGCGGCAGCGTACGCAGCAGCCGCTTGAGGCGATTGTCTTCGAACAACGGATGGCCGACCAGCGAGTTCCTGATTTTGAATGGCGCTTCGGAAAGCGCGCCGCATTTCCCTGCCCCTTCTACCAGGCGTGTTACTTGTCGCTGCACATTAACGTTGGTCATAATTACTTCGCTCTATAAAGTGGACGCCGGTTCCAACCAGCCGGTAGTAATCATTAGCGGTTTAAGCCAATGCCGGTAGGCGCCGCTAAAAGGCCCTTTGGCCAGAAGCAATGAATAGGCCGTCAGCCCGGCAGAAGTTATGTTGAAAACCCATGCTCCGGAGACCATATAAGACAATGGTCTCCAGTTGGAGTGCCAGGGAGTGTCCGTAACGAGATTGACGTATTTGATCGCGTCTTCCCGGAGGTATCGCTGAATAGTATGTTCGAGCAACATATTGCCTGGCGCTACCTGAGCGTAGGATTCATCGTATCCGATTTTCAGAACATAGGATGTATCGCCCGTTACGAGGCAAAATTGTCCTGCAATGCATCTTCCTTCCGCGCGCAATAAATTGATTTCACAGGCGCCGATTCGCGAAAAATTCCTGGTTAAGGATTGATAAAAACTCAATACTCGGCCATCGAGGTTAATGGCGCTGCGCTCGCCAGCCGCCCCTTTCCAACCGGAGGCTTCGACAGCCAGAAATTCATCGAGCGCCCGATCTATCTCCGGCCGGCTTCGAGCGGAGATGAACTCGACGCGATTTAACTTCGCCAGCTTATTGTGGGCCTTGCGCAGATTTCCGCGAAAGTTTCGAGAGAACCGCGCGGCGAGTTCGTCGGGCGGGAGGCATGGTAAGTAGTTGCAACGCGTCTGAGGTTCCGGGATCCGCAACGCGGGCGGTCCGGCGTTTAAAGCGGACAACAACCCGCTATCCTCAAGCAAATTTGGGAAGAACAACACATCCCACTGGATCCCTTGCTGCCGTCGCAGGTACGTGATCAATTTGCGCATCGTAATGTGGTCCAACCCTTCGTTCGTCAGCGGAGCGTCGCAAAGTAACATATGCGGATGATGGGGCAGCGACAAACCACGTAACTTCGTTCCGGCGAGCCGCTGTGGCGACATGACTAGTGGAATGACGCCGACCGGCGCCCCTTTGCGCCGCGCCAACACGAAATAGACCGGCGAGTCAGACAGGGTATTCAAATAGCTCTCGTACCACTCGTAAAGGTGAAAGAAGCGTGGCTTGTCCAACGCGCGAGTGACACGCTTCCAGTCTTCGCGGATGGCCGCTAATCCCGCCGCGCCTTGAAAGACCTCAAACTGGCGCTCGGCGAGAGCGATTTCGGTTTTTGCGCGGTTTGCTGAAATCGCCGGGGTTCTACTCATAACGCTTTTCAACTTTGGCGCTTAAGCGGTCGAACAATTCCGTTAATCGTCCGGCGAGGACGCGGCGGTCAAAGCTTGCTATCGCCCCCGGATCAGCCACGTGACGAACTCGTCCGTCCTTCCATTGCAGGACGCTTTCCCTGACGGCGGCCAGGATGCCGGCCGTATCATTCGGATTGACTACCATGCCGCCGCCGATTCTCCGCAGCAGATTGGCCAGAGCGCCTTCCGGCGTGAGCGCCAGAATCGGCCGTCCGGCGCGCAAATATTCATAAGTCTTGCCGGGAATCTGGATGACGAATCTTTCCGCCAGCAGAAGGAGAAGATCCGCTTCTGTCATGCGCCGGAGCGTCTCAGGGCGACAGCGTGGGCCGAGAATGTTGACGCAATCGCTCAATCCGCATTCGACAGCCATTTCTCTCACCGAACGTCCCTCACTGGTCGCGCACCAGCCGACCAGATCAACCTGAATTTGTTCACGCGCAATTTCGCCGGAATCAATCAATCTCTTTAAGGCGCGGAATAACGGTTGCGGGTCGCGCTCGATGTAGAACTTTCCGGCGTAGATGATCAGAAACTTCCCTTCGCTCTTTTCATCGCGCCGTATGCCCGCTGGCAGATTGTCCCACTCTCCGTTGTCATAGCCGTTGGGCACGGCGGCGAATTTGTCGGCGGGGAGATGAGGATAAGTTTGCCGGAATGCGGCGACGTGTTCTTCAGTCACCCCGACAACCGCGGTGGCGCGCGTGACGACCAGCCGCTCCAACCACTTGTCCAGGCGCCCCGCAATGGCGCTGGTCGGAGTCTCCCACACGCCGGCGACCCAGGGATCCCGAAAATGCGCAGTCCATGGCAGACCGGTCAGATACGACAGCGCGAAACCGACCAGGTGATTCGTCCAGAATGGGCCGGAGGAAAATATTTGTTCCGTCTTCGACTCTCGCGCCGCTTTCAGTCCGGCCAGGATGGCGGGCAAGATCCATCCGGTGCACATGTCGGGAATGCTCAGCGCCGACAGGAGCCAACGCCGCAACTTCCCTTTCTCACTCAGCGGCGTATCGACTTCGACGGCCGTCCCGGCGGCGCCAGCGTCTTGCGTCTTGCGCCTGAAGGTTGATCTGAGCCAGCGATAAAGATCGAACGGGTGAGGCAGAAGGCGCGTTCTGACGATCGTGTCCGGCAGACCCAGTTCGGCTATTTCGTCAGCGCTCCCGCGGTAACGCTCTTCGATGTACTTCTCCTGCGCCGTCAGCACGACCGGAGACCAGCCATGCTGGGGTAGGTAGCGCGCGATCTGCACACAAGAGCGCGCTCCCATCTCCAAACTTGGGGCGAAATGATAAGCGATAAAAAGCAAGCGCCTGGGCGTCCGCTCTGGCGTCGCGATGGAGGCCAACCCGACAGATGATGCGCTCCGTTCGAGCGAATGTCGGCTTGATTCAATCTGGTAATGCTTATTGAAAACCATGTGAATCCAATTCGGTCGCGCGGAGATGAAGCGCGCCTGCTCGGCATTTAGGGAAAAAGCCAATCTGGAACAGAGCTTCTGCGCCAAATTGCGTTCAGCGGGTTTTCCGATCTCTTGTCCGCAATAAATGCAGACTTCTTCCTGATCGTAGGTTCCCCACGGATTCCCGGCGACATCCATCAACCATGAGGAAAGCGCATTTGTCTGTGAACGACTGGAACCGACGAACGTCACGCCAACCTTCCGGAGCGGAAGAAAGAGTTCCGTAAGCCGCCGTTCATCAAACACGTTGACGTGTCCCCAAGGCGGATTGCTGCGGCCACAAGACTGGCAGGTGGTGCGCCCGAGGCGAGTGTCCTGCCGGCAAGGCGCCCCAATCACGACGTGGGATTTGGCGACGCGACTCAGTTCACGGCACGCCTGTTCCAGTCCTTTGCCAGGAATGTGTTCCAGCACTTCCACGCACAGGACCACGTCGAAAGAGCCGCTGGCCAATTTCAGGCGCGTGACATTACCTTCCACGCATGTGATCCGGTCGTGCGCGATCGAAGGCTTCTCCAAATCGAGCGCAGTGACCGAGGTGAAATGCTCGGTCAGCAAGCGCGAGAGATAGCCATCGCGCGCGCCGACATCAAGAACAGAATCCTTCCCCTTGGGTATGATGTTCATTAAATCACTAATGCGTTCCTGCTCCAACGGCGTGTTGCGATAAGCTGCCATCTCTACCTTGCTCGCCGAGCGTCTGCCAATCGCATGTATGCCTTGGGTTGAATGACCGTCGTAGACATCGTGTGTACGCGCACTTTCAATCTCCATGCATCACCTCCATTGCCTAGTGGGGCGGCCCTTTTGAGGCTGAGTCGCAGCCGCATTACTCGTTTTGGCAACGCATGCCCCATTCGCCTTCCAGTCTGGTTAAAAACAGGTCACCTTGATAGATGGCTTGCAAAACCTCCAGGTTCCTGGAATGCGTAAGCGTCCAGGGGCCGCCACAGTTAAAGAAGCAATATTTGTCTGAAAATTCCTGGGCGAATTTAGGATCGAGGCGTCCGGATAACGCGATCGCTCCGTTCCGCCAGCCATGGTAGAAGAGATGGTCAAGCACTTCGCCGAACGACTTCTTTCGCCCCACAATCTGCAAAACCTCGCCCAAGCCGTCCGTGCTCAACTCGTAAAGGTACCAGCCGACCAACTCGCCATCGGCGTTGCGGAGCGCTATTTTCCGCAATTCGCCGGGGCGGGCCAGTTGATCAGCTTTCGCCAACAACCAGAACAATGAACCGTGGTCGTAATCGGGACGTAGCGCGTAGCCCGATGGGAATTGAGTGATACCAGCCAGTAGGGTCTCCAGATCCAAATCCGTCGCTTGTAGAGAGGCGCCCGGTTTGCCAAAACGATGCGGCAATGCGCGGCTTGCCATAGCGTCCACTATTTGGCACAAAGGCTTGAGTAGCGCGGCGAAAAGCCTGAACAGCCTGTTTTTCCGCGCCAGGAGGAGCAACACATACCGGCTTGGCCTCAGCAAGCGCACCCAGTTGATACTGTAAGCCAGCGCCGTAGCGCCGCCGAGACCTTCCCAAATTTTGCGGCCTACAGCGCCCCCGCTGTCAGTCAGCGACAGGTCTTGCGGGCCTGAAAAGAAGGTCTTTAAGAGTTGTACCCCGGCCAGCGTCGAACGACTGCCCTCCTCAACCATAAAATGCATGCTGGTAGCCGCCCGAATGGGCCTCCCGTGTAATAGCATCCGTCGCGGAATTATTCCGATGAATCCGACAATGGCGCCGTCGCTGGTTTCGTATACTAATGATGATATCTCTTCTGCAGCTCCCTCTTTGGTCCCCTCTACTGTCCATGGATTGTGAAAGAACATCTCTTCAAAATAGGCGTCCAGCTTCGATGACGAAGGCGCCGCCTGGCCGTTATTGAAGAAGACCTTTTGAAATAATTTCACGACTTGCGGAATATCGTTCCTGGTAAATGGGCGCACTGGATTCATCTTCTCGCCTGGCCAGCCTTTTGTACCGCTTCGACTGCTACCATGCGCTGGTCCACAAACCCGGCGATGCTGGCGATGGAGCGGAAGTTTTCGAGTTCCAGATCGTCAGTAGAGACCGAAACGCCGAACGTCTCCTCCAACTGCGTCAGCAATTCAACTAACGTCAGAGAATCAAGTAACCCGGTTTCAACTAAATCCGTGTCAACTGAAGATACGTCCAGGTTCAACTTTTTTGCGAATAGCTCAGTGAGTTTCTGGTGAACCCCATGATGTTCTATCATATCTGTTGTTTCTCCGATTCAAATTCCGTTATCCAGGCGCGCGCCGGATTTCAAAATATCCGCCGCGGGCAGGTATTTACCCTCAATCAGCGCCTTGTCCAGCCATATCCATTCATCAGCGCAGGCGACCTGAACCGCAGGTCCGGCAAGTCGCCTTACCGTCCCCGGCGCCGCATTGCACGGTTCGCCTGTCAGTCGGGCTTTGATAACGCCAATCTCCTGTTCGCCAAGTCTTGCTCGGGGAGATCCCCACGGCGAAGGGAAAGGATAGTAGTCGCAAGCTCGCGCAAGATTAACGATCTCCCTCGCCAGCCGCGACCAATTCACACGACCGTTTTCAGGCGCTTCTTTGCCAAAGTATTGCCGCTCAGTCAGGTCTTGAGGTAAGAGCGGAATCGCGTTCTCATCTCTGCTCGCCGTTTCCAACAACCACAGTAGTAACGCCACTCCCTCCTTCGTACACTTGGCGTATAAGGTTAACGCCGTGTCGGTCCGTCCAATATCAAACAGCGACTGGTAGACGATCGGCCCTGTGTCGATTCCTACCGCCATTTTGTGAATCGTTACTCCGTGAATGGCCTCCCCTCGATAGATCGCCCAACTGACGACGTTCAACCCGGCGTAACGAGGCAGCGGACCGGGATGCAGATTGAAGCTGCCGATGCGCGGGGCCTCCACGACTTCGCCATGCATGACGAATAACGAATGGGCGTTCAGAATAATATCTACCTCGGCGTCGCGGATCCGCCCTGCAAAAGCCGGATCTTTCACGAGCGACGCGGGCCAGGTCGGCAGTCCAATCTGTTCCGCCACTCGCCAGAGCGTCGAGCTGCTCAAGGACTTTTTCGTCGGCGAAGCCATCACCGCTACGATTCGATGATCGCTCCGCGCCAATGCCTTCAAAGTTTGAATGCCGGCGGATTCTTCGCCGACCAATATCACATTCATAATTTATTGAGGTTTGCAGTTGCGTGTAAGGAAAGACAAACCACGGGTGACACGGGGATCACGGGGCTAAATAGAAAGGGGATATGATTTCCCTTGTTCATTTCCCCGTGTGCCTCGCGCTCCCCGTGGTGGATCCCGTACGCTCAATTAAAATCTGATCTATATGAGCGGCACACCAAGATATGGATCGGCGGCACGACAGCGTAGGGGCAGACCTGCGTGTCTGCCCCGGTCTGGCAATTGCGCCGCTTCAGGGCATACACACAGGTCTGCCCCTACCATTCACGCAATTGAAACCTGATATGAAACTCACTACCTATGACCAATCAGCAATCTTTTAATCCTGCTCCCTGCACGGAAGGCGTAGTACTTGGCTGAATCCCGAAGAGCCGATGCGCCGTAGGGCTTCGGGTTCAACCCTCTTTTACGGAGATTGGCGTTGGCGCAATAGACGATCCGCTGGCGCTCAGATGCGAGAGTGCGGAAAGTGACGCTGAAGGAAATGGAAACCTCGGCGCCATTCCGCACCCAGTGAGGCGCCACCACAGGAAAGTGCAACCCCGTCCCCGGCGTCAACTCAAAGATGGAGCCCCTTTGCTGATATTCCTCTTTGAAGACTATCTGTCTGGCGACGTCGGAAAAATATTTCTCGAGCGCGATCTCTGATAGAACCGATCGGTCTCTGCCGTCCCAGACGCTGACTTGTTTTTTGCCGCGAATCTGGAGCAGGAAATTGTATTCGGGGTCCATGTGAAAGGGCGTGATGGAGTGAGGGGATGAGATGAAAATGAATCCCTCCCTCCGAAACATGCCCGGATCAACAGGTTCGGAAAAAAGCTGAACTTCATCCAGACAGCGATCCAGCAACTGGCGGTATTCCGGATCGAGTTCGACGTTATTTATTACCATCCACGAGCGGCATTCCTCGATCTGACGGATCGTCTCCTGAACCGACAGTCCAGTGCGCGGCCCCTCGTACAGGCCGGCGCCAACCGAGATGTCCGCCCTGTTGTATTTGACCTTTTCCTCGGGTAAGCGATTCGCAAGCTCGATCAAGCGCCGGAGAGAAAATAAAGGGTGGTCGGCGAGATGATGCCTGATGGGAAACGGGGCGCGGTTGAAACCGGCGCGAAACGCCTCGCCATCAATCTCCAATAACCTGGGCATTGGCGCCTCATCCGTGCTAAGAAGATCCCGTTTGGTAATTTGCAAGCGTTTTCTTTGCAGAAGGTCTCGGCGGAAAATCTGGCGATTACCCCACTTCAACAAAGGGATCGTCGCGAGCGCCAAATCCCCCTGAGGCTTGCCCGCGCTGACAACCACGGTTTGAATCGCCCGGCGATCTGTCCACAGATGATTGATCATAAAACGATCAGGGTCGGCGCAAGAGTCCATCCATCTGGTTTGCGGATGATCGTGCAGCAGGCGAATGTTCTCCAACTCCAGGAGCACGCCTGGCGAATAGCGCGCGTACTCCTCGTCGAATGCGATCTTGAAGGCGAAAGACCCGGCCCCGGAGAGAAAGTTGATCTTGTACGCGATTGGTCTGCCGTTAAAACGGAGCGCGAGCATCATCAACTTGCCGCGCTGGAAAGCCTCCCTGGCGACCTCTACGAAGAACTTCCGGTCGGTCTCATCGCAAACGAGCGCGCGGCCCCCTTTGCCTTTCCAACTCTCCGCCTCGAACTCCATAAACTCCTCGATCCAGGCGTCGGCGTCGGCGCCCGGATCGAGCGCCCTGTATTCGAGATTGCCCGTCTCTGCAAGGCGCCTCTCCTGACGCCTGTACTCTTTTCTTCGGGCGCGATGCAGCGCGGAGAGGATATAGACTTCGGCGTCGGCTGCGGGCCGAAATAGCGCGCGCGTGAAAGACTCCGCAACGTAGTTAAATTTCGAATTGCTGTGAAGGTAATCGACCAAGAGATGATGGAATGGCCCTTCGCCTGGAACGAAACCAAACTCCATCAGCGAGCAGTTGTGGCTACCTGCGTCCAGCCATTCGAAGAACGCGGCGAGCGCCTCATGCCCATACCCCGCCCTCAGGAGCGGCGCGCACAGATAAATCATCTCCGGCTTCCTCCATAAGCAGAGCGTTTTTAGCGGCAACTTACTGGAGACTCCTTCGCAATGATCTCTGAGTTCGAGAGGGAAAAGGCCGCACAGCAACGGCGCCCCGAGCAGGCGCGCCGGATCGGGAGCCTGGACGAGCACGAACAATGAGCGCCTGTCAGCGCCATAAGCCCGAAGCGCAGGCATCAGCATCCAAGGCTCGTAAAATACATTCGGCTCGATGGCGGCGCCAGCCAAGTCTTCCCATGCGGCGACATGCTGCTCCAGCGAGGTCAAATCTTTGACGACCACCACCGACATCTTTGCGCTGGCGTCTGTTACGGCGCCGCCGGACAGGCGCGTTTCGGTCGCCGCCCGCCGAGCCTGGGGCATCGGCGCTCCAATGACTGATCTCCTGGTTACCGCCCCTTTTGTCGGGTCGGTCCTCGTCGCCCAGCGGGTGAAACTCATCTTCATTTTTCTTCCTCCATGCGTCCGCAAGTTTCATACGCCGCAACGACTGACGGGTCGCACAATTCGAGCGAGCGCGGCCGCGGTTCAACACGGTAATGTGAATTGCTCATTTGTGATGTCGTATTCCCCGTTTGGTATTGTCAGCAAGATGGCGTCGCCGCCAATTTCGTGGCCTCGGCCACTTCGGTTTGCCTGATCGGGCGCAGCCGGTAATTTCGGTAAAGGCCTGGTTCGCCGCTGTGCCCATCGACGGCGGCGAGAGCGATGTTGAACGCCTCGCGCGCGGTGGCGAAATGTATTTTGAACCGCCCGTCGCGATCCGCCCATTCAAGCGTCTCCTGCAAGAACCGCCCCGCCGGTTCGCCGATGGTCGCGGCCTGATCGTTCGTGAAAAAGCCGTGGCAGTAGAGCTTGATGAAAATCCACTCCGGTCGCCCATGAACACATATGCCGGCGCTTCGCCATCGGCGCAAACGTTCGGGCGTGAGCGGATAGCCGGCCGTCAAAGCGCCGTCGTCGATCCGCGGCGCGGGCAATCCACGCCACCGCCGGCCCCAATCGAAGACCAGCGGGCCAGTCAATAGAACTGGCCACGTTATCATTGCGCCGACGCGCAGGTTCTTCCCCGTCCAGTGCGGGACGGGTTCGTCGAGCGGGCGGCCGCATTGGTATAGCGCGTTGATTCGCGGCGTCTGGGGCTGCAGCGGCGCCGCGGGCAAGGTCAGATCGGCGTAACAACCGGTTTCGGCCAGAATCCGCATCTCGGAATCCACGCCGCAGCAGCGCCCGCCCATCGAGTTGGCGAGCGCCAGATTGCCATGCACAAACGCATATCGGGGCTGCCCTATTCCATCGAGTCTCGAAAGGCATTGGTGCTCTTCGGAGAGCAGATCACGGAACTCTTCCAGCGCTCGCCGCAAATTCTCGGCCGTGTCCGGCTTCTCGACGCCGTGATGCAGATGAACTTCCACTTCGCCAAGGCCGTCCGCTTCCAGTTCGGCCAGTTGTTCGAGCAGCGGGCGGTGATACTGCTCGGCCGGATAGAAATAGGTGTGGCGGAACGGCGTTCCATCGCAGTCACGCGTAGCGCGGCCAATGGCGCGAGCCTCCTTACACCATTCGTCCACACGCGTTCGTTGCGTCGCCAGATCAACCATGCCGTATCGTTCATCCCACGACGGCTCGAAGTGGTTCGCCACAACCAGGATGAGATGCGCGCGACCATTGCCGGCGCGCGTCCTCAGCCTCCTCAATGTTTGGCGCGCCATCTCGCCGGCGCGCCACAGGGGGTAACGGCTCAGCCAGGGGAGCGACCATTTGAGTTTGTCGAAAAAGCCTGGAGCGGATGCTTGCATCAGTGGCGCCACAACCAAACGAACGATAATAAGATGGACGCCGCAAGCTCGACGATCTTGTCAACGTCCTCCTCCTTGTTTACCGAGAGGTCTTTGCTGTCCGCGTCAAACATTGACTGGCGCATCCGAGCCTGACGCCAGCGGCGCCATAACGCCAGCGCCCGCGCCGGCAGAAGAGTTTGCGCGGCGGCGCGCCCGGCCTCCGCGGCGCGATCGCACACGACCGCCAGTCGCGCGGGCAGACTGTCGCTCGCCACCTGTACCGCGAAGGTGGCGCGGGTTTCGTTCGCCCACTCAAATTTGTAAGTCTCCGCCCCACGCAACATGTCGTAGAATTTCACCCCGCGCTCGACCGCGCCGGCGATGGAAAGCCCGATCACGGTGAACCCCAGACTATGTTTGGCCCACGCCGGGTCATAGCCGGAGAGGTAAAAACAATACCGCTCTCCGCCGCTAATACCGTAAAGCGACGCGCGGCACGCGCCGTCAATCCATATCTCTTCGAATCGCAGCCGCCCGACACACGCCAGTCGCACTACAACATCGCGATGAAAATCCTTGAGCGATTGACGTCCGGTGGCGCTGGAGCCGCCTCGACTGGCCCAGGACGACTCGTGCAACGCGAGGAACCTTTCAAAAGCCTCCACCGCCTGATCGGGATCGGTAACCACGCGGTAATCGAACCCCGGCAGCCTTCGCAACCGGCGCAGGTTTCGAGAGAAGTAAGCGGCGCGCGAGGAACTGCGCAGCAACTCTCCCCGGGGCTTATCGAGCCTCACTTGCGGGCAGACATATCGCGGTTCGAGGCGATACTTGAAATTCGTATCGCTGCCGAAGCGACAGGCCAGCCACGGCGCGCTGGGCGAATCGCATGGCAACCCATCAAGCTCCAGGGTGTCGAATTCGATGTGTTCCGCGATGTGCCCGAAGAGAACATTGGCGCATTCCTGTTCGTAACCGGGCAGCGCCAGCACGTCCAGATAATCCGAACCGCCGAGCTGGTCGCCGAGAAACGAGATTCGACGAACGCGCGCTGGCGTTCCTTTCAATCGTCGCTCCTCTTCGCCTAGCGCCAACAATCCGACCAGCAGACCGCCTTCTCGCGCGCAGAACAGGCGCGGATGTTTTTCACGCCCCAACCATTTGTGCCAGGCCGAGATCCATTCCCAGGAAAGGAATGGCGACGCGTTGGTCGCATTGAAAAGCGCCTGCCACTCCAGCGCCAATGACGACAAGGCCTCGGAGCCACTCATCTCTTCCACTACCAATCTGCTCACTTCAATTCCTCACCTGATGTTAACGAACACCGTATTGGCGGGCTGCCCGTCAACAGTCAAAACAATGTCTACTTAGTTGACTTTGCCGTTCAGCGCGTCAAAGTCGCACCCGATGTCTTTGCCGTCGGCGCCGGCGTTTTTAAAAGGGCTGGCTGGCGCAAGGCGGTAATCTCCTAGGGAACGCGGCCACGTATTGACGAATTTCATCGAGCCGCGCTTCCCAACTTTCGCCACGCACCACCTCACTGCGCTCCACGCTCGGCCCGGGGTCGAGCAGCGCCCGCTCGACCTCATACAGAAAACTTTCGCGATCCCGGCCGATGCGGCAGCAACCCAGCGCCTCCACTTCAGGAATCGCGGTCGAAACCACTTGTAAACCCGCCGCCAGATATTCGCGCGCCTTGAGTGGGTTCGCGTTCAATGTCAGCTCGTTGATGCGAAACGGCATCAAGGCGACATCGAAACCTTTGCAGTACGCGGGGAGCGCGCTGTATGGCTTGCGCCCGAGCAGATGGACGTTGGGCAGGCGTTCGAGCGATGAGACGTCGGTCGTCGCCTTGCCGAGCGCCACCAGCGACCCGGTCGAAAAACGCTCGGCCACGCTCGCCATCAGCTCCACATCCACCCAATCGGCGATTAAACCGAAGAAACCGATCACCGGGCGGGGAAGGCCGGCGATCTCTTCCGGCGCGACCGTTTCGGCGTCGAGCGCGCGGCGGAAGTGCGCATAATCCACGCCGTGCCGGACGAGCGCCGTGCGCGGGTTGAACGGCGCTTTGGATTGATAGAGCCGGTCGGCCGAGACGATTACTAAATCGGAGCGCCGCAGCAGTCGCTGCTCCAACTCGGCGAGCGCCTTCGAGTCCACGCCCGTGAAGGCCGTGTACTCATCCACGCAGTAATAAATGACCGTCTCTTCACCCAACTCGCCCGCAATCACCGAGGCCGCCGGATTGAAGACCCAGTTGATAGCCTGCTTGAACTGGAGCCGGCGCATCGCGCGTTTGATCTGCCAGCGCAGAAACCCGCGGTTGAAGGCGCGAACGGTCGGATTGCCGTAAGCGGGAATTGCCAGCGGGTTGAGCGTGAAGATGTTCGGCTCGACCTCCCGCAGCGGGCTTGCCGCCGCCGCCAGCTTCCAGAACGCCCGGCTCAAATCGGCCTTGGACGCGGTCGGCGTTCGGTAGCCGATGGAATTGACCCACAGCAC
>Ga0111538_10008310_pt1 | contig 13936 bp, 9 predicted proteins | sample SoiMethybrSBSTD1_FD_79669 | JGI IMG/M metagenome (GOLD analysis project Ga0111538, IMG submission 79669) | Bulk soil microbial communities from a Populus tree surrounding site in Tennessee, USA - Soil MetaG P. TD hybrid SBSTD1 (version 2)... | ecosystem: Environmental > Terrestrial > Soil > Tree...
CCCGAGCTGAAGCTGCACCAGTGCGGCCTGCCCAAGAAGATGGCCCTGGAGCTGTTCAAGCCCTTCATCTACTCCAAGCTGGAGAAGGAGGGCCTGGTCACCACCATCAAGGCGGCCAAGGAGATGGTGGAGCAGCAGCGGCCGGAGGTGTGGGACTTCCTGGAGGACGTGATCCGCGAGCACCCGGTGCTCCTGAACCGCGCCCCCACCCTGCACCGCCTGGGCATCCAGGCCTTCGAGCCCATCCTGGTCGAGGGCAAGGCCATCAAGATCCACCCCCTGGTCTGCACCGCCTTCAACGCCGACTTCGACGGCGACCAGATGGCCGTACACGTGCCCCTCAGCCCGGAGGCCCAGATCGAGGCCAACGTGCTGATGTTGTCGTCCAACAACATCCTCTCCCCGGCCAACGGCCAGCCCATCGCGGTGCCCAGCCAGGACATCGTGCTCGGCTGCTACTACCTGACCCGGGAGAAGAAGGGGGCCCGCGGCGAGGGCCGCGCCTTCGCCAGCATGGAGGACGTGATCATCGCCCTGGAGCACGAGGAGGTGGAGACGCTCACCCCCATCCGCCTCATGTACACCGGCGAGCTGATCGACCTGACCACCGTCTACGACGACCAGGACGTCATCCACACCGAGGTGCAGACGATCCGCAACCAGATCGTGAACACCACCGTGGGCCGCGTCATCCTGAACGACCACCTGCCCAAGGGCGTGCCCTACGTGAACGGCCTGCTGCGCAAGAAGGGGCTGCAGAACCTGGTGCAGTACTGCTCGCTGCGCTTCGGCCTGGAGAAGACGGTCGAGATGCTGGACGTCATCAAGGACCTGGGCTTCAGCTACGCCACCCGGGCCGGCATCTCCATCGGCATCGACGACCTCATCATCCCGGAGCTGAAGCAGACCCTGGTCACCACCGCCTCCAAGGACGTGATCGACGTGGAGCGGCAGTACCTGGACGGGGCCATCACCAACGGCGAGCGCTACAACAAGGTCATCGCCATCTGGTCCAGCGTCACCGAAAAGGTGGCCGACGCCATGTTCACGGAGATGGAGAAGCAGGACGGCTCGGCCGAGTTCAACCCCATCTACATCATGGCCGACTCGGGGGCCCGCGGCTCCAAGCAGCAGATCCGCCAGCTGGCCGGCATGCGCGGCCTGATGGCCCGCCCCTCGGGCGAGATCATCGAGAACCCCATCACCTCGAACTTCCGTGAGGGGCTCACCGTGCTGCAGTACTTCATCTCCACCCACGGCGCCCGCAAGGGCCTGGCCGACACCGCGCTCAAGACGGCCGACTCCGGCTACCTGACCCGCCGCCTGGTGGACGTCTCGCAGGACGTGATCATCTCCGAACACGACTGCGGCACCGTGGACGGCATCGACATCCGGCCCATCATCGAGTCGGGCGAGGTCATCGAGCCCCTGCGCGACCGCATCGTGGGCCGGGTGAGCCTGGAGGACATCAAGGACCCCTTCGGCGGCGAAGTCATCGTGAAGGCCAACGAGGAGATCACCGAGGAGACGGCCAACGAGGTGCAGGCCTCGGGCATCGAGAAGGTGCGCATCCGCTCCGTGCTCACCTGCGAGTCGGCCCGCGGCGTGTGCGCCCTCTGCTACGGGCGCGACCTGGCCACCGGCAAGCTGGTCGAGCTGGGCATGGCGGTGGGCGTCATCGCCGCCCAGTCCATCGGCGAGCCGGGCACCCAGCTGACCATGCGCACCTTCCACATCGGCGGCACGGCCAGCCACCAGCGCGAGCAGACCACCCTGGAAGCCAAGAACGGGGGCACGGTCAAGTTCCACAACGTGAACACGGTCAAGAACAAGAAGGGCGACCTGGTGGTCATCAACCGCCAGGGCGCGCTGGTCATCGTCGACCAGAAGGGCCGCGAGCGCGAGCGCCACGCGGTGGTGTACGCGGCCAAGCTGAAGGTGAAGGACGGGGCCGAGGTCAAGCCCGGCCAGCTGCTGGTCGAGTGGGACCCCTACTCGTTCTCCATCCTCACCGAGGAGGCCGGGCAGGCCGCCTTCAAGGACGTGGTCGACGGCCAGACCGTTCACGAGCAGGTGGACGAAAACACGGGCATGGCCGCCCAGGTCGTCTCCGAGTCCACCGACGAGAAGAAGCAGCCCCGCATCGAGGTCAAGGACGACAAGGGCAAGACGCTCAAGAAGTACCTGCTGCCGGCCGGCGCCCACCTCATGGTGGAGGACGGCAACGAGCTGAGCCCGGGCGACGTGCTGGCCAAGATCCCGCGCGAGACGGCCAAGACCAAGGACATCACCGGAGGCCTCCCGCGCGTGGTCGAGCTCTTCGAGGCCCGGCGGCCCAAGGAGCCGGCGGTCATCACCGAGATCGACGGGGCCGTGCGCTACGGCGACGTGGCCAAGCAGCACCGCAAGATCTTCGTCACCGGCGACGACGGGGACCAGAAGGAGTACCAGCTGCCCCGCGGCGCCCACATCAACGTGCAGGAAGGGGAGCGCGTGAAGGCCGGCGAGCCGCTGATGGACGGCCCCATCGACCCCCACGACATCCTGCGCGTGCGGGGCGAGAAGGAGCTGCAGCGCTACCTGGTGGACGAGATCCAGGAGGTCTACCGCCTGCAGGGCGTGAACATCAACGACAAGCACATCGAGGTGATCGTCCGCCAGATGATGCGCTGGGTGAAGATCGAAGACGTGGGCGACACCGAGTTCCTCATCGAGGAGGTGGTGGACCGCTTCAAGTTCGTCCACGAAAACGACCACCTCTCGGCCGCGGGCAAGAAGACGTCCACCGGGCGCCCGCTGCTGCTGGGCATCACCAAGGCCTCGCTCTCCACCGACTCGTTCATCTCGGCGGCCAGCTTCCAGGAGACGACGCGCGTGCTCACGGAGGCGGCCATCAGCGGCAAGGTGGACTACCTGCGCGGCCTGAAGGAGAACGTCATCATGGGCCGGCTCATCCCGGCCGGGACCGGCATGGAGTTCTACCGGCGCATCAAGATCCCCGAGGAGATCATCGAGCGGACCGTGCCCGGCCTGGAAGGGGAATACGCCCCCGACTTCCTGGAGCCGGAGCACGTGAAGGAGGGGGCGGGCGTCTAGCCCCCCTCGCCGGTCCGGGACGTGAAAAGGGCCTTCAGCGGCGACGCTGAAGGCCCTTCGTGTTCGAGGCCGGGCTCAGGGGACGAAGTTCTCGTCCGCCGTCTCGGGCTGCCGGTTCGGGACCCGCGTCAGGAACAGCTTGAGCGACCAGCACTCGATGCTCAGCGTGTCGTCGAGGAACACGAAGCTCAACTCCCAGCGGCTGCGGCTCGCCCTCTTGCCCTTGAAGAGGTCGAAGTTGCGCGGGTTGGAGGGCCTGTAGTCCGCGTTGTAGGGGGCACCGGAGCCGGGAAAGGCGGGCGCGCCCTCCTTGAAGGTCGAGCGGTCGACGCAATCCCTCCCGATGCCCGCCCCTGTGAGCGGCCGATTGTCGAGCAGCTCGAGGTTGAACAACTGAACCGTGATGGGGGTCGAGTTATCGAGAAGGACGAGCTCGGCCAGCGTCTCGCCTCGGGCCGTAGCCGCGGGCAGGTTTCCCTTGGCGTAGAACGTCACCTCCAGGTTGCCGACCACGCAGTCGGGCGTCAGCTCCGGAACCAGGATCCCCGACCGGACACTCCTCGTGCCGGTGCGGGGTGTGTCACTCGCGGTGAGCGTCACCGAGCCGGGGCAGGTACCCGGAGGCACGCTCGGCGGCGTGGTCGGGGGCGTGGTCGGCGGCGTGGTCGGTGGTGTGGTCGGCGGTGCGGTCGCCGGAGAGCTGGGGAACGTCTCCGGCGTCGGCCCCGCGCTGGGGAACGTCTGCGGCGTTGGACCGGCGCTGGGGAACGTCTGCGGCGTCGGCCCGGCACTGGGGAAGCTCTGCGGCGTCGGACCAGCGGTCGGGAAGACGGGCGGCGACGGCGTCTCCTGGGCCCGGACCGCGCCGTTTTCATCCGAGCCGTTGCCCTGGGCCACCTGGCTCGGCGTCTGGGGGGCGTGCTCCGCGCAAGCCACCACGATCAGGGTCGCTACGGCGGCACCGCCGGCGGCGGCCAGCCATCGTCTCATCTTTGCCCCCTCCTCCAGGACTGGAGCACTGTTAGGCCGTTGGATGTCACATGATTGATCAAGGCCGCGGCAGGCTGGATAGCCGGTGTGACACTCATTCCATGTGTACCACTCGGGAAGGCCGTCTGTGTCCCCGCCCGCCCGTGCCGCTGGGCGCTTGCTAACATCGACCTCATGACCCGGCCGATCTGCCTCGGGGTGGTCCTGCTCGCCGCCCTGGCCGGCGCCGGGTGCCGGCCCGCGGGCCGCCTGCCGCCCGGCAGACACGCGGCACCGGACGCGCCGCGTGGCCCGGAGCTGCCGCCCGAGCAGGCGGCGGCCGCGCGCGACGAGGCGCTGGCCCGGGCCCGCGTCTGGCGGGAGCCGATGCTGCCCGTGAACCTGGCCGACCTGGCCGCCAACCCCGACGGCCCCGGCTCCTTCCGCGTGGACGACGAGATCGTCTGCCGCTACGAATACCGCTCCTCGCCCGGCTATTCGCCCAAGTTCCGCTGCGTGCTGCCGGGGGGCGAAGCGGTGAAGGTGAAGTACGGCTGGAACAGCCGCGAGGTGCGCACGGAGGTGGCGGCCACCCGCCTCCTCTCCGCCCTGGGCTTCGGGGCCGACCGCATGTCCGTGGTGCGGCGCGTGCGCTGCCAGGGCTGTCCGCTCTATCCCCACGAGAAGCTGTCCTGGCTCAACGCCTTCTTCGCCGACCTCGGGCGGACCCGCCGCTTCGACACCGCGGTGGTGGAGCGCAACCTGCCCGGGCACACCATCCAGGCGGCGGAGCCCGGAGGGTGGAGCTTCCGCGAGCTGGCCCGGATCGACCCCAGCCGTGGCGGCTCGGGACGGGCGGAGGTGGACGCCCTGCGCCTCATGGCCGTCTTCCTGGCCAACTGGGACCTGAAGGACTCCAACCAGCGCCTCACCTGCCTGCCCGAGGAGGTGGCCGGCAAGGGGAGCGGCCCCTGCGCCCATCCCCTGGCCTACATGCAGGACGTGGGCACCACCTTCGGCCCCCACTCGCTGAACGTGAAGGCCTGGCGCGAGCGCCCGGTCTGGGCCGACCCGGCCACGTGCCGGGTCAGCATGCGCGGCCTGCCCTTCGACGGCGCCACCTTCGAGGATGCCACCATCTCCGAGGCCGGGCGCCTCTTCCTGGCCGAGAGGCTGGGCGCGGTGGGCGCGGAGCAGCTGGGCGCCCTCTTCCGGGCCGCGCGCTTCGACCGCTATCCCTACCGCCACGCGGAGGACGCCGACGTGGACGGCTGGGTGGACGCGTTCCAGCAGCGCGTGCGCCAGATCGTCGATCACCCTCCCTGCCCGGAGCCGTGACCCCCGCCGTCCTCGTGTTCGCCCTGGCGGCCGCGCTCCCGCCGCCCGCGCTCGAGCCGCCCTGCGCGCCCTGCATCACCTGGGAGGTGGGCCCGTCCCGCGCGGCCGCGCTGGCCCGCGGGGACGCCGGCCCCGGCCTGCACATCCTCCTTCAGGAGACGCTCCAGGAGCCGATTGCAGCGGATGTTGTCGGCCGGCTGCGCGGGCGGGGCGTGGCCGTGCTGCTCGGCATCGGCGAGGCCAGCGCGGCCGCCCTGCCCGAGAGCGAGGGCGTCGTCATCCGCCTGGCGGCCTCCTCCGCCCTGACTCCGGGCGAGCGCGCCTTCGGCCTGAAGTCGCTCGCCACCCGGCTGCGGGCGGGCGACCCCAGGCTGCGCGTCGGCCTGGAGGGCAGCGACGCCGCGCTGGCGGAGGCCCTGGCCGGCGGCCTGGGCGCCTACGTGGACTTCGTGGTGACCGGTGGGGCGCGCCCGTCCTCCTTCGCCGGCGAGTCCTGGAGCCGCCGGCGCCTGGCGTCGGCGGAGGACGTGGCGCCGCTGCTCCAGCACGGCGGGCCGGTGCTGGCCGCGTGGCCCGAAGACGCCGCGCTGGCCGACACCCCGCTGGCCCTGGCCGCGCTCGACGCGCTGCTGCAGGTCACGCTGGCGCCGCTGCCCCACGTGGCGGCGGCGTGCGAGACGGACGGCGCCGCGCCCGCGCCCTGCGCCGCGCCGGCGTTCCTCGGCCCCGACGGGTCGCTGCTCCTGCTGGTGACGCCCCAGGGGCCGGTGCGGGCGTTGCGCGTGCCGGCGCCGGGAACGGTCCAGGCCGGGATGGCCGCGCGCGTGCTGTCCCTGACGCGTCCGGCGCCGCCGGCGGTGGCCGGGGTGGCGGTGGTGGGAGAGGCCGTCCGCTTCGCGCTGGACGCGAGCGACGCTCCCTTCCTGCTCGAGGTGGAGGGATGGGGCGCGCAGGCCGGCGTCTTCGGGAGCGGCGTGGACGTGGTAGCCGGCCGGGGCCTGGCCGTGGAGGAGGTGCTGGCCCGCCACCAGGCGGCGGCCGCCCGCCAGCGCCGGCTGGCGCCGGCCTCGGTCGCCACCGGGACGCTGGTCATCGCCTTCCAGGCGCCCGGCCTGACGGCGCCGCTCACGATCACCGCGGACGTGAGGATCTACAGCGGGCCCGGCGGCACCGAGGTCGAGCAGCGCCACCTGCGTCTCGACGGCGTCTCCCTGGAGGGGGACGCGGTGCCCCGGCTGCCCATCGTGGAGCCCGAGCGCGTGGCGGTGCCGCCGCTCACGCTGGTGCTGGGCAGCGCCTACCGCTACGCGCTGCGCGGCATGGAGCGCGTGGGCGCGCGCGAGTGCTACCGCGTGGCCTTCGACACGCCGCCCGGCATCCGCCCCGGCCTGCGGGGCCAGGCCTGGATCGAGGCGGCCGGCTTCTCCCTGGTGCGGCTGCAGGCCGTGCAGACCGGCCTGCGTGGCCCCATCGTCTCCTCCGAGCAGACCGACGAGTTCGCGCCCCGGGAGGTTGCGGGAGCCACCCTGTGGCTGCTCTCGCGCAGCACCGTGCACCAGGCCTACGAAGGGCCCGCCTTCCGCACCGCCATCGACCGCGTGCTTGAGGTGCGGGAGCAGGAGGTGGACCCGCCGGACTTCGCGCGCCGCCTGGCCGCCGCCCACGCCTCGCCGGCGGTCATGCTGCGCGAGACCGAACACGGCTACGTGTACCTGAAGAAGGCGGCGCCCGCCCCGTCCGCCGCCGCCGGCGACGCGGGCACGCGCGTGCCGGCGGGCAAGGCCACCGCGGTGCGCACGCTGGCCCTGGGCCTGCTGGTGGACCCGAACATCGGCGACCCGCTGCCCTTCGCCGGCGGCGGCTACTCGGACTTCGACTTCCTGCACACGGGCACCCAGCTCAACGCCTTCCTGGCCGGCGCCTTCGCCCAGCTCTCCTGGCAGGCGCCGGCGCTCTTCGGCAGCCGCTGGCGCCTGCAGATGGCCGGCCAGGCCAGCCTGGTGGAATACAACGACCGCGTGTTCCGCCGCGGCGTGGAGCAGTACGGCGAGAACCTGCGCCAGCGGCCCGCCCGGATGGCCCTGGAGGTCTCGCGGCCGCTGGGCGCGCGCTGGCGCGGGCGGGCCGGCTACGAGCTCGAGTACACACGGCTGCGCGGCTCCGACCTGACCACCGCCGTCTTCGCCCTGCCCGACAGCCACCTGGCGCACGGACTGCGCCTGGCCCTCGACGGCCAGCAGGGGCCGTGGAGCGCGTCCCTCTGGTGGCGCGCCGCCCGCCGCCAGCACTGGAGGGCGTGGGGGCTTCCGGGCGACGCCGAGGGCGCGCTGCCGCGCGGCTCGTACCAGCGCTACGGGGCCACGCTGGCCCGCACGGTCATCGCCTCGCCACGGCTGCTGGGCCGCCTGGAGCTGGACGCGCTGGTCGGGCAGGGCCTCGACCGGTTCAGCCGCTACTCCTTCGACGGGTTCGAGAACCGCCTGGTCGGGTACCCGGTGGCCAGCGTGCGTTTCGACCGCGGCCTGGTGGGCCACGGCCTCGTGTCCTGGCGGGCGCGCCCCGGGCTGCGCCTGCAGGCCCTGTTGGACGTGGCCCGGGTGCGCGACGCCGGTTTCGAGCAGGGCGGGCGCACGCTGGTCGGGCTGGGCGCGGGCGTGGAGGCGGCGCTGCCCTGGCGGACGCTGCTGGCCGTCGACGGGGGGTACGGCCGGGACGGGCTCGACCGCGACGGGCGGCGGGGCACGCAGACCCTGCGCCTCACCGTCTTCCGCGTGTTCTGAGCGCGCCATCCGCGGAGACCGCTACGGCCCCGGGATGTTATCCTCGGTGTCCAACCCAGGCGTGCCCGCCCGGCCCGCCGCCCAGGGAGGTGGAGATGGTGGCTCGGCGTCTGCGTGTGCGGAGAGTGCTGGCGGCTGCGGCCGCGCCGGCGATCATGGTCATGGCCGTGCTGATCGGCGCCTGCGGCGGCGGCGGCTCACCCGCCGGGCCCGCTGCCCCCTCCCCGATTCCCGTCACCAGCGCCACCCCTCCCTCCACGGCCGTGCAGAGCGCCTGCCAGCGCATCGGCTTCGGCACCGGCACCGGCAACGACTGCCCCCGCCCCGGCGCCACCTTCCAGGCCCAGGTGGAGACGGCCATGGACCGGGTGATCGCCACCCAGCCCTCCGTCTTCGACCTGGGCTCTCCGGGCGGGCCGGGCAGCTACCGCGTGCTGAAGGTGGGGCAGTACTACGTCGGCCTCATCGCGGAGCTCGACCGGCAGGGCCTGTGCGCCGACTACGACGGCGAAGAGCTGCAGGTGAAGAGCAGCAACGGCTTCAACGACCAGTTCGACGTGCTCACGTCCCAGAACTTCATCCTGCGCGGCGACGCCTCCTACAAGTCGACCTGCTCGCCGGCCGCGTTCCCCCGGCAGACGGCGGCCCCGCCGGCCACCGAGGGCTGCTCGCTGGCCCCCAGCCGCGAGAAGGCCTGCGGGCGTGAAAGCGCGACCCTGCTCTCGGTGGTGGAGGCCGGCATCGACCAGGTGGTGCGCGAGCACCCGGAGTTCTTCGACACCGGCGACACCCAGCCCGGCACCGGCTTCATCCGCATCCTGAACGGCGATGCCTACTTCAAGGCCCTGGCCGCGGCCATCAGCACCCGCGGGGTGTGCGCGCGCTACGACGGCGAGGAGATGGCCGTGAAGCGCGACAACAGCTATTCGGAGCAGTACGACCTCTACGGCGGCATCGGCTACGCCCGCCGCGGCGAAGGCTCCTACCGCGTCACCTGCTACCCGGCGGCGTTTTAGGCGCTACTTGATCGTGAGCGGGTTGGGCGTGCCGTATTCGCTGTCGTAGAAGAGCGGCACGTCCTGGTAGGTCTTGCGCTCGAAGTCGTAGACCAGGCAGTGGTCGTAGGGGTACGAGTAGACGTGCAGGCTGGTGGCCCGCTGGCCGTATTCGGGCAGGTTGAGCACGGCGTGCACGGGCATCTCCGGCTCCACGAACGAGGGGCGCCCGGGCACCATCTCCAGGCGGTTGGCCGGGCGCAGCTCGCAGAAGCCCTTCGACTCGTCCTGGCTCACCACCTCGTAGTTCTGCACGGCCAGCCGGCCCACCGGCACCGACATCCAGCAGTTCTGACCCTGGTGGTTGTGGATGCGCGAGCGCTGGCCCACGTCCCAGCACAGGGCCAGCAGCTCGAACTGCGCGCACTTGTAGACCAGGTTGCGCGTGTAGTGCGTGGCCTCGTAGCGCAGGTAGGCGTCCATGCTCCCGGGATCGACCGGGTTGTCCTGGATGTAGCGGCCCACGTTGGGGTGCGTGAAGTCGGGCCCGGCGATGGCGCACAGCCCGTCGATGAACTGCTGCAGGGATTTCAGGCCAGGCACGTGCACCTCCATCACATGCGCCGGTAGCGCGGGCCGCTGCCGCCCTCCCGCGGCGTCCAGCGGGGGCCGATCACGTCGGTGGCCTTGCAGTCCACGCAGTTGGGCGGGTTCACCACCAGCTTGTCGCCGCTGCGCTCGTAGACGCCGGCCGGGCACATGTGCTCGTACAGCGTGGCCACCTCCGGAGGGACGTTTTCGCCCACGATCAGGTGGGAGGGGATGTCGTCGCGGGTGGCGTTGCCGGCCTTGAACACGGCGTCGAGCTTGCGCACCGTGTGGGGCCCCTCCACCGGCGCCCCGTCGGAGGCGCCCGCCCGCCGCGGCGCCTCCGCGTCCGTCTCCGACTCGATGTGGCCGCCGGGGAAGGCGCCCCGGGTCAGCGACATGAGGGCGGCCTTGGCCCCGCCCACGTAGGTGCCGGACTTGAAGGCCAGGCGCATGTTCCGCCGCTCGCGCAGGTCCTTCACGATGAAGCTGCCGTCCACGGCCGTGTCGTAGGCGGAGAGCGCGTCGGCGGTGGGCTCGCCCTTCTGCAGGGCGTTGAAGATGGCGCGCGCGGCCAGCATCCCCGAGTGCATGGCGTAGTGGATGCCCTTGAGCGAGGCCACCTCCACGTAGCCGGCGGCGTCGCCCACCATGAGCAGGCCGTGGCCGGAGCGGCGCTTGGGCAGCGCGTAGTAGCCGCCCTCGGGAATGGTCTTGGCCCCCCACTCCAGCAGCTCGCCGCCGGCCAGGTACGGCTTCACCAGCGGGTGGTTCTTGAGCCGCTGCAGGAGCTGGTGGACGTCGAGCGTGGCGTCGCGGTAGTCGAGGCCCACCACCAGGCCCAGGGCCATCACGTTCGGCTCCAGCGGGTACATGAAGCTGCCGCCGAAGGCGTCCGCGGGCAGCGGCCAGCCCAGGGTGTGCACCACGGCGTCGAGCGGGACCTTCGTCTCCCACAGCTCCTTCACGCCCAGGGCGAAGATCTGCGGGTTGAGGGAGGCCACGTCCTGCCACTTCATCCAGGCCTGCGAGAGCGCCCCCCGCGTGCCCTCGCTGAGGACCGTGACCCGGGCCGCGATGTCGGTGGGGGGCGTGAAGCCGCCCCCGGGCGTGCCGTCGCGCTTGAGGCCGCTGGGGGTGGTGCGGACGCCCACCACCTTCTGGTCCTGGACCAGCAGGGAGTCGGCCGGGTAGCCCGTGAACATGTTGACGCCCAGGCCCTCGGCCTTTTCGCCCAGCCAGCGCACGATCTCGCAGATGGAGGCCACGAAGTAGCCGTGGTTCTGCATGGTGGGCGGGGTGGGGATGCGCAGGGCCCGGCCCCCGGTGAGGTAGTAGACGCGCTCGCTGGTGACGGGCGTGCGCAGGGGCAGCTCGGAGGCGGGCAGGCCGGGAAACAGCTCGCGGAAGGCCACCGGGTTGACCACCGCGCCCGAGAGGCAGTGCGCGCCCAGCGTCTCCGCCTTCTCGAGCACGGCGATCTCCAGTCCACCCAGGGGGCCGCCCTTCTCCTTCTCCTCCTTGACCAGGCGGGCCAGCTCGATGGCGCCGGCCAGCCCCGCCGGCCCTCCACCCACGAAGACGACGTCCATTGCCACGGCTTCCGGGTCGGGGGCTTCCTTCAGGATGAGCCGCTCCATCGGGAGCGGCGGCTGGTAGCGCGCGGGGACGAAGCTGGTGGGGTCGCTCATCCTCTCTAGGCCCCCGGCGCCGGGGCCGACACCTGCTGGCCCAGGAAGGAGTCGTTGCGCGCCACCTGCCCGAACGACCACGCCATCACGCAGTGGGCCCAGAAGGCGGTGACGAAGAGGCCCACGCAGCAGGCCACCATGCCCACCTGGGCCGCGAACTGGACGAGCAGCATGGTCACGAAGGCCAGCAGGTAGTTCTTGGGGTTGCGCCTGATGAAGGCCACGTTCTCCTTGAACTCGAAGCCGGCGCCCATGCGCTGGTAGAGGGTCATGCGCGTGAGGGCGGCGGGGAGGTAGACGCCGAGGCCGAAGCCCAGGATCCCGATGACCGCGTAGAGAGCGAAGATGGCCAGCGCGATGAGGCCGCCGGCGGCGTCGTTGTTGCCGCGCGAGGCCGCCCCTCCGGCCACGATCAGGACCAGGATCAGCATGCCGGGCACGAACATCACGATGACCATGTGGGCCAGGTACAAGCCCACGAAACGCAGGCCCTCCTTCATCAGGGTGCCGTAATCGGTCCACTCGGGCAGGGGCCGCGGGTCGCCCACCCAGCTCCGCTGGAGCACGCGCATGGCGTAGCCGGAGGTCATGGCCGTGAGCAGGAGACCGGCGCCGAGCAGGGGCAGGAGGAGGGCGCCGCCCAGGGTGAGGGCCCCGCCGATGAGGGCCTTCCTCAGCCACTCGGGGTCTTCGAAGAAGAACCGGAACGCGCCGCCGAAGTCGAAGGTCCCGTCGCCTGCCGGCGTGGGAGTGGTGGCCATGGCTCTGCCTCCTCCTGGGGCTTATGGACGGCCCCCACGCTATCACTATCCGTGGGTCCAGGTCGCCGGGGGAAAGCCCGAAAAGTTCCGCCCTGGCCGCAATTAGGTTTGCGAACCTTTGCCCGGTGAGGACCGTCTCACATGTGACGCAAACGGGGTAGAGGAGGAGATGCACATGAGCACCACGTACACCGCGCTGAACCAGGGGACGACGCTGGCCTGGACGCAAGCCTACGGGTCGCCGTCCGCACCGGTGCGGGCCGGGGAAAGCGTGCGCGACACGCTGTTCGCGCTGGCGCTGCTGGCCCTGGTGGCCGGCGTGGCCGGCTTCGTGACCATGGAAGGCCCGACGAAGTATCCGGCGCCGGCCTGGGAGCGCGCCGTACTCTGACGGTTGGATGCGGGAGCGCGCACCCGGAATGCGTGCTCCCGCCCCTTTCCCCCCTGCCGGATCCACGTACAGCCTTTTGGACGCAGTTCCTGGAACCCGGGCTTCCAGCCGTGCGTTAACCCGAACGTGAAGCAGGAGGGGGTATTCCCATGACCGAGGCCCAGAAACGTTCCCGCCGCAAGCGCCGCATCCTGGCCATCTCCGGCGGCGCCCTGGTGGTGCTGGCCGGCATCGGCGCCGTTTCGGCCTCGCGCTCCAAGGTGGAGCTCGACCCCTCCAAGCTGGTGGCGGTGGAGAAGGGCGACATCGCCCGCTCGGTGGTGGCCACCGGCAAGATCGAGCCCCTGTCCAAGGTGGAGGTGAAGTCGAAGGCCAGCGGCATCGTGAAGCGCATCATGGTGGAGGCCGGCGACCACGTGCGCAACGGGCAGGTGCTGATGGAGCTCGACCGCGAGGAGCTGCAGGCGCGCCAGAAGGAGGCCAGCGCCACGCTGCTCTCGTCCCAGGCCGCCCTCCTGCGCACGCAGGTGGAGGCCCAGGGCCCGGACCTTCCCTTCCTCAAGCTGGGGCTGGAGCGCGCGCGCCGGCTCTACGAGCAGGGCCTGGTGGCCACCTCCATCGTGGAGGACTCCGAGAAGGCCTACGAGATGGGGCTCAACAAGCAGCACGCGGCCAAGGCCAACGTGTCCGTGAACCGGGCCGAGGTGGCGCGGGCCCAGGCCGCGCTGGAGAGGGCCGAAAACGACCTGCGCAACGCCACCATCTTCAGCTCCATGGACGGCCTCGTGCTCTCGCGCAACGTGGAGGTGGGCGACGCCGTCAGCTCCATCCTGGTCATGGGCTCCGACGCCACCAACCTGATGGTGCTGGGCGACGTGGGCAGCGTGTTCGTGCGCGGCAAGGTGGACGAGGCCGACGTGGGCAAGATCTCGGTCGGCCAGCAGGCCCGCATCACGGTGGAGTCGTTCAAGGACAAGAAGTTCGCGGGCAAGGTCACGCGCATCGCTCCCCTGGGCGCGGAGAAGGACAACGTCACCACCTTCGAGGTGCGCGTCTCCATCGACAACGCGGGCGGCGAGCTGCGGGCCATGATGACCGCCAACGCCGAGATCATCCGCGAGGAGAAGAAGGACGTGCTGCTGGTGCCGGAGGCGGCGGTGATCTACGACAAGGACCGCAAGACCTTCCTGGAGATGCCCGACCCGCACGGCGAAAACGGCAAGAAGAAGGTGGCCGCCCAGCTCGGCATCTCCAACGGCGTGAAGGCCGAGCTCGTCTCCGCGCCCGGCCTCAAGCTGGGCGACAAGGTGGTGCTGCAGTAGGGCCA
>Ga0111538_10008311_pt1 | contig 13935 bp, 17 predicted proteins | sample SoiMethybrSBSTD1_FD_79669 | JGI IMG/M metagenome (GOLD analysis project Ga0111538, IMG submission 79669) | Bulk soil microbial communities from a Populus tree surrounding site in Tennessee, USA - Soil MetaG P. TD hybrid SBSTD1 (version 2)... | ecosystem: Environmental > Terrestrial > Soil >...
CGCTGCGATCGCGGCGATCGCGAGGCGCTCGTCCTCGGCTCCGGGAAGGCCGCTGACGCCGACGGCGCCAACGCGGCGACCGCCGGCGAAGGCGGCCACGCCGCCGTGGAAGAAGGAGAACCCCGGGTCGAAGCTCGCGAGCTCCGTTGGTGCGGAGCCCACCTTCTCGGCCAGCACTCGCGTCGACGTCGCGTCGCTCCGGGCTGCGGTGTACGCCTTGCGGCGTGCGTTCTCGAGCGTGTCGCGCGCGGCGTCGTCCATCGCGAGGCATGCAACGAGCTCGCCGTGGTCGTCGACGACGGCAATGGACAGCGGGCTCGGTGCCGCCTCGACCGTGGCGCGGATCACCGCGAGTGCCTGCTCGTGCGTCACGCGACGCCGGTCGCGGTCTGCGGATCATCCGCTTTCGACACGACGCAGAAGCGGTTGCCGTCAGGGTCGACGAGGACGACGAAGTCGTCGTCCGGACCGTACTCGCGCGGGAAAGGGGTCGCGCCGAGGGCGAGCAGCCGCTCGACCTCGCCCTGCTGGTCCGAGGTGTACAGGTCGAGATGCACGCGGCTCAGCTCGCCGAGGGGCGGCAGTCGTTCCTGCTCGACGCGATCGAGCGAGATGTTCGGGCCGGCACCCGTCGGGTCGGCGAGGACGACCCAGCCGTCTTCCGGCGGGTCGCGGGGGACGTACCCGAGCGCCGCCTGCCAGAACGCGACAAGCTCGTCGAACCGCACGCAGCGAACGAGTATCGAGCCCACTCTCACCCTCGAGCCGCGCGCCTCGGACGGACCGGGGTCAGGCAACGCGGAAAATGCGCTTGCCGAGCGAGACGATGCCTGCTCCCGCGGCGAGCGCCGCGGCGAGGGCGCCGGCGATCAGGTTCGTCTGGACGCAGGTGCGGCACGCATTGCAGCAGGTGGTAGCCATCGGTGCCTGCTCGCCGTACCTGGCGAGAGTCTGGGTCATGCGACCTTGCCACGCAGCCTTCATCTCAGCGAACTCTACGCCGCTGTGACGTCGACGGCGAGCTCGCGCGTGACCCCATCCCCTCGTAGTGCACGAGGCCGCGTCGATGTCGGAAGCCGCCGATTGTTCGGGAAAGACCCCTTCTCGGTCCCAACACCCCTGAGCGGCAACCCGAACAGGATCGAGCTCTCGACAACCGAGCAGCGCGAGGGCGAGGTAGACGGCGGCTGGGATCTCTCACCCGGGGTCGAGCAGTTGGAAGTACCGGGCGATCGGTAGAAGAGTGAATCCGGTTTCGCCGTACATCGTCCGCGCCGGCGCGTGACCCGGATCGCCGCCGGTCTCGACGACTGCGATGTCCATCCCCTGACGCGCTAGGTAGTCGAGAGCGAATGTCGTCAGACGCGCGCCGATACCTCGTCGCTGATAGTCCGGATCGACGCCGATGATCTCGATCGCGCCCATGCGATCGTGGAACGCATTCAGGACTACCCCGACAAAGCTGACCGGACGGCCATCCGCGACGCCGACGAATACGTCGCGTTCGACGTTCGTGCAGATCGACCGTATCGCCTCGGCCTGATCGGCCTTCCAGTCGGGATGCAGGCGAAGAAAGACCGCGTCGCCGAGCGCGTCACGGACCGACGCGAAGACGGGTTCCCACGCGCGTAGCGAGAACGCGATGACGGCGTCGATGTCCTGCTCGACGAACCGACGAATCTGGATATCTGGGTCTGACACGGCGACGGGAGCCGGCTGCATCACGCGATTCTGGCCCTTCGGGGACCGACCTGGTCCGACCTCGCTCGAACCAAGTGTCTATGCGCCCGGCGGGAATCAATCCCCCTGCTCACAGCGACGACACCCTGCGTGGTGGGGGAGGGCCGGACACCCTCGACGGCGGACCGGGAACCGACAAGTTGTTCGGCGATGCCGGTAACGATCGGCCTCAGCGGTACGGCCCCGACCTGGCGATTACGGCGCCGGCCGGGGCCGGTCGCGTCTTCGCAACAGCATCGAGGTGACGTCCGTAATCACGTCGCTCCGGATCCGTAGGACCCTGGCGCGACGGATGCAAGGACATGCGAGACGGTTTCGGCAAGTGATCCGGGGGGCAGAACCCGCTCATGCTCGATGTGAGGCGACAGCGGGTAAGGGACCGTCGAGCGCGTCAAGAGAGGCAGCGACCAAGGTCGTGGCGTCTGCGCCCTGTTTCTGTCGCGCGAGGCAGAGACGGGGTCCGGCACGACCTCGCGTTCCAGATCGGTCTGCTCGAACGCGAGTTCTTCGGTCTTTCGCTGGACTCTCATGCGCGGACGCGATCGTCCCGGTAGGTCGACGACGCCGCTAAGTCGCGGTAGTCGCTGACCAGCCGGCGACCGGCTCCGCCGCGCACTCGATAACGACACGCGGACCCTCGGCCTGGAGATCGACGAGCGCGAGGCGATCCTCGCGGCGCTCGAGGATCCGCCCGCGGGCCTCGAGGAGTTCCGCGCCACGCTGCTCCACGAGCACGTCGGGCGGCAGCGCGATGGGCTCGTGTAGCGGGAGTATCGTTCGGACATGGCCCGAACGCTGCTTCGGCGGGTCCATAACCCCCACGACTCGGTGTGCGGCTGCGACGCGGACTGTTGGTGTCGAGCGACGCGCATCGGCCGGCTCGTCAAGTGGTGGTTTCCCGCTCGTTACTTCGGGATCCGGCACAAGAACACCTGGTTCGAGACGACGTTCAAAGCTTGGAGCGACGAGGAGATCCGCGCCTGGAAGCGCGAGCATGACCGTCGCCCACCGGAGCAGCCGGGCCACTGCTGACCTGGCGGCGACGCCGCGGGGTCTGAGCGCGGGCGGCGTTCGCGCCAGCCGCTCGCCTGAGGGGGGAGAGGTGGTGTGGGGCTCAGGGTCGACTCTGCGCGATGCGGCTACGCCGCCCGCGCCTTCGATGATCTGACAATCGTCAACGCACGTCAAGCACCGACTGGGCGTTTGGCGACACGGAGTTGCGGGAACGCTTGCGCTCGGCGGCTCCGGGTTTCTACAGCGACTTGCATGGAGGGGGACTGGTTTGTGGGGAGCCGGCTCTCCACCCCCAATCGGGGAGCGAGGCGCAAGGAACCCGGAGCCGCCATCGCCGATCGTCCAACTCGTTGCCTGATGCTTCTCGACGGTCTGGACATCACCGACGACTGCACCCTCGAGCTGGTCAATCGGTTGCGCCGTGCCGACTTCGCGCACCAGGCGGACACGATCGAGGGCGCCTTGGTCTCGGGGCAGTCGGAGGTTTCGCTCACGATCCCCGACCGGGTCGCGATCCTCGCAGTGCTCGACGACCCCCCGAAAGGTCTTGCTGAGCTTCGCGCCGCTCTTCTCTCGGAACGCGTATGGCGACGGAGCGAGGGGATCAGCTGACCGGGCGCTCGGCTGGCCAGGTGCACAGATTTCATGCCCGAAATCCCCCAAGCTGTACTGGCGAACGCCCACCCGCCCCCCGCGTCTTTCGAGCGATGGCCGCTTCGGATGTTGTCTCGCGCTCCTAGAAGTGCTCGCACCTGTAATAGCCGATGACAGGAATGAAGAAGTACGGCGCGCCCGTCTGGGGGCACGGCTGGCCTTGATAAAGGTCGCTGCGAATCAGATGGACTGTCCCCGTGAATGAGCCATCAAGGGTGAAGATCTTGAAGTTGTAGGAGGGCGGCGCGTCAGGGTTTCCCGGTATCGGCCGTCCGTGACCGGGATCGCTGCATACCGTTCTCGGTGCTCCCGGATCGGTAAAGCACGTCCACCCGGCGGCGGTCAGCTGATCTGGCGTGACTCCTGCCGCGGTCGCCGTGCCCGCGACCCCTACCAATGTCACGACAGCGGCGACAAGCACGAGCTTACGCATCATCTCGCTCCTTGCACGCTGGCTTGTACTCGTAGCCCACCCTCGGAGCCGCATGATTGTCTCCTTCGGTAACCCGACGCGATTGTGCGTAGGGAATGGATGCAGCAAGACGCTGCTACCAGTGAGAGAAGAAGGCTTTGCGTCGCAAAGGCCACAACCAAGCCGCAGGAGGCGTGTGGGCGCGACTCAACTCGCTGACCCACAGCACACTGGACCCCAAGGGCGCAGAAGTCAATGCGCTGGTGCCTGGCGTGGTTCGATGATCCAGCTCCACGGCAGAGTTCGAGGGATCGCCGATTGTCAGATCGCGCCCGTCTCGGTTCCTTTCGGTGGTGAGAAAGACAGTGACGCGAAGAGCACGGGCGGGGCCGCTTGACAATCGCGCTTCCCCCCGGCAGCAGGTGGATGCTGGCAAGCGCGACGGTCTCGTCACACTTGTGACATACTCGGCGGGCGTTAGGTCTCGCGCGGGGCGATCCACCCAAGATTCTGCGGCTCCCACGGGTTCTGGTGTAGGGGGGGACCCTTCCCTCTCTCACGATGAATGAGGAGGGATCGAGTGGATAGGACGCCCCGCCGCATCGCGGTGGTAGTCGCCCTTGGGCTGACGGCCACGGCAATCTCAATTCCAGTGGCGCAGGCTGGCATCCGGCCGGATGACCGTGCGGTGCGCGACGTCAACGTCGTCGTGGTCGAGAACTCGTCCGCAACCCGCCCCGATGACCGTGCGGTGCGCGGCGTGATTGCTCTTGATGGTTCCGACGATAGGGCTGTACGTGGCGCAAGTGTCGTCGCGTCGGCACCTGGAGTCGTACCCGTGGCCGATCAAGGATTCGCGTGGATGGAGGCAGCACTCGGTGCGAGCAGCATGCTTGTCCTCCTTTGCGTGCTTGGAGGGGCGGGACTACTGATTGCACGTCAGCGCAAGCCAGCGCTGCAGTAACACTGGAAGCCCGCGCGTCGTGGACTAGCTCGGCGTGATGGGTCTTGCTCTCGATTGAAAGTGGGTTCGCAATGGCTGTCGGCATTCGCATCAAGCTCGCGGGAATCACCCAGGAACAGTTCGACCAGGTGCATGACCAAGTCAACCCCGATCGGACGCGACCGAAGGGGCTGCGCTTTCACGCTTCGGGGCCGATCGACGGTGGTTGGGGGATCATCGATTTCTGGGAGTCACGCGCTGACTTCGACGCCTTCGCTCCACGGATCGTCGAAGGCATGGAGGCGGCGGGAATCGAGCCGCAGAGTCCACCGGACATCAAGGAATTCCCGGTGCACGAGATGATCGGCGCATAGCGCACGCACCGACGATTCTGCGTCCGTAGACGCGTGGGGGCGGCAGTCATAAGGGCCGGCTGCCGCCTCGGCGAAGTAGCGATGCCTTCGCATCTGTTGTCTCATCTGACGCCGAGCACCTGGCCGATGCCGCGCCTGGGCACGGGGCTTGGGACCGGCGCCGTCTCCGGGGACGAGCGGCACGCCGACGGCGTCGCGTTCGAGTCGCTCGATGATCTCGGCGCCGCGCACAGCGCCCTCCCGGACGTCAAACGCAAACCCCGCGTCGCCGCGGGGTTTTGCGAAACTTCCAGTGTGTGCCGGCTCATGCGCCCGGCAGGAATCGAACCTGCGACCTCGCGCTCCGGAGGCGCGCGCTCTATCCCCTGAGCTACGGGCGCCGGGGAGAGCGCAGTGTACCGCCGCCTTCCATACCTTTCTGGTTCGTCGTAGGCTCGACGCGTGCTGCTCGGCGACGTCAGCTCGACGTACTCGGACATCGTCGAGACTGTCTTCTCGTCGACGATCGCCGCGAAGGCCTGGCTCGCGACGGGTGCCGCCGCTCTCGCGATCGTGCAAGTGCTGACCGCGTCGCGGATGTGGGGGAAGCTCCGCCGCGTCGTCCCGCTTCCGTTCGCCACGGCGAAGCGGATCCACCGCTGGTCCGGACGGATCGCGGTTCTCCTCACGCTGCCCGTCTTTTTCCACTGCGTGACCATGCTCGGCTGGAAGACACCGGATGCGCGGGTGACCGCGCACGTCGTCGCGGGCTCGTTCGTCTACGGCGTCCTGGCGGCGAAGCTGCTCGTGATCCGCTGGAAGGCGTATCCGCACTGGGTGCTGCCCGTGCTCGGCGGCTCGCTCGCCGCGGTGCTCGCAACGCTCTGGCTCACCTCGGCGCTCTGGTACTTCACGAACGTGCGGTTCGGCTTCTGATGACGAAGAGACAGGTCGCGCCGCCGCTGCTGCTCGTCACCGTCACGCTGACGACATTCGGACTCGCCAAGTGGCATCCGTTCAGCTCAGCGGCGGCACCAGCCGCTTCCGTGGCCGGCGACCCGCTCAGGGGACGGCAGGTCTTCGTCGTGAACTGCTCCGGCTGCCACGGCATGGACGCGACGGGCGGAATCGGGCCCTCGCTGCGCGGCGTCGGGCTGGAGCCGGCGGAGGTCGAGCAGATCGTCGCGTCGGGTCGCGGTGTCATGCCGGCCGGTGTGGTCGAGGGGCAGGAGGCCGCCGACGTGGCGGCGTACGTCGCAGGCATCTCCCAGTAGGCTCGCGCCGATGGAGGTGCGCGCCGAGATCGTCCGCCTGTACCTGGCGCAGACGTTCGTGATCAGCCGGGAGTCGCAGGACTGGGCCGACGTCGTCCACGTCACGGTGACGCACGACGGCGTCGAGGGACGCGGCGAGGCGGCGCCGATCGAGCGCTACGGTGAGACCGCGGAGTCGGCGCTCGCGTTCGTCGAGCGTCACGGCGAGCTGCTCGGGGACGACCCGTTCGCCCTCGAGGAGATCGGCGCGCGGCTCGGCGGGATCGACGGCGACCAGGCTGCGAAGTCGGCGCTCGATGCGGCCCTCCACGACCTCCAGGGGAAGCTGCTCGGCCTGTCGGTCAACCGGCTGCTCGGCCACCCGAGAACCGGGCCGCCGACGTCCTGGACCGTGTGGCTCGGTGACCCGGACGACATGGCGCGCCGCGCCGAGGCCGCCGCGCCGCGGTTCCGCAGGTTGAAGCTCAAGCTCGGCGGGCGGGACGGCCTCGACGTCGAGCGGGTCCGTGCCGTGCGGGGCGTCACCCGGTTGCCGCTCCAGGCAGACGTGAACGAATGGTGGACGGTCGACGAGGCGCTCGACGCATGCGGGGAACTCGCGTCGTTGGGTGTCGAGTACGTCGAGCAGCCGCTGCGGGAGGGAGACGGCGGCGGCGCGGAGCTCCGGCGGCGGTCGCCGATCCCGATCTACGTCGACGAGGACTGTCACACGCTCACCGACGTCGCGGCCTGTCGCGAGGTCGCGCACGGCATCAACATCAAGCTTGCGAAATCGGGTGGGATTCGAGAGGCGATCAGGATGGCGCACGCCGCACGCGCTCTCGGGCTCGGCGTGATGCTCGGGTGCATGATCGAGTCCGGGCTGGGGATCGCAGCCGGCTGCGCCGTCGCGCCCCTGTGCGACCACGTCGACCTCGACGGCAATCTCTTGCTCGCCCACGACCCGGCACCCGGGCCGGCGTTCGTCGACGGCGTGCAGGTCCCGTCCGGGGAGGCGGGCCTTGGCTGCGGGTGAGCGCACGCTGATCCTCGCCGAGGGCTTCTCTGCCGACACGCACTACGGGAAGACGATGCACGGCGTGCTGCGCTATCGGCGCGCCGACGTCGTGGCGATCCTCGACTCGGCGCGGACCGGGGAGAGCGAAGCGGGTGTCCCGATCGTCGCCGACGTCGATACGGCGCTCGCGTACGACCCCCGGGTCGCGCTCGTCGGGGTGGCGACGCAGGGCGGCCGCTTCCCGCCCGCGTGGCGCGATCTGCTGCGCCGCTGTATCGAGCGCGGGCTCTCGATCGAGAACGGCCTCCACGAGATGCTGGCCGACGATCCGGAGCTCCGGCCGCTCGCGGATGACGCAGGCGTAGAGCTGCGCGACCTGCGCCGGCCGCCACCCGGCCTCGACTGCGCGACGGGCGCCAACCTCGACGTCGATGCACGGATCGTGCTCACGGTCGGCTCCGACTGTGCGATCGGGAAGATGACCGTCTCGCTCGAGCTCGATCGCGCCGCGCGCGAACGGGGAATCGCCTCCGTCTTCGTCCCGACGGGCCAGACCGGGATCGCGATCGCCGGGTGGGGGATCGCCGTGGACGCAGTCGTCTCGGACTTTCTCTCCGGCGCGGCGGAGCAGCTCGTGGTCGAGGGTCGAAGGCGCGGCGGCGAGCTCCTTCTCGTCGAGGGACAGGGGTCGCTCATCCACCCCGCCTACTCGGGGGTCACGCTCGGGCTGTACCACGGCTCCGTCCCGCACGTGCTCGTCCTCTGTCACCGCGCAGGCGCCACCGAGATCGAGGGCTCGCCGGGGCATCCCATCCCGTCGCTTCGAGAGCTCGTGCGGCTCCACGAGCGCATGGCGCTCCCGCGCCGCCCCGCACGCGTCGCGGGAATCGCCGTGAACACCGCCGGGCTCGACGAGCAAGGGGCCGCGGAGGCGGTTGCGGCGGCTGCGGAGGACGCGGGGCTCCCCGCGTGCGATCCCGTCCGGGACGGCGCCGACGCGCTCCTCGACGCCGTGCTCGACGCGTCCGCGTGATGCTGTAGGATCGCGAGCCGCTCCGGCGTGGAGCGGGCGGCGTCGTCATGGGGGTCTGCGGCAGTGGGGAAGAGGGGGCAGCGGGGCGTCCGGTCGCTCGCGGCCGCGGTCGTCGCGGCCTTGGCCTGGGCAGGGGTCGCGTCGGGGGCCGACGTCGGGGCGAACGACGACACCGGGAAGTTCGCACCCGATGCGGGAGCGGCGTTCTATGCCGACATGGCGGCGCTCGGGCTCCGCCAGACGGTCGTCACGGTGCGCTGGCAGCCGAGCGATCCGTTGGCGCTCGGGGAGCGGACGCTCCTCGACCTGACCGTCGCGGCAGCCCGGACGGCCGGCCTCTCGGTCGTCTTTGCGACCTATCCGTATCCTCCGCGCGAGATCGAGGCAGGTCTCGCCCGCCCGGAAGCCTTCGGCGCCTGGCTCGCGGAGCTCGCGCATCGCTACCCGGAGGTGCGCCAGTTCGTCGTCGGGAACGAGCCGAACCAACCGGCCTTCTGGCGCCCGCAGTACGCGCGCGCGAGACAGCTCTCGGCCCGCTCGTTCGGGCCCTTCCTCGCGGCGGGATACGACGCGCTCAAGGGCGTCGACCCGACGATCAACGTGGTCGGCGTCGGGCTCTCGCCGCGCGGCAACGACCGCCCGACGGCGAAGAGCAACGTCTCGACCTCGCCCGTCAGGTTCCTCGCTGCGCTCGGTTCGTGGTATCGCGCGAGCGGTCGGGAGCGGCCGCTGATGGACGGCCTCAGCTTCCACCCGTATCCGAACGCGGCGACGGATCCGTTGAGCCGTGGCTACGCCTGGCCGAACGCCGGGTTCGTCAACCTCGACCGTCTCAAGCAGGCGCTCTGGGACGCCTTCGCGGGGACAGCGCAGCCGACGACCGTGGACGGCCTCCGGCTGTACCTCGACGAGGTCGGTTGGCAGGTGGACACGTCGGGCGTGGACGCATACGTCGGGACGGAGAACGTGCCGGTGACGACCGAGGCCGCGCAGGCGGCGATCTACGGTGAGCTCGTCCGCCGTGCGGGTTGCGACCCGGACATCGCCCAGGTGAACGTCTTCGGCTTCCGCGACGACGCGCTCCGGACCGGATTCCAGGCCGGCCTCTACCGGGCGGACGGCTCCATCCGTCCGGCCGCGGGCGAGGTTGCGGCCGCGATTGCCGACGGCAGGTGCCGCGGCGCCCCGGCGGCGTGGCGACCCGTGCGCGCGGTGCAGGGCGCCGCCCGACCGGTGACGCGCGTGAGCGGGGACGTCGTGGCGATCGACCTCACCGCCGCGGAAGCGGCGTCTGCTCGGGTCTGCCTGCTGCCCGGGGCGCAGACGCTTTCGAGCGCACGACGCGTGATGGCGGCGCGCGCGATCGGGGTGGCGTGCGCGACGGCGAGCGTGGCGCAGAACCGCCGCACGACCGTCGCGCTTCCCCGTCGCGGCGGGGCGGTGACGCTCGCCGTGCGTCTCGTGGCCGAGACGAACTCGGCCCGCACGACGACGGTCGTCCGGCAGCTTCGGTAGCTGGCTCTTTCGGCCGGTTGCTCTGGCTCTTGACAGCGAACACACGTTCTGTCATCATCGAACACATGTTCGCCACCGGCCTGATCGGACGCATCGCGCTCGTCGCGCTCGCCGTCCTCGTGCTCTGGGCGCTGTTCGCCGGCGAATCCGGTGCGAGCGGGCCCGAGCAGCGTTACCGCGTCCAGCCCGGCGACACGCTCTGGTCGATCGCGGTCGACCGCTTCGCGGGCGATCCGCGGGAAGGCGTGTGGGAGCTCCGCGAGCGCAACCGGCTCGCGTCGACCACGATCGTGCCCGGCCAGGTGCTCGTCGTCCCGTCCTGAGGGGAGGTGATGACCTAGCGAGTCAGCGGCGTCCGGGTCTGGCCGCCGAAGCGGGTTACGATCGGCGCCCGTGGACCTCGATCTCGTCTTCCTCGGGACCTCGGCGTCCGCGCCGACCGCCGCGCGCGGGACGGCCGCGACGCTCCTTCGCCGCGGCGGAGACCGGGTGCTCGTCGACTGCGGCGAGGGGACGCAGCGACAGCTGCTCCGCTCGGACATCGGGCTCGTCGACCTCGAAGACGTCTTCCTCACGCACCTTCACGCGGACCACGTGCTCGGGCTGCCCGGGATGCTGAAGACCTTCGCGCTGCGGGGCCGTGAGGCGCCCGTCGCAGTGCACGGCCCGCGGGGCACGCGCGGACTGCTCCGCGCGCTGGGCGTGGTCGTCGGCAACGTGCCGTACGAGCTCGAGGTCGTCGAGCTCCGGCCGGGGGACGTCGTCGAGCGCGGCGGTTACCGCATCGAGGCCTTTGCGGTGATCCACGGAGGCGGGGCGATCGGGTACGCGCTCCGCGAAGACGGGCGACCCGGTCGCTTCGACGTCGAAGCGGCCGACGCGCTCGGCGTCCCCGACGGGCCGGCTCGGGGCGCACTCCAGCGCGGCGAGGCCGTCACACTCGAGGGCGGCCGGGTCGTCCGGCCGGACGAGGTGGTGGGGCTCGCGCGCCTCGGGAGGTCGGTTGTGCTGACCGGCGACACGGCACCCGCGAAGTCGGTCGTCGAAGCGGCCGACGGAGCGGACGTGCTCGTCCACGAGGCGACGTTTCTCGCGGACGAGCGGGCGCGGGCCCGCGAGACCGAGCACTCGACCGCCGCCGAGGCGGCGCTCGTCGCCCGCGAGGCCGGTGTCGGCTTGCTCGCGCTGACGCACCTCTCGGCTCGCTACTCGGTGTCCGAGGTCGCGGAGGAGGCCCGGGGACTGTTCCCGCAGACGGTCGTCCCGCGTGACTTCGACCTGCTCGAGGTTCCGCTGCCGGAGCGCGGGGCACCGAAGCTCGTGGCGCGCGGCGGCAGACGCGGCCCGCGAGAGGATGTAGGGTCCGCCGCATGAGCGAGCTCGTCCAGGTTGCGGTCGCAGGGAGCGTCGACGAGGCGGAGGAGTTGCAGGCCCTCCTGACCCGTGCGGGCATCGAGGCCGCTCTCGAGGGCGGGGTCGAGGAGGATCCGGAGGCGCATGGCGACGTCCCGGTGCGTGTCCTCGTCTCGGCGGACGCACTCGACGCCGCGCGCGACGCGATCGAGGCGCTGACCGAGCCGGACGACCAGCTGCCCGGCTGAGCGGGCGTCAGGACGGCGAGAACGCGATCGTCGTCGACCCGGCGTAACCGGGGTTGTCGAGCGCGAAGACGCAGGGTCGCGACCCGTCCGCGTACGGCGGGGTCGCGACGCGATGGGTCACGGCCGCGCCGGCCGGCGTCTCGAGCTGCGCCACCGCGATCCCGTCGATCCCGACCGCGACGGGGTCGCCGGTCTTGCCGAGGATCGTCAGGTCGAGCGTCCCCGGCCGGCAGCCGTACACGGTGACGAGCGCCCTCCCCGTGAAGTCGCCGTTCGGGAGGAACCCCTCGCGCCGCAGGACGACCCGCACCGGGCCGTTCGTCCGCCACGCGACGAAGCCCTGCGCCTCGCTGTCGCCCACCTGACGCTCGGCAATGCGGTCGCCCGCGAGCGTGAAGGTCGACGGCGCCACGACGACGTCACGGTCGAGCGGGGAGCCGTCGGCAGTCCGCAACACGCCGTCCGGACCGATGTCGACCGACGTCGTCAGCGGGGGAAACGGCGTCGTCTCCGGCGCGACGCGAATCGCCTCGTCGATCGCGCGGTTCCAGAAGATCGTGCGGGCGGTCGTGGTCCACAGCTGATCGCCCGTCAGGAGGAGCGTCGCGTCGCGCACGCCCGCGTCGTCGAGCCAGGAGGGCGGCTCCGATCCCAGCGCGACCCGTTGCTCGTGCGCCGAGGCGTCGGCGATGCGACGGCCCGAGTCGACGGAGAGGAGCGCCAGGCCGACGCCGACGGCGACCAGCGCCACCCACGCGAGGCGCTGCGGAAGCAGGGCGACGAGCGCCACGGCGGCGAGCGCCACGACGACGAGCGCTGCGCGGCCCCACCCGTTTCCGAGCGCGTCGAGCACGGCCGGAGTGGGGGTGTTCGGTAGCGTCGTCGGAGACGCCAGCTGGTCGATCGGGACAAGCGCTGCTCCCGCCACGATCGCGGCTCCCACGGCGGCGACGACCCAGACCGCGCGCGGAGCGCCGCGCGACACCCACACCGCGGTGCCGACGACGAGCGGCGGCCACGCGGTCATCAGGTACCGCTCGGCGACCGTGCCCACGAACACGGCAGAGAACAGCCCTACCTGCACGACGAGCAGGCCGACATAGGCGAGGGTCGTCGAGACGAAGGCTCGTGTTGCCGGATCCCGGTCGCGGCCGGACAGCACGCGCCACGCCACCACGGCGGTCGCGATCGCGGTCGCTCCGAGCCCGAGGACCGCGATTGCGAAGGCATGCCACAGCACCTCCTGGAGCCGGCCGCCCGCGACGACGCCCGCCTCTCCCACCGGCGTGTAGGCGCCCAGCAGCCGTCGCGACGAGAGCTCGCCGCCGGTGGCCACGATCGCGATGCCGACGACGATGGCAGCGAAGGCCGCGAAAGCGCCGAACCAGAGGAGCGGCCGCAGCCGCGCCCGGTCGCGTGCCGCCAGCGAGTCGATCACCGCCGCGAGGAGGAACGCGGGGAGGAGGACGAGCGCCTGGAGACGGACGGCCGCTGCGGCGGTGGCCCAGGCGACGAAGACGCCGTAGCGCCACATCGACGGCTCCGCGATCGCGCGCGCGAGCATGTAGAGCGCCGCCGTCACGACGGTCAGCGTCAGCGGCTCCGTCATGAGGAAGCCCGCGTAGTGCAGCGCCGGCGTGGTGAGGACCAGCGCGGCGGCGGCGATCGCCCACCCGGTCGTGGCGACACGCCGCGTCCAGGCGAACGTCGGGACGGCGACGAGCGACATCGCGAGCGACTGCAGCAGGCGAGCCCACTGGATGCCCGTGTCCAGGTCGAACGCGGCGAGCGGGGCACCGACGAGCGCGGGCGTGAGGAGGCTGTAGTACGGCGACGGGAGCGAGCGGAGCGTCAGGGTGCCGTGGGTCCAGAGACCCTCCCCGATCATCCCGTAGACCATCTCGTCGGGCGCGATCCACGGCGTGGTGAACGCCTGCGCGGCCGCGAAGCGAGTCACGGTCGACGCGACGACCAGTCCGGCCACCGCGAGCGCCGCGTGCGGAACGCGGCGGGCCCGGGGGGCTCCCGCCGTCGCCGTCTCCGAGCCGGTCACGGAGGGATCCTTGCGGTCCGGGAGCTGCGCCGTGCGAGGTCGTCGTGCTGGAGGGAGTCCGGCAGACGGGCCCGCTAGACTCGCGCCGTCCCTTTAAGCCGGTCCGGTGAGGCCGGGAAGGAGCTCGACATGCACACCGATTCACCCGCGCGCGACGCCGCGCGCGAGATTCTCGACGCTGACGGCCTGGCGCGGACGCTGGCGCGGCTCGCGCACGAGCTGATCGAGCGCGCCGACGACCTGTCCGAGCTCGCGCTCGTCGGGATCCACACACGCGGCGTCCCGCTCGCGCGGCGGCTCCAGTACCTCGTCGCCGAGCGGAGCGGCGTCGAGCCCGCGCTCGGAG
>Ga0111538_10008312_pt1 | contig 13935 bp, 8 predicted proteins | sample SoiMethybrSBSTD1_FD_79669 | JGI IMG/M metagenome (GOLD analysis project Ga0111538, IMG submission 79669) | Bulk soil microbial communities from a Populus tree surrounding site in Tennessee, USA - Soil MetaG P. TD hybrid SBSTD1 (version 2)... | ecosystem: Environmental > Terrestrial > Soil > Tree...
CAGATGCCGCGTCTCCGCGCTCAGGGGAGTGTGGATCGAGATGAAATCCGCCTGCCGCAGGCCGTCTTCAAGCGCGACGCGCCGCGCGTTGTACGGCGGCGACTCAAACTCCGGATGCTGCGAACGGGCCACGTACAAGAGCGGCATCTCGAAGCCGATCGAGCGCCGGGCCGTTGCCAGGCCGATGCGTCCGGCGCCGACGATCAGCAGCGTCTTGCGATGCACGCGCGTCCCGAGCAGTTGATGCGGCGCGACGCCCGTCCACGTGCCCGAGCGCACCAGCGTCTGGCCCTCGAAGGCCCGCTTGGCCGCTCCCAGCAGCAGCAGCCAGGCGATGTCGGCGGTCGGCTCGGTCACGGCGTTGGGCGTGTGGCCGATGACCAGTCCGCGGCGCTTCGCCTCGGCAAGGTCGATGTTGTCCACGCCCACCGCGTAGTTGGAGACAATCGAGAGTTGCGGGCCGGCAGCGTCGAAGAACTCGTGATTGATCAGCGTGTCGGCGGGCGTGGCCAGCACCGCCACCGCGCCGCGAACGGCTTCGAGCAATGCCGGCCGCGACAAACGCTCATCGACGGGATTCACCCAGATGTTGTCGAAGGCCGCAGCCCGCAATCGCGCCTCGGGTGGGCCGGGAATCGGACGGGTGATGACGATGCGCTGGTTCTGCACGAGGCCGGGAGTTTAGCCCGCGGCGCCCACGTCGCGGCCAGACGGGCGCGTGCGATAACCGCGCTATCGTCTGCGGTGGTCCGCGGCGGCGAAGACGCCGCCGGCTTCACGCACCTGGGTGATTCGATTGCCTGACCTGATTCAGCCAACCGACGCAGGCTTGTATTGCGAGGCGGGCGGCTTCCACATCGATCCGTGGATGCCCGTCGAGCGCGCGGTCATCACCCATGCCCACAGCGACCACGCGCGCATCGGTAGCGTCTCGTACCTGTGCGAGCAGTCCGGCGCGGGTGTGCTGCGGCTGCGACTTGGCACGGACGCGAATATCCAGACCGTCGCCTACGGCGAATCGATCGACATCAATGGCGTGCGCGTCAGCCTGCATCCGGCAGGACACCTCCTCGGCGCGGCGCAGGTACGCGTCGAACATCCCCCCAGCGGCCGCGTGACCGTTGCCAGCGGCGACTACAAGATCGATGCCGATCCGACCTGCGCCGCCTTCGAGCCGCTGGCTTGTGACACGTTCATCACCGAATCGACCTTCGGCCTGCCCATCTATCGCTGGGCCCCGCCGCAGGAGACCTTTGACGAGATCAACCAGTGGTGGGGCGGCAATCGCGATGCGGGCGCTACGAGCATCATCTTTGCCTACGCGCTTGGCAAGGCGCAGCGATTGATCGCCGGGATCGATGCGTCGATCGGGCCGATCCTGGCGCACGGCGCGATCCTGCGCATCGTCGAGGCCTACCGCGCCGCGGGGGTGAGCCTGCCGGAGGTGTTGCCCGCCGACGCTGACAACGTCAAGAAGTTCAGAGGCAGTGGGGGCGCGCTCGTGGTCGCTCCGCCTTCAGCTCAGAACAACCCGTGGCTGCGCAAGTTCGGCGAGCAGTCATCGGCCGTCGCCTCCGGCTGGATGCAGGTGCGCGGCAACCGCCGGCGATCCAACGTCGATCGCGGCTTCGTGCTGTCCGATCACGCGGACTGGAACGGCCTGCTCGCGACGGTCAACGCGACGGGCGCGCATCGCATCGGCGTCACGCACGGCTTCACGGATGTCTTCGCACGCCGCCTGCAGGAACTCGAGTACGACGCGTTCGTGATCAAGACCCGCTTCAGCGATGCGGGGGAGGAAGGAATCACCGCGGAGACTGACGGGCCGGAGAGCACGGAGAAGGGATTGCTGGACCGTGATCTCGGCGGTGAATCCTCATGAGGAGATTCACGGAACTGTTCATCGAGATGGACCGCACGACGCGTTCGAGCGTGAAACTGGAGGCGATGGTTCGGTACTTCCGCTCGGCCCCGCCACAGGAGGCCGCGTGGGGCCTGTACTTTCTCAGCGGCCGCAAGCTCAAGCGCCTGACCAACTGGCGCGTGCTGGATGAAGCCATCAGGGCGGAAACGAATCTTCCAGAATGGCTGGTCGGCGCGTCCTACGAGGCGGTCGGCGACAGCGCGGAGATGATGGCCCTGCTTTATCCGCGCGAGCCGGCCCGGGCGCTGGACGAGCCGCTGCATGAAGTGGTGGCGAAGCGGCTGCTGCCGCTGCGCACGATCGCTGATCCCGCGCGACAACGTGATTTCGTTCGCGAGAGTTGGAGCCTGATGACGCGCAGCCAGCGCCTGGTATTCAACAAACTTCTCACCGGGGGCTTCCGCGTAGGCGTGGCGCAAACATCCATCATCAAGGCCCTGGCTGAGGTCGCAGGCGTCTCACCCGCGGTCATGACCCATCGATTTGCCGGAAACTGGGAGCCGACGGCCGAGGCCTTCGGCGGGCTCGTTGACAAGACGCATGCGGCGCCGGGGGTGGCGGGCGGGGCGCACGCGGCTGATCCGGCGCAGCCCTATCCGTTCCTGCTCGGGTATCCGATCGAGGGCGATCCGTCCCAACTTGGAGAAGTGGGGGGCTGGCAGATCGAGTGGAAGTACGACGGCTTCCGCGCCCAGGTCATCCGCCGCGCGGGCCAGTGCATGCTCTGGTCGCGCGGCGAGGAGGTCATCACGCCTGCCTTCCCCGAAATCGTCGAAGCTGCGATGCACCTGCCCGAGGGAACCGTGTTCGATGGCGAGATCGTCGCATGGGATGAGAAAGGCCATCCTTCGCCGTTTGCCCTGCTGCAGCGGCGAATCAATCGCAAGGTCGTCGAGGCGTCCCTGTTTCCCGACGTAGCGGTGACGTTCATCGCGTTCGATGTGCTCGAATCGGGCGGTGAGGATGTGCGAACGCGGCCGCTGGGAGAGCGACGCGCGTTGCTGCAGACGCTGCTCGATCAGTTGCCGGAAGCGGCGCGGCAGGCCATTCGCATCTCGCCATTGGTCGCTGTCGAATCGTGGGATCAACTGGCGTCATTTCGGGCCGAATCACGGCAGCGCCACGTCGAAGGCGTGATGCTCAAGCGCTGCGACAGCGCCTACGAAGTCGGACGCAGGAAAGGCGACTGGTGGAAGTGGAAGATCGATCCGTACACGATCGATGCGGTGCTGATCTATGCCCAGGGCGGCAGCGGCCGGCGCTCGGGCCTGTTCACCGACTACACCTTCGGCGTGTGGGATGACGGAGCTGAAGGCAGGGAACTGGTTCCGGTCGCCAAGGCGTATTCGGGCCTGACGGATGACGAGATCAGGCAGGTCGATCGGTTCATCAAGGCCAACACGCTGTCGAAAGCCGGGCCGGTGCGCATTGTCAAGCCGGAACTGGTTTTCGAACTCGCGTTCGAAGGCATCGCCGAATCTGATCGGCACAAGGCCAAGATCGCGCTGCGCTTCCCGCGCATGCATCGCTGGCGAACGGACAAGAGACCGGAGGAGGCGGACACGCTTGAAACTGTGCGGGCCCTGCTGGCTTCGCACACGGGCACCCACCACGGAGAACACGGAGGAAGACAAGAAGGCCAAGGAGATCGAGCGAAGCGCGGATAGAGTTGCCACGGCCGGCGCTCTCTCCACTCGATCTCAGTGCTCTCCGTAACCTCAGTGGTGACTCCCCCGCAACCAATCGAAGACTGGTTCGCATCGAACCGCTGGACGCCGTTCGAGTTTCAGCGCGAGACGTGGCGCGCGTACCTCGAAGGCCGCAGCGGGCTGGTGCACGCGCCGACCGGCATGGGCAAGACGCTCGCGGTATGGCTCGGGCCGCTGGCGGAGGAACTCGCGCACGGCTCTCGCGCTGGGAGTGGGGGGTTGCGCGTCCTCTGGATCACGCCACTGCGCGCCCTCGCCAACGACACGCTGCGCAACCTCCGCGCCGCGGTCGATGGGCTGAACATCCAGTGGCGCGTCGAACTCCGTCACGGCGATACAGCCTCGTCCGTCCGGCTCAGACAGAGGCAGAAGCCGCCCGAGGCTCTGATCACCACACCCGAATCGCTGAGCGTGCTGCTCTCCTATCCCGGCGCAAGCGAACTCTTCCGCAATCTTCGCTGCGCCATCGTCGATGAGTGGCATGAACTGCTGTCGACGAAGCGCGGCGTGCAGACCGAACTTGCCCTCGCGCATCTGCGCACGCTCTCGGCCCCCCAAACGATGCGGACGTGGGGCTTGTCGGCGACGCTGGGCAACACCGAGCAGGCGATGCGGGTGCTGCTTGGAGACAGCCATCCAAGGCGCGGCCACGCTCACCCCAGCCCTCTCGCACAGTCAGAGGCGGTTCTGATCCGCGGCGATGCGCCCAAGGAGATCGTCGTCGAGACGATCCTGCCCGATGACATCGAGCGCTTCCCCTGGTCCGGCCACATCGGTTTGCGACTGCTCGATCGCGTGATCGCCGCTGTCGAGCGGGCCCGCACGACGCTGATCTTCACCAACGTGCGCTCGGCAGCCGAGATCTGGTTCCAGGCGATTCTCAAGGCCCGGCCCGATCTCATCGGCCAGGTCGCGCTGCACCACGGTTCGCTCGATCGCGACATCCGCCAGCAGGTCGAACAATTGCTGCGCGATGGTCGCGTGAAGTGCGTGGTATGCACATCGAGTCTCGACCTGGGCGTGGATTTCTCGCCGGTCGATCAGGTGCTGCAGATCGGGAGTCCCAAGGGCATCGCGCGGATGATGCAGCGGGCCGGGCGCAGCGGCCACCAGCCGGGCGCAAAGAGCACGGTCATCGGCGTGCCGACGATGGCGCTTGAGATGATCGAGTTCGCGGCGGCCCGAGAGGCTGCGGGCGCTGCACCCTCCTCGCCCTCCGGGAAGGGCAGGGAGAGCGTGCAGGTCGAATCACGTGACCCCGTGGATCGCCCGCTCGATGTGCTGGTGCAGCACATGGTCACGCTCGCCTCTGGCGACGGCTTCGTCGCCGATCAACTCAAGGATGAAGTGCGCATGACGCACGCCTTTGCGCACCTCAGCGATCGCGAGTGGCAATGGTGCGTTGATTTCGTCGAACGAGGCGGTACCGCGCTCACCGCCTATCCCCAGTACAGCCGCATCCTGCGCGATGAAGCGAGCGATCGCTACGCCGTCTCCAGTAAGGCCATCGAGCGCATGCATCGCATGTCGATCGGCACGATCACTTCCGACAGCGCCATGAAGGTCGCGTTCGCCAACGGTTCGACGCTGGGCACGATCGAGGAGGGCTTCATCTCGCGCCTGCGGCCGGGCGATCGTTTCGTCTTCGCCGGGCGGGTGCTGGAGCTGCTGCGCACGCACAACATGACGGCGTTCGTCAGGCCCGCGAAACAGACCTCGGGGCTGATCACGCGCTGGGGGGGCGCGAAGGCGCCGCTCTCGACGCTGCTGTCCGACGCCATTCGCCGCAAGTTCGACGAAGCGCGACGCGGGGTGTTCGATTCGATCGAGATGCAACTGGTCCGGCCGCTGCTGGACGTGCAGGCGCGCTGGTCACGCATCCCCGCACCGGATGAAACGCTGATCGAAGCCACGCGCACGCGCGAGGGCCATCATCTGTACGTCTTCTCGTTCGAAGGCCGGCTGGTCAACGAGGGCCTGTGCGCGCTGGTGGCTCATCGCGTCACGCAGCGCGAGCCGCGCAGCGTGCAGGTCACCGGCAACGACTATGGCTTCGAACTCCAGACGCCCAAGCATCTGCACGTCGATGAAGAACTGTTGCGCGAGATCCTCTCGACCGATCGCCTCGTCGAGGACCTGCTCGCGTGCGTCAACACCAGCGCCTTGGCCCAGCGGCAGTTCCGCGAGGTCGCGCGCATCGCCGGCCTGCTCTTTCCCGGCTTCCCCGGCCAGCCGAAGTCCGTGCGGCAGTTGCAGGCCTCCAGCAGCTTGTTCTACGAGGTCTTCACGCAGTTCGATCCGGGCAACCTGCTGCTGGATCAAGCGCGGCGCGAGGTGCTCGATCGCGAACTCGAAGTGGCGCGCATGCGCCGCACGCTCGAGCGTATCGAGCGCAGCCGGCTGGTGATCGTGCATACCGAGCACCTCACGCCGCTGAGCTTCCCGCTCTGGGCCGAGAGCCTGCGCACGCAATCGGTCACCAGCGAGAGCTGGAGCGCCCGCGTGCACCGGATGGTGGTGGAACTCGAGGCGGCGGCGTCGGCGGAGGTTGGCGAGACGAGAATTCACCACGGAGATCACGGCGACGCACGGAAGAGTACAAGAGGATCGAAAGCGCGAAATCGCAAGAGAGTCGCCGGGACAAGCCGTATCAAACATGGGTAGGCTGTCATGCTCGGCCAATTGCTCCTCTGCGTGTCTCTCCGTGATCTCCGTGGTGAATCTTCCTGCAAGGATGCTGACGTGCTCACGATCGAATGGATGAATCAGCAGTGGGGGCTGCTCGCCGAGAAAGCCCTCTCTTGGCCGGCGCAGCGTGCGGCGATCGTCGCCGATGTGCACTTCGGCAAGTCGGCCGCCTTCCGCGCCCGCGGCGTGCCCGTGCCGGAGGCGACGACATCGCAGGACCTGGCGCGACTGACACACATCGTGCAGCAGACGCGCTGCGAACGGTTGATCGTGCTGGGCGACCTGCTGCACGCGCGGGATGGCCGGGGCGACGCCACCATGCGGGCTGTCCGCCTGTGGCGCGACCTGCATCCGTCGCTGCACATCCTGCTGGTGCGCGGCAACCACGATCACGATGCGGGCGATCCACCCGCTGATTGGAGGATCGAGTGCGTGGATGAGCCGCATTCCAGCGGCGGGGTCTGGCTGAGACATGCGCATCAGCATTCCGGCGACGCTCTCACTCCGGCCCACCCCCACAGGGAGAGCAGGTGCGTCATTGCGGGCCACGTGCATCCGTGCGTGCACGTGCATGACTCCGAAGGCGGACCATCGGCCCGCGTGCCGTGCTTCGTCTTCTCGCAGCGCTCGATCCTGCTGCCGGCGTTTGGCTCGTTCACGGGCACGCATCCGGTCCGGCCGCGCGCGGGTGACCGCGTCTTCGCCGTCGCGCATAACGAGGTCAGCGAAATCGCGACCGTCGCGGTGTGACGACTTCAACCCCAGTGCGTAATCACTTCCAGCAGGTCGTTCACATCCACCTGGCCGCTGACGTTGAGGTCCGACGGGCAGGTCAGGGGGTTGGAGCAGGGGCCCCAGTGCGTAATGATCTGCAGCAGGTCGTTGACGTTGACCGAGCCGTTGCGATCGACATCCCCCGGACCGATGAGCGAATGCAGGCGATGGATGCCGTCGAACATGGTCAGCACGCAGATGTCACCGGTCACGGGATCTCGCGCGAAATCGACCATGCCCGCGCCAGGCCCGTTGCCGAAGCCGTAGATGCCGGTCAACTGATCGTTGGCATTGGTGCGCACGACCTCGATCCAGCCCCCGATGAAGTCGGCCATGAACAAACCGCCGCGCCATGGCGAAGGGTAACTGTCGCCCGAATGAAATGCGCCGGCGATCAGGCACGAGGCGATCAGGCCCGGCGGCGTCGACTGCATCGCATTGCCGTGATGCAGCGCGATGAGCGGCGGCTTGAGCGGGCCGGGATTGCCCGGCGTGTTGATCGTCGCGCAGTCCCAGTCCGGCAGATTGATCGACGAGTAGGCGGCGTTGTTGGCGAATCCCTCGTAACAGGGCCAGCCCATGTTCTCGCCGCCCGTGCGCGACACCGAGAGTTCCTCGTACGTGTTCCAGCCGACATCGCTCACGTAGATCGTGCCAGGCGTGCTGGCACTGCCGGTTCCCGGCCGTACAGCGAAGCGGAAGGGGTTACGCAGCCCGCTGACCCACACGCGCGAGCGTGGCGAGGCGGGATTGCCCGCGTTGTAGAACGGATTGCCCGGCCGGCCGTTGCCGGTGGCCGGATCGATGCGCAGGATCTTGCCATCGTGCGAGTCCAGCATCTGCGCTCGAAACGCTCCGACATCCTCCGCGGGATTCATCAGCCCGTCGAAGCAGGGCGGCGTCTGGCCGCCGCCGTCCACCACGCCGTACAGGGCGCTCTCGCCGTGCGAGACCAGCAGGCTGCCATCGGTCGCGAATCGCAGCGCGCCGGTCGTGTGCGTGCGCCAGCAGCAGGCAAACCCTTGCGCTGGAGTCGCCCCGATGAGCACTGTTCGCGAGGCGAGATCAGCCACGTTGCCGTTGCTGGCCGCCGTACCCGTGTAGCGCGTCAGGCGGCTGAAGGTCGCGACATCGCTGCCCTCATCGGGCTGGCCCGGGATGGGATCGACCGCGTAGAACAGGTACACGCGCCGATTGGAGAGGAAGTTGGGATCGAGCGCGAGTGCCAGCATGCCGCGATCGCCCAGCGCCACCGTGTTGTTCACCTCGGCGCTGAGGTCGATGAAGGTGCTGACCACGGCGTTGTTCTGAATGACCTTGACCACGCCATCGCGCTGCGCGACGAACATGCGGCCATCGCCCGTGAAGGCCATCGCCACCGGGCGATCGAGCGCCGGCGCGATCTGGATGACCTGGAATTCCGGCGGCGCGTTGATCTGCCCGCCGGCGGGAACAACCGGCAGGCACGTCAACCCCATCGCCACGATCGCGTTGCGTAAGGCGCCACTTCTCCAATGCGGCATGACATTTCTCCTCTGCAGTGGGCATCGTATCCCTTCCGGGATCGTCTCGGTAGTGGCCTGCGGCACCGGCGACAGTTGCGATGTCATGGCAGGCAAAGCATGATGAGGCCGCATGCAAGAATCTCCCGCCGCGCGATGCCGTGCCACGCTGAGCGAATTGAGCACGCGCGCCGCGGCGGTGCTTCTGCTGTGCCAGATCGCCCTCACCCTCGCCGCGTGCAACGCCTCGCAGCCTCTGCCCGAAGCACGGCAGCTGCTGGCGCTCGATCACCTCCCGATTCAGTACGACGACAACGTGCAGGACACCTTCGCGGTCAGCCAAGCGCAGTGGAGCGAAATCACGGCCCTGTTCGACGACGCTGCTGACGGCGAGCAGGAACGCGCCGCCATCGCGCACGCCGTGGCCCGGCTGGAACAGATCGCCGGCGAGCAGACGCCCATCGGCCGCGATGGCCGCAAGAACTACGGCGCTGGCCCGGGCGAGACCGACTGCCTCGATGAATCGACCAACACCACAACGTTTCTGCGCCTGATGCGCGAGCGCGGCCTGCTCAAACACAACCGCGTCATGGAGAAGGCCCTGCGCAGCCCGCTGCAACTGGATATTCACTGGACGGCCGTGGTGCAGGATCTTCAGACGCGCCAGAGGTGGGTGATCGACAGTTGGTACAACGCCAATGGCATTCCACCGATCGTCCAGCCGCTGGATGACTGGATGAAGAAGAAGCCGGTGCCGGGGTACTACGCCGACGACGGCCACGAATGACCACGAAGCCTATTTGTCGGACCAAACCGCCAGTTCATTGCCCGAAGGATCGGTGAAATGGAAACGGCGACCGCCGGGGAATTCGAAGATCGGTTTGACGATCGTGCGGCCGGCGTTGCTGACCTTCTTCTGCGTGGCCGCGAGGTCGTCGGCGTAGATCACCACCAGCACGCCGTCGCGCGTGGGCTTGGGCGACTCGTCATCGCTGCGGAAGCCGCCGGTCAGCCGGCCGTCTTCGAAGCTGGTGTAGTCCGGGCCGTAGTCGGTGAACTTCCAGCCGAAGACCTGCTGATAGAACGCCTTCGTCTTGGTCATGTCGATCGCAGGGAACTCGATGTAGTCGATGCGCAGGTTGTTGGACATGCGCATAGCGGAATGCCGGCCCACTCGCGCGTCAAGACGCCAATAATGTCGCGGTGCAGTTCCTCTCGCCCTGGACAGCCCTGCTCGCCGCCGCCGTCGCGCTGCCGCTGCTGCTGTTGCTGTACTTCCTGAAGTTGCGGCGACAGACGCTGCGCATCCCCAGCACGCTGCTGTGGCGCAAGAGTTTCGAGGATCTGCAGGTCAACGCGCCGTTCCAGCGCCTGCGCTGGAGCCTGCTTCTGCTGCTGCAACTGCTGATGCTGGCGGCGTTGCTCCTGGCCCTGGCCGAGCCGCTGTGGCGTACTGCAGGACCCGCAACGGCTTCGCGCGTCGTGCTCGTGATCGATCGCAGCGCTTCGATGAACGCTCCGGTCGCCGATGATCCCGACGATCCCGAGCGCCCGCCGATGACGCGCCTGGAAGCAGCCAAGGTCGCGGCCCGCGAGATCATCGACACGATCGGCGAGCGCGGGAGAGCCGGCCCCTCGCAAGTCATGCTCATCGCGTTCGGCGCCAGCGCGCAGGTGGTCAGCACGTTCGAATCCAATCGAGGCGTGCTGCGCGATGCGCTCGACGCCATCACGCCCAGCGATGAGCAATCCGATCTCGAATCGGCCCTGGAACTCGCCTCGGCCTTCGCGGCCTCGCGCGATGAGGACGCCGAGGCCGGCCCGCCGCCGCAGGTCATGCTCCTGTCTGATGGCAACGTCGCGGTTGCTGGCGATCGCTCCACGTATTCGTTGCGCGGCGGCGAGTTCAGGTTCATGCAGGTAGCCCGGCCGTCGGGCGCCATCGATACCTCGCTCGACAACCTCGGCATCGTCGCCCTTGGTGCGCGGCGTGACTATGACGACCCGGCCCGTGTCATCATCTTCGCGCGGCTGCTCAACGCGGGGCCCCAGCCCATCGATGCCATCACCACGCTTTCGATCGACGGCAAGCCGGCGACCACCATACGTTCGAAGGTTCCGGCAGCGGCCGCGCAGGTCGATGGCACAATGGGCAGCGCCGGTGAGGCCGCACTGTCGCACGCGCTCGATCTGCCCGGTGGCGCGGTGATCACGCTGCGGCACAATCACGCCGATCAGCTTGCCGCCGACGACATCGCTGCCATCGTCGTCCCTCCTCCGAGCAAGCCGCGCATCGCGCTGGTGTTCCCAGCCGACAGCCGGCCCGATCCGTTCCTGTATGAATTGCTGCAGGCGATGGAGCCGCAAAGCGTGCAGAGCATCAGTGTCGCCGACTGGGCCTCGATCGATCCCGCGACCATCGATGACGGCTCGCGCTTCGATCTGGTGGTGTTCGATCGCGTGAGCGGCGCACGTCTGCCGGGCGCGCCGTCTCTGACCTTCGGCGGCGTGCCCGCGGGCCTGCAGGCGCACGAGCCGCGCAGCGACGGCGGCCAGATGATTCTGAGTTGGGACCGCCAGCATCCGATTCTGCGAAACCTCTCGCTCGACTCGATCGTGTTCAGCGGCTTCGGCGGCTTCGACCTGCCGGAGGCGACCGCAACGCCGTTGGCCTGGGGCCCCGACGGCCCGATCATCGCGCTGGTGCGCACGCGCGGGGCCCGGCACATCGTCGTCGGCTTCGCGCCCGCCAAGAGCAACTGGCCGCTGCACGTGAGCAGCGCGATGTTCGTGCAGAACGCGATGGAGTTCCTCACGCTTGCCAGCAGCGGCGCGGCAGCCAGCGCAACAAGTGGGGCCGCTGGGGGGGCGGGCATCGTGCACCGGCCGGGTGAACCGATCAGCGTGCGCGCCGCGCCCGATGCGCGTTCCATCATCATCGAAGCCAGCGGGGGATCGCTGGAGGTACCGCTTCCGCCGATCGACGCCGCTTCGCCGGGCACGCGCCTGGCGACGCTGCCGGCGATCCCTCGCGCGGGCCTGTACACCGCGCGCGGCGCCCTGCCGCCCAATAACGTCCTGGCCGTGAGCGTGCTCAGCGATGTGGAATCGGACATTCGCCCGCGCGATTCGGTCACGGTCAACGCCCAGGCCAGCGAAGCCCTTGCCGGCGAGCGCGAACGCCCCATGCCGCTCTGGCCCTGGCTGCTGGCGGCGGCGCTGGCGCTTGCCGTGCTGGAATGGCTGGCCTACTGCCGCCGGGCGTGGTGAAGAATCTGTTCAGGTGATGCTCGCTTGCGTCAGATGCTGTGGGGGGGCGCATCCAATCTGCTGCGCCCGGGCAGGTTGTGCTGCGCTTCTGCCCAGATTCACATCGAACGTGCTCGAGCCTCACATGCTGTCGAAACAGGCCTCGGCTGCGTCGTTGCTGGTCGCTCTCGCTGCGATCGGCGTTCTCGATTGTCAACATGCGCATGGGCAGGTTGCGAACCCGCCGCGCGGCGCGCAACTCGCCGGCGCGCCTCTAGCGGCGAAAGCAGCCGAATACACCGGCCGCGTCCTCACGCGTCCGCGCTCCGCGCAGGATTGGCGGCGCGCCGGCCTCGACCAGCAGGCCGCCATCGCCCGCCGTGCCGCCGCGCTGGCGCGCGTCGAACCGTCCATCATGCGCCGCTTTCCCGAAGTCGATGAGGTGCTCTTGGCCGTGCCCGCCGGCATGACTGATGTGCAATACGTCGCCGCCCTGCTGGCCACGGGCGATTACCAGTACGTCGAGCCCGACTGGCTCGTGCATGCTGCGCTCGTTCCCAACGATCCGATGTATGGCCTGCAGTGGCACCTGCCCAAGATCAGCGCGCCCGCTGCGTGGAATCTCACAACCGGCTCCTCAAGTGTGATTATCGCCATCTGCGACAGCGGCATCGATCTCGATCATCCCGATCTCGCCGGTGCGCTGGTCAGCGGGTACAACGCCGTCGATCAACTGCCGCAATCCTCGGGCGGGCAGGTCGATGGCCTGACCAATCACGGCACGCAGGTCGCCGGCTCGGCGGCTGCGATCGGCAACAACGCCACGGGCGTGTGCGGCGTGGGCTGGAACCTGCGGCTCATGCCCGTGCGCGTCTCGAACCAGCCCAACGACAGCGCCACCATCAGCGACATCAACGCCGGGGCGCGCTGGGCCGTCGATCATGGCGCAAAGATCATCAACGCCAGCTTCTCCGGCGTGCACAGCGCCAGCGTGCAGACCACCGGCGAGTACATCCGCAACGCCGGCGGCATCTACGTCTGGGCGGCGGGTAACGCCTCCACGTCATTGGGCCTGAGCGATCCGCTGGATGTCGTGATCGTCTCGGGCACCGATCAGAACGATGCTGCTGCAACGTTCACCAACTACGGCCGTGGCATTGATATCGCCGCGCCTGCCGTGGCGATTCAGACCACCAACCTCGGCGGGTACGGGCCGATCAACGGCACATCGTTCGCCGCTCCCATCGCCTGCGGCACGTTCGGCCTGCTCTGGTCGCTCAATCCCGCGCTGTCATCGAAGGCAGTCGAAGCCATCGTCGCGACGACGGCGACCGATCTGGGGGCACCGGGCGAGGATGACATCTTCGGCTCGGGGCGCATCAACGCCTTTGCCGCCGCACAACTGGCCGCGACAGCCGCGACCACGCCGCTGGCGCCGATCGTGCGCAATGATCGCGCCGCGCTGCTCGACGTCTCGCCGCAGGTCATCGATGTGCTGCGCAACGATGTCGATCTCAACGGCAAGGCGATCGACATTTCGAGTTTCCCAGCGACCACCACCACCGGCGCGATGCTGTCGTTGACCACCACCGGCGATCCCAATGCCCCGCACGCACTGTCGTACCAGCCGCCCGCCGCGTTCGAGGGCATCGATTCCTTCACCTACTCCGCCAGCGATCCGACCGCGCTCAGCAACAGCGCGAGCGTGCAGGTCGGTGTCGTGCATTCGATTCCATTCGCACCGCCGGTAACGATCACGGTCGCGAACGCGTTCGCCTCGCCTGCCGAGCTCGACGCCGTCGATCTCGACGGCGACGGCGATCTCGATCTTGCCGGCACGTACATCGACACGATCAACACGATGCGCTTCTTCCGCAACGACGGCCAAGGCGCGTTCACGCACGTCGGCGGCGTGCCGCTGTCATCTTTCAGCCGCGTCGTCGCGGATTACGGTGAGTTCACCAGCGACACCTGCCGCGACATCGTCTTCGTCGAGCCGCTGGCCAATCGCCTGTGCGTGTCGGCGGGCAACTGCAACCTCGGTTTCGCCGCGCCCATCATCAACACGCTTGCCTCCGTCAACAGCATC
>Ga0111538_10008313_pt1 | contig 13934 bp, 9 predicted proteins | sample SoiMethybrSBSTD1_FD_79669 | JGI IMG/M metagenome (GOLD analysis project Ga0111538, IMG submission 79669) | Bulk soil microbial communities from a Populus tree surrounding site in Tennessee, USA - Soil MetaG P. TD hybrid SBSTD1 (version 2)... | ecosystem: Environmental > Terrestrial > Soil > Tree...
ACTAGAAAGTGAACGGCGTGCGCGTCAAGTTCATCCTCCCGGCCCTGACCGAAGCAACCAGCCCGTACTGGCGCCCGATCAAGTACTCGCTGTTTCCGCCGCTCGGCCTGGCGACCCTCGCCGCCTATCTCTCGCCCGACGACGAGGCGACGATCGAGGACGAGCACGTCGGCCCGGTCCGCGTCGACGACCGTCCCGATCTGGTCGTGATCCAGGTGTACATCACCAGCGCGCGGCGCGCCTACGCGCTCGCGGATCTCTACCGCGCCCGCGGCGCCTTCGTCGCGCTCGGCGGGCTGCACGTCACCTCGCTGCCCGACGAGGCCGCCGCCCACGCCGACGCGATCTTTCTCGGCCCCGGCGAGCAGACCTTCCCGCGCTTTCTCGACGACCTGCGCGCCGGCCGCGCCGCGCGGCGCTACGCCTCGACCTCCGACCGCACGCTGGCGCGCGTGCCGCCGATCCGCCGCGATCTCATCAACCGGCGCGCCTATCTCGTCCCGAACTCGATCGTCGTCACCCGCGGCTGCCCGCAGCACTGCGACTTCTGCTACAAGGACGCGTTCTTCGAGGGCGGCCGCTCCTTCTACACGCAGCGGATCGACGATGCGCTGGCCGAGATCGCCCGGCTGCCTGGCCGGCACGTCTACTTCCTCGACGACCACCTCCTCGGCGATCGGAAATTTGCCGCGGCGCTCTTCGACGGCATGCGCGGGATGAATCGCTTGTTCCAGGGCGCCGCCACGGTCGACTCGATCCTGAACGGCAACGTCGTCGAGCGCGCCGCCGCGGCCGGTCTGCGCAGCATCTTCGTCGGCTTCGAAACCCTGACGCCGGCGAATCTCGTCAGCAGCAACAAGCGCCAGAACCTCGGCCGCGACTACGCCGCCGTCACCCGCCGGCTGCACGATCTCGGCATCATGATCAACGGCAGCTTCGTCTTCGGCATGGACGACGACGACGACGACGTCTTCAAGCGAACGGTCGACTGGGCGATCGAGCAGGGCATCACCACCGCGACGTTTCACATCCAGACGCCGTACCCGGGCACGCGGCTGTTTGCGCGCATGGAGGCGCAGGGTCGCATCGTCACGCGCGACTGGGATCGCTACGACACGCGCAACGTCGTCTATCGTCCGGCGCGGCTCACGCCGCGGGCGTTGAAGGAGGGCTACGACTGGGCCTACCGCGAGTTCTACCGCTGGCCGTCGATCGTCCGCGGCGCGCTGGCGCACGACTCGTTACAGCACCAGGCGAAGCACTTCTTCTATGCCGCGGGGTGGAAGAAGTTCGAGCGGCTGTGGGACGCGGTCATCACGCTGAGACAGCTGCCGTCGATGACGCCGGTGCTCGAAGCGGTCCTGTCGAAGGTGAGCGGACATTCCAATCTCAGTCGCGTCGATGCCCCCAGTCCAGCACCTCGAGGCGGACGCGTGCCTGACCTTGCTGGATGAACCCAAGGACTTGCGCGCTCCTGCGGGACACGTCGATGACGATGCCGCCGGCGCGTTGTCGTGGTGTGGGACCTCGATCCACGATCCGGACGCTGGCCGACCGTCCATTGACGAGGTTGGTGACGCGAACCAGCGTTCCAAAAGGATAGTTCGGGTGCGCCGCGACCATCGCGTTCATGTTGAATGGGATACCGCTGGCGGTAATCCTGCCGTGGAATTCCTTCCCGTAAAAGGACGCGAGTCCTTCTCTGGTGTCGAGGATGGCCGTCGATCGGCCGCGGGGGGTTCGCACCTGCGACCGTGCGGCGCAGGTTGAAGCACCGACGGCCAGGGTCACGATCATGAGCCCGGCGACGCGTGGCATGCAATTCGAGCGCAGCAGGCTCGCACACGATGGAGTGATCGCGCTGCGCAACCGTCTACCTTGAGCCGCCGCGCAGCACGATGCGCGTCGCCGCGTTGCTCTGCACCTTCTCTCCCGTATCGTCGTCGAGCGCCGAGGCGCTGGCCGTCACGCTCGCCCGCCCGGCCACGAACAGGTTCGCTGCGCGTCCCTGGAAGAGCGCCGGGGCGGTGACCACGGTCGCTGTCCAATCGGTCGTGCCGTCGCACGGGACCACCAACGCGAACTGGCCGACGAGCGACGACTGCGCGTGCTCCTGTTTGAGCTGGCCTGAGATGGATGCGAGGACGGCGCGTGAGCAGGTGAGGGTGCCGGTCAGGATCGCCTGCCCGGTGGTTGGATCGACCCTCGCCGTTTCATGTATGGCGAGGCCGACGCCGAGCGCCGGCGGCGCTTCCAGGACGTTCAACTGCAGCCGCCCGGCCGACGTCCAGTAGTAGCCGGCCGCCATGATCCAGTAGGTGACGCCCGCGTGCGCATCGAAGCGCACTCTCGATTGCGGCGTGCCGCCGGCGTTGTCGTTGCAGGCGACCTGCGACAGCGCGCCGCGCGCGCCAATGTAGACCGACAGCGTGGTGTCGTAGTCGCTGCCGAACGTGTTGAGCTCCACGCGCATGTCGGCCGGCGGCGTGAAGGCGTACCACACCGTGTGCGTCGAGCCGGCGCAAAACGGATCGTCGAACCCCGACGTCGCTTTGGTGGTCGTTTGCACATGCGTCGACGGAACGTCGCTGACGACGATCGGATTGCTGAAGTCGTCGTTCAACGGCGGGACGGCGATGACCTGCAGATCGGTGAACGTCGTCTCGACACCGCCGGCGCCGTTGTCGCCGCGGAATGTGACCCAGTAGGAGCCTGCCTGTCCTTCGAGCGGCTGCCACGAGAACGTGCCGGTGTTGTCGCCGTTGTCGATGAACGACGCCCCCTGCGGCAGACCCGCGGCGCTCAGTGTGACGTGCCGGCCCAGCGCGTCAGCGCCGCCGACCGGGAACGAGATCGCCTGGCGTTCGAGCGCGGTCACCATCGTCGGCGCCGTCATCTCAATCGGCAGCGTGGCGTTGTAGCGGATCTCGCCGCGCGCGGCGGGCGCAAAGCCCTCGCAGTGCTGCTCGAACGTGGCGCGGAAGGCCAGCACACTGCCGGCGCTGCCGGGCGCGCCGGGGCCATATGCGATTTCCTTCACGTCGAACGTGCCCGTCAGCTGGTTGCAGCCACGGCCGTCGCCAGACACGCTCAAACCGTTCGACGACGAGTTGAACGGATACCGTAACGCACCGGTGTACACGCCCGGGGTCAGGTACTGATTTCCGGCGGCAGCAAAATCGAAGTACCACCAGTGGCTGTAATTCGGGGTGTGAAATCCGAGCGACACGCCGTTGGAGTAGTTCCTGAAGGCCGTGAAAGGCCCATCCGCGGAGGTAAAGAACAGTGTTCGGCCGCCGCTGATGTAATCGCCGGCATCGCCGGTCAGCAGCATGGACGTGCCATTGGCACGAACCGGCAGAGCAAACACCAGAAGGAATGCGGCGGCCAGCCCGATCCGACGCCGTGTTTGCAACATGGTAATCAGTCCCTCGAAAACTGTGAACACGGCGCGGCCAAAAGCCGCAGAGAATCGACTGCCGCGGGATACGCAGGTGGGGTTGAGCAGGAGTCGTGCCGGCGACCTCAGCGCGGCGTCGACTTTTTTCTCGAGATCGAACAGACGGCTGGGCGGCGGCCAGCCTCGGCGAGAATCACGTGCAGACGACGGCGAAGCGTACGATCGTCGAACGACCGGCGGCGACGACGACCCTGCGCTCGGGGTCGCCGTCGACGCGGCACCTGCCGGGAAGGTTTTTCAGACCGGCTACGGATGGTCCGAATTGAAAATGTCCGCCTCGAGCAGCCACTCGCCATTCGGCTGGCGCCGGCGGATCTCGACGAACTTCCCGCGGCTCGTCACCGCTTCCGGCGCGCCCTCCGGCCGAAGCGTCATCTCGAAGCTGCCGCGCACGTACGCGAGATCAGCGCGGCCGTCGATACGTTCGGTGTTCAGCGTGCACGCTGTCACTTGCGGAAACGCGGCCATCCACGTCTTCAGCGCCGCGCGCCCGCGCACCGCCGGCTGATTCGGCGGCATGAACACAGCATCCTCCGTGTAGAGTCCCACCAGCGCGTCGAAGTCTCGCGCGAGCAGTCCGGCCACGAACCGTTGCTGGACGTCCTCAATTGCCGCGATCTCGTCCGTTGACAGGGGGGCGATCGTCACACTCATAAGACCTCCTCGTTTCACCTGTGGGGGCGCCACGCCCGCGCCGCGCGCTCCGGTCCGATCGCATCGGGCCACGGACCTTTCGGCGCCGCCTGGTTGACGTCGCCGAGCGCGGCGTGGATCGGCTGCTGCGACGCAATCACGCCGAGCTGGCCGAAGCGCGGGATGTCGGCGGCCGACACCGCCTCGATGTGTTCGATTGGGCAATACGCGCGAGATCAAATCGGCGGCCGACTCCTTCAGGTGACCGGTCGGCTCGCCTCTGTCGTCGCGGACGATCAGGCCGTTCACCGGATCCTTTGCCGCCGACGTTATCCCCGCGAGCTCGAGGACCTTCGAGTTGACCCACACGCTGTGGCCGTCGTAGCAGGTCATCACCGCCGGACGATCCGGCACCACGGCGTCGAGCTGCTGCCTGGTCGGGCTGCCGTTGGCAAACGGCGTATACAGCCAGCCGCGTCCCTTGATCCACGCGTCGGCCGGTTTGCCGGCAGCGAACGCGCGAATTTTTTCCTGGACCTGCGGCAGCGTGGTGAGGCCCGCGAGGTCGACGTCGCTCAACGACCGACCGCCCGAAAGGAAATGCACGTGCGAGTCGTTGAACCCCGGCGCTACTGTCGCGCCGTGGGCGTCGATGACGCGCGTCTTCGGGCCGGTGACGCTGTTGATCTCGTCGTTGGTGCCCTCCTTCAGGATCGTGGTGCCTGTAATCGCCACCGCCTGCGCGACGTGGTTCGCCTCGTCGGACGTGTGGACCTTGCCGTTGACGATCGCGAGATCCGCCGCGGCGCCGTCGGCGGCAGATGCGGCCTTGCGATCCGGTGCGCTGCAGGCGGCCGAGACGATGAGTGCAGCGATGATGAGGGCGATGCGAGCGTTCATGCGTGGGAATCTCCGGAGCGCTCCTGGACCCAGTGAACGGACCTGCGGGCGCCTGGAGACGAGCGTGGAGATTACCACTTGCGCGGCTTCAACTGCACCGCATGCTGCGCGCCCGATAGCGATGTCGGGGTGCTGGCGCCGCGACGGAAAAAGAACAGGAGGTCAGAAGTTCAGGCGGCTGTGATGGCCGGCCTGCGAAGCAGACCGGTCCGCCGAACCGCGCGCGGGCAAGCCTTTTGACCTTCTGGTCTTCTGTTCTTCCCTCCGGCGCGCGGCAGAGCCACGCGGTGCGGGCAGCCCTGAAGGGCTGCGCTACAGAGAGGACGCTGTTCAAAACAAAAACCGCACCTGCAGCTGGAACATCCGCGGCGGATCGATGTTGGCCAGGTTCGGGATCGCATTTGACGCCGCGCCGACCGCGACCAGCTGTCCGAACGTCGGATTCGGCGTCGTGATGTCGCCGTACGTCGTCTGCGCGCGGCCGAGGATGTTGGCGTGGTTGAACAAATTGAAGCCCTCGAGCCGCAGCAGCACGGCGCGGCCGCCGCCGCGAATGCGCCCCTCGACGAACAGCGAGACATCCTGCGTGGCGGTGCCGCGGAACGCCGACTTGCCGATCACCGCGCCGTCAACGACCGGCCGATCGTTGTTGGCGCCGTCGCCGTTGTTGTCGAGGCCGGTCGTGGCGTTGAACGGGCGCGCCGACGCCAGCTGCGTCACCGTCCCGGCGGTGATGTTGTACGGCAGCTGATAGCTGACGGTGATCACGGCGCGGTGCCGCTGATCGAGCAGGCTGGGGCCGCGCTCGGTCTCGCCGAGGCGGCTGATGATCGCCTCGTTCGGGCCGATGCCGTTGCCGTCGGGCTCGCTGGTGTTGGTCGCCTTCGACAGCGTGTAGCTGACGCCGGCGAACAGCTTCGCGTGCCCGCGATAGCTCACCTGCGTCTGCAGCCCGTCGTAATCGGCCACCCCGAGGTTCATGAGGACGTTGACCGCGCGCACGCCGCCGGCAACCGGCAGAATCGGCCGCGTCGCATTGGCCGCGGCCACCGAACGCGTCTGCCCCGGCGCGGTGCGGTCGAAGAGCGACGGCGCGTTCAGGTCGACGGTGCGATCGAGATCGGTCCAGTGCTGGTGCACGTAGTCGGCGCCGGCAAAGAGCCCCTTCGCAATCTCGCGCTCGGCGCCGATCGAGATCACCTGGCTGCGCGGGTTGACGAACTCGTCGGGGTAGTTCGGCAGCAGGTTGAAGTTCAGCCCGAACTGCGCGAACTGCGCGGCATAGGAATCGCGCTGCCCCGCCTTGATCGTGATGTCGCGCGCCGGCAGCTGCGTCGGCGGCAGCACGCGCGGATCGAGCGCCAGCGGCAGGCATGGGCCGGTGAGGCAGGTCGGGAAGCCGAGCTGCCCTGGCGTCGCGGTGTAGGTGGTGAATCCGTCGAGCCCGTTCAACAACGCGCCGGCAACCAGGTTGGACCGGATCTGCGTGTAATACAGCCCGTAGCCGCCGCGCACGACCGTGCCGGCGCCGCCGCCCGGATGCCACGCGAAGCCGACGCGCGGCGCGAAGTCGGTGGTCGCGTCGGTCAGCGTCTGGCGGTCGTAGCGCAACCCCGCGTCGATGGTCAGATCGCGGCTCGCCCGGATGCTGTCCTGCACGAACGCGGCCCCGAGCCACTGGTTCAGCTCGTAGCTGGTGACGCCGTAGCTCACGGGCTGCGTGTACTGCTGCACGTTGGCCAGCGTCAGCTGATCGAACGGCGCCGTCGTCGTTGCGAGGAAGGTGAAGGTGCCGAGCACGGCGAAGCCCGGCTCGTTGCCGGTGCCGCCGGAGCTGTGCCGCGCCAGGCTGCCGCCGACGCGGACGCTGTGCCGGCCGTGCGCCCACGACAAGGTGTCGGAGAGCTGCGCCTGCCGGCCGAACAGGTTCGAGAGCCGCGACTGGCCGATGGTGAAGGGCACCGACCCGGCCCTCGTGTAGGCGGTCGACAGCGCCTGCGCTTCCCACAGCGTCACCGGATCGCCGTTCAAGTACGCAAACCGCGCTTCGTTGACGAGGCTGGAGCCGACGACCGACGTGAGGTTCACCTGGCCGGTCACCGAGCGGCGCGAGTACTTGCGCGCCACGCTCGGCGCGCTGGTGCCGGCGACCGCGTCGTTCGGGTTGGTGTCGTAGAAGCGATCGACGTTGGTGCGGAGCATCAGCGTCTGACTCGGCGAGATCTTGTGATCGACGCGGCCGTTGAAGAGCTGCTGCCGGTAGTTTCCCTCGTAGGCCAGGTTGCCGTCCGCCGGCAGCAGGAACGCAGGCAGAGAGGTGGAGAGGAACGTGGTGCGGTCCTGCAGCGTGTAATCGGCGGTGGCGAAGAAGAACGTCTTGTCCTTCACCAGAGGCGCGCCCGCCGATCCCGAGAGCTGCGACAGCACGTCCGGCACGTCGGCGGGATTGATCGCGGCCAGGGTCGATGGCGTCTGGCAGCTCGCGACCGACGGCGCGCAGAAGCCGGTGGTCGAGAACGTCTTCGCCTGCGCGCCGCCCGGACGCCCCATCGCGAGGATCTCGCCGTGCAGCGCGTTGGTGCCAGACTTGGTGACGATGTTCAGCGCCGGTCCCGATGTCCAGCCGAACTCGGCGGAGAACGCGTTCGAGAGCACCGACATCTCCTGGATCGCGCCAATCGGCACGGTTGCCAGCATCGTCTGCCGTCCCCACCCTTCATCGTTGTTGGCGCCGTCGAGGGTCACCGTCGTCTGCCGCCGTCCGCCGGCGCCGGTGACGAAGTAGGTGGCGTTGACGAACAGGTCGCCGGTGCCTTTCGCCTGCCGGAACGACGCGTTGAGCAGCGGCAGCGTCGTCACCTTGCGGCCGAGAATCGGCGTCTCGTCGATCGTCAGATCGTCGAGGCGCCGTCCGATCTGCGGATCGGAGCGCACGCCCTGCGTGGTGCCATAGACGGTGACGTCGGTCTGTCCGCCGCTCGCGACCAGCTTTACTTTGACGGTCGCGGTTTCACCGGCGCGCAGCGTCAGGTCCCTGACGTCGTCGGCGGTGAATCCGGATTTCTCGACGCTGACGGTGTAGGTGCCGGTGAGCGAGAGCGCGGCGACTGAGGTCGAGCCGTCGCTGCCGGAGACCGCCTCGCGAACGGCCCCGGTCGCGCTGTTGGCCACCTTCACCTTCGCGTCGGTGACGACCGCGCCGGTCTGGTCGACAACCACCACGATGAGCGTCGACGTGTTGGGCGATTGCGCCGCGACGGGCACCGCGAGGGCCGACACGAGGATTGCGAGAAGCACGCGGCACGCTGTTTTCATGTCGTAAGGCCTCACCGGCGCAGGTGCGGCAACCGGCTCGTCGGGCGCGCAATCGGCGCAAGGATTCCCTAAAGCAGTCGATGGGGCGTGAAAATCACGACCCCGGTAACCCTCGAATCTAATTAGCAGCAAGGTCTACTACCAACAGACGTTCGGGCAGGGAGCACTCACCGTAGCGCAGGCCTTCACAGGCCTGCACCAGCGGCCTCACCTTAGCGCAGGCCTTCAGCCTGCCTCAGCGGCCGCTGCGCTACGTATTTTGAATGCGCTCTTTACTCGGCGCGGAGACCGCTCAGCGGATCCGTGCGCGCGGCGCGTCGTGCAACCGGCAGCACGGCAACGGCGCCAACGAGGAGAAGCACGGCCGCCGGAAGAGCGACACTCACTACGTCGAGACTTGCGGCCGTGGGCAGCACGCTGCCGAGCACTCGCGCGGCCCAGATTGAAACGACGCTGCCGGCGAACAGTCCGGCTGCGACGATCGCGATCGCCTGGCCGAGTGTGGCGAGCAGGATGCGGCGGGGATCTGCGCCGAGGGCGATGCGGAGCGCCAGCTCGACGCGGCGGCGCGCCACGTCGTGCGCGGCGGCGCCGAACAGGCCGAGGGCGCCCAGCGCGACGGCAAGCGCGGCGAAGCCGGCGAGCGCGGCGGCCAGCACGCGCCGCACCGGCACGCCCGGCGAAGCCGCGACGACCTCGTCCATGGCGCGCACGTTGTAGACCGGCAGGTTGCGGTCGAGGCGCGCCACCTCCTCGCGCACCGTGGCGATGACGTCGGCGCCGGGGCGCGAGCTCCGCACCAGGACGACGTTCGAGTTCGACGGCGTTTGCGGCGCCGGCACATACACCGTCGGCGACGCCACATCGTCGAGCGCGCGCTGCGCCACCTCGCCGGCGACGCCGACGATCTCCACCGGCGTGGACGCGCGCGCGAGCCACACCTGGCGACCGACCGGCGATTCGCGGGGGAACAGCGCCGCGGCGACCGACTCGCTCAATACCGCTCGCGGCGGAGCGGTGGCGTTGTCGAGCCGATCGAAGGCGCGGCCGGCGACGATCGGGATCCGCATCGTCTCGAAATAGCCGGCCCCCGCGGCGCGAACCAGCGCCTCGCGCCCGGCGTCGGCCGGCTGCGCGTGCACGAGCGTGCGCGCGCGGTCGCCGGTCAAGGGAATCTCGTCGACGATCGACGCCGCGCGTGGGCCGAGCCGATCGTCGAGCGCCGCCTGCAGCGTCGAGTAGAACGACGCCACGCGCTGGCTGCTGCCGTAGGCTGCCGCGGGCAGCGAGAGCTGCAGCGTGACGACGCCGTGCGGGTCGAAGCCGGGATTCGTGCTCATCACCGCGATCAGGCTGCGGCCGACGATCGTCATCGCCACCAGCAGCACGAAGGCGAGCGCCACCTCGCCGCCGACGAACAGCCGCCGCAGGTTGCGCTCGCGCGGCGCCGCCGTGGCGCCGGCGCGCAGCACCTCGGCAACGCTGGCGCGCGCGGCGATCAGCGCCGGCAGCCAGGCGCACAAGAGCGCGCAGGCGGCGGCCGCGATCGCGACGACGCCGACGACGCGCCAGCTGACGGCGAGCTCGCGTGCGGCGAGGCTGCCGAACTGCTGCAGCGCCAGCCGCCCGACAACCGGCGTGATCCACGCCGCGAGCAGGATGCCGCCGGCGATGCCGATCGCCACGAGCGCATACGCTTCGAGCAGCACCTGACGCGCAATCGCGCCGCGCGTCGCGCCGAGCGCGCTGCGCACGGCAAGCTCGCGGCGCCGGTCGATCGACCGGACGACGAGCAGGCCGGCGAGGTTGACGAAGGCGATCAGCACGGCGAGCGCCGCGGCGCCGCCGAGCATGGCGAGCATCGCGGTGGCGCCGCCGGCAATCGCGGTTGCGATCCTCGTTGTCACCGCGCGCGATGGCGGCGACGAGGTGCGGCTGACCTCGGAGAGCGCCGCCGCGAGATCGATCGGCGTGACGCGGTCGCGCAGCCGGGCGACGACGCGCACCCGATCGCCGGAGCGCAACGCGGCGTCCTCGGTCACGGGAAGCGGGCGCCAGACATCGCTCGCGCCCAGCGCGAACGAGAACGGTTCCGGCAGGACGCCGACAACCGTATGCGGCCGGCCGCTGAGCACGATCTGCCGGCCGATCGCGCTCGGATCGGCCGCCAGCTTGCGGCGCCAGAACTGGTGGCTGACGATGACCACGGGCTGCGCGAGATCCGCGCCGTCGAACGCGCGCCCGATGGCCGGCGCCACGCCGAGCAGCGGCAGGAAGCCGGGCGTGACGTTGATCGCGCTGACGCGCTCGGCGGCGCCGAGATCGGTCAGCGTGAGGTTGGTGCCGTCGGAGGCCTCGAGCGTGGCCATCGCGGCGGCGCGTTCCCGCCACGCCACGAACGTGGCGTAGCCAACCGCCCGCGGCGCGCCGTCAGGGTCCGCCATCGGCGTCTCCGCGGCTGTCACCAGCGCGTCGGGATCGGCGAACGGCGGCGGCACCAGGACGACGGCGTCGACGACGGCGAAGATCGCGGCGCCGGCGCCGAGCGTCAACGCGAGCGTGAAGATGGCCGCGAGCGCGCTCGACGGCGAGCGCCGGAGGTTGCGGGCGAGGTGCAGCAGATCGACCAGCACCGGGCCAAGTGTAAATCCGAACCGCCGTGATTCATTCGGTGATCTGGCGGTACGACACCTGGCCGTCGCCGGCAATCGTCGCCACCCAGGAGGCGGTTCGATCGATGCGCCCCCCGAGAATCCTGTACAGGAACTCGGGATCGCTGGTCGGCTGCAGTGGGAAGGTGGTCCGGACGGCGCGCATCGGCTGGCCCATGCCGGCGATGCGGCGCGAGCCGCGCACGAGCGCGGCGTACTCCGGCATCCGGTGCAGCCTTGCCGCGATGCGAAGCCGCGCGGGAACGACGGCGGCAATGGCCAGCAGCAGCGCGATGCCGATGGCGTGGTTGATCCGCGGATGCGCCGGAACCGCGAGCGCCAGAGCGATGGCCACCACCGCCAGGGGAACGACCGGAATGTAGTAGTAGTGATCGAGCGCGCCGAGGAACAGCGCGTAGCCGACGATCGCCGCCGCCTGCGGCGCCAGAACGAGCATCAGCACCGCGACATCGCGTCGATATCGAATCGCGACCGCGAGGTCGGCGGCGAGCAGCACCCATGGGGCCCACGGGATCGACGATGGATATCCCTGGATGAACTGGAACGCCGACGCGAAGCCGTTCACGCTCTTGGCCACCTGCGGCGCGTCGCGGCCGGAGATGATCCGCGACAGGCTGCCGGTGACGGCGCCCATCGCCGGTTCGCTGGCGCGCGTCTGGATCTGGTGGACGAGATACGGAATCTGGAGCGCGCCGACAACGAGGGCGATCGCGAGCGCGACGCGGCCGGCCGGCCGCCACTCGCGCCGCACGAGCGGTTCAGCCACCAGCGCGCCGAAGACGCCGGCGGTGACGAAGATTGCGCCGGAGTAGACGTGGACGGCGCTCCACGCGAGCGCGGCGACCACGGCCACGCGCACGAGGCTCGCTCGGTGCCATCCGATGAGAACCAGCGCGACGGCGAGCTTGCAGAACGCCGACGCGATTACCGTCGTCCACACGATCGCCGAGAGCGCCACGTCGTAGGCCGCGGTCGCGATCGCGAGAATGGTGGCGAGCGCGAGCCACACCGACCTCGTCCGATACCACACGGCGCAGAACAGCAGCGCGTCTGCGAACGACTCGACGATCGCCTGCCCGATGCCGCCGCCATGCGGCAGGTTGTCGAACCACGGACCGAGCGTGACGCGGATTGCCCACATCAGCCAGTAGTACGCCGGCCCGATCGTGTAGCCATGCACGTGCGTCGGCGGCCCGACCAGCGGCAGCTCGTGGAACGGGCGCAGCGCGATGCCCCAGTCGCGGATCTGGTCGCCGAGCAGCCAGAATTCGCGGCTGATCCCGCGAATGCGGCAGGCGAGCGTGAAGGCGAAGACGCCGCCGGCGACGACCAGCTGGAGACGCGACCGCCGGAAATCAGATGGCTGCATGCGCTCGCCGCACTTAGAGTAGTGCAGCCGTGCAACGTCCGCCCGCGTGGCTGCGTAGTCTCAAGCGAGGGATCCGCCCATCCCGATTGACCTGGAAACGGTAGGCGAAGCCCGGCTCGTCGTCCAGGCGCTCGCCGGTTCGCAGTCTGCCTTCGAGCAGCTCGTCGCCCGCTACCAGCGGCCGGTCATCAGCCTGATCGCGCGCATCACCGGCGATCGCGCGCAGGCCGAGGACCTCGCCCAGGAGACGTTCGTCAAGGCGTTCCGCAACCTCGCCGCCTTCGATACGACGCGTCGCTTCTCGAGCTGGCTGTTCCGGATCGCGCACAACGCCGCGATCGATGCGATGCGCCGGTCGAATCCGCCGGCTGAGTCGATCGACGCGGACCCGAGGATGTCGGCCGGCGCAACGCGCGAACCCGCCGCGCCGCCCGCACCCGATCCCGTCGAACGAGCGGAGCTCGGCCGGGCCCTCGAGATGGCGCTCGCCGGGCTGCGGCCGGACCAGCGCGCCGACATCGTCCTGCGCTACGAGCACGGCCTCTCGTTCGGTGACATCGGCACAGTGCTCGGCGTTCCCGAAGCCACCGCGCGATCCCACGTCCATCGCGCGCGAAAGGAGCTCGCCGAGCGTCTGACCGCGTCCGGCTGGGCGCCGCCACGATGAGCGCAACGGACGAGGGGAAGACTGCGTAATCCTCGGAAAGAGGCCATGAACGACGCCCCCGGGAGCTACACACGCTGGCGCGCCGCGGAAGCGGGCGAGCGGGACGACGATGCGGACTGGGCGTTCCGCACGGTGTTCCAGACCACGGTGCCCGAGTCGCCGGTCTCGCCCGATTTCACCGCCCGGACGATGGCGGCGATTGCGGCGGCAGCCGTCAGCGATGCGCGCCGCGCGCGGCGCGTGCGCGCCGGCGTGCTCACCGGCACTGCGGCAGCGGTCGGGGCGGCGGTGTACTTCGGCACCGGGTGGGCGATCTCGCTCGCCTCGACGGCATTCATCGCGCTGCTGAACATGGTGATTGCAGGCACGGTTCGCGGCGCGATGTCGTTCCAGGGCGGCGGCGGCGTCTGGCCGGTCGTGGCGAGCCTCGGCCGCGCGGCAGCCGCCCTGGTCACGGATCCGACGATAACGCTGGCGATGATCGCGATCTCCGCGGTCGCCGTTGCCGCGCTGGTGGCGCTGCAGCGGCTTCTCGGCTCAGATCAGGAGTCCCTCCAATGAAACGATTGGCAGCGCCCATTCACATAATGTTGGCCGCCGCCGTGCGCGCCTCGGTAGTCGTCGCGACGGTTGCGGCGTCGAGCGCGGCGCTCCACGCCGTCGCGCAGCAGACCGTTCCCGCCGCGGAGCAGCAGGCGCTGCGTGCCCGCATCGAGGCGAGCTACGACATCGTGCCGCTCTCGAACGGCATCGCCCTCCGGCCGAAGTCGCCGCGCGGCGGCGTCCGGCTGATCGAGATTGCCGACACGATTGCGATCAACGGCGTGCCGGTGACCGGCCGCGAGCTCCGCGACCGGGTCGGCGACGATGCGGACGCGATCCTGCGGCTCTCCTACCTCGATGCGGACGCGCTGCGCG
>Ga0111538_10008314_pt1 | contig 13934 bp, 11 predicted proteins | sample SoiMethybrSBSTD1_FD_79669 | JGI IMG/M metagenome (GOLD analysis project Ga0111538, IMG submission 79669) | Bulk soil microbial communities from a Populus tree surrounding site in Tennessee, USA - Soil MetaG P. TD hybrid SBSTD1 (version 2)... | ecosystem: Environmental > Terrestrial > Soil >...
GGCCGGCCGGCCGGCGGGGCGGGTGTCGGGGGCGGCGGAGGCGCCGGCGACTGGCTGCCCGCCGTTGCCGGGTCGGCAAAGTCGAACTTGAAGCTGGGGTCCAGCATCCTCTGCAGCTTGGCAAATGCGAGCTTCGATTTGTCGCGCCATTCGTTCTGCACGCCCAGGCGCTCGAGCATCAACAGGTTTTGCTCGTGCGTGCGCAGCGACTTCTCCAGCAGGATCCGGATCCGCTTGCGCAGCTCCTCGTAGTAGACCTCGCGCTTCTCCTGGTTGGTGGCGCCCAGCAGCTCGGGCGGAATCGGCGCGTGAATGAACGAGTCGTAGAACTCCTCGTACAGCGACCCCACCTGATAGCCGGACGCCGACGCCCACTGCGGGTTGCCCATCTTGATGGTCTCGATGTACTGGCGCTGCGCCGACAGCAGCAGGCGCGCCTTGTCGTCCATGTCCTTCGCCATCTGCTTTTCCGGAAGGCGCAGCGGGAGCGCCCGGAACCGCTCGTGCGGAATCTGGCCCAGGTGGTACTTGACCAGGCCCAGATAAAAGTCGGTCTGCAGGCGTTCCTCCTTCTCGATGCTGCGGAAGAAGTAGAGCGCTGACGAGAACGTCCGTTCGGCCGTGTCCAGGTCCTTGAGCTGGAACTGCGCGAAACCGCGCCGCCCCAGCGCCTCGATCTTGTCGTCCGCGGTCATGTCCTTGCGCTCGAGCAGCTGCGCGAAGACCGTGGCCGACGCCGGCCAGTTCCCCATCTCGGCGTAGGTGGCGCCGAGCTGGAACATGGCGTCCTTGGTGTCGGGCGAATCCGGCGCCAGCGCCATCATCTTCTTGAACGTCTCGGCGGCCTTCGCCCAGTCCTTCTTCGCCTGGTGCGCCAGCCCTTCGTTGTACAGGCTGGGGAGCTGGTACTTGTTGTTACCGGCGAACTCCTTCAGCAACAGCTCGTAGCCGACGATCGCGTCGTCGTAACGCTTGTCGGCGAGCGCCTTGCCGGCGTGCTCGAACAGCTCGGCGACGTCGAAGGTCTCCAGGTGGACGCCGTCCGGGCCCTTGACCGCGGAGATCTTGATCGGGTCCATCTCGATGTGCTCGACGGGCGGCGGTCCGACCGCCACGTCATTCTTGGCCTTGCCCGCGCAGGCCGACACGAGCGTCAGGACGGCGACTACCCCAAAACGCGGTTTCATTGGCATTTTCATTGTTAGCGACAACCCAAAGGGCCGCCAGGTTCCCGGCTTGTCGGCGGATTCGGGCCTGCGGTTTACAGGCAGCGGGGACTCGGGCACGGTGGGGGCGATGCCACCCCGAGAAATCATCCCCGCAGCCGCCATCGGCCGCCGGGTCGCCGAGCTGGGGCGCGAGATCGACGCCCGCCTGCCCCCGGGCCCGCTGACCGTCGTCGGCGTCCTGCGCGGCGCCTTCATGTTCATGGCCGACCTGGTCCGGGCCATCCCCCGGGAGATCACCTGCGACTTCCTGGGCGTACGCAGCTACGGCGACGCCACCGTGTCGTCGGGCGTCGTGGAGATCACCAGCGATCTCGCCGCCCCTATCGCCGGGCAGCGGGTGCTGCTGGTCGAGGATATCGTCGACACGGGGCTGACCCTCAAGTACCTGGTCGACCTCCTGCACGCCCGCGGTCCGGCCAGCGTGCACACCTGCGCCCTCCTGGCCAAGCCCAGCTACCGGGCATCGGGCGTGCCGGCGCTCGACTTCGTGGGCTTCGACGCGCCGGACGCCTTCGTCGTCGGCTACGGCATGGATGCCCGCCAGCTCCACCGCAACCTTCCTTATGTCGCAGCGCTGAACTCCGGTGACACGGAGCGCTGATCGGGTGAGCCGGCATTCCGGTGCGCTCCTGGTCCTGGCGATGTTCCTGCTCGCGGGCGGTTGTTCCTCGGACAGCGCAGCCGGCAGCGGCGGGAAGGGCGGTGGCGCTGGTATCGCGGGAGCGACCGGCGGTGGCGGTGGTGTCGCGGGAGCGATCGCCGGTGGCGGCGGCGTCGCGGGAGCGACCGGCGGTGGCGGCAACGCAGCCGGCGCAGGGGGCACGGGCGGCGCCGCGGGGGCCATTGCCGGCACGGGCGGCGGTGCCGCCTGCGCGACCGAAGGTCAGGCCTGTTCGTTCGGGAGGCTCTGCTGTGGGTCGCTCGGGCTCGGGTGCGCCGATTTCAACACGGTCACCGGCTCCGGCGTCTGCCGCGCATGCAAACGGGTGCCTGCGACCTGCGCCGGCAACAGCGATTGTTGCAGCGGGATCTGCGACCAGGGGTTGTGCGGCGGATGCATGGACCTCAGGTCGTATTGCAGCACGCAGCTGACCTGCTGCCCGAGCACCGCCTATCCCTCGTCGTGCGAATTCAACCCCTCGGTCGAATCCAACGAGTGTTGCGTCGTCACCGGCGGGAACTGCCGGGACGATGAAGACTGCTGCAGCCGGGCGTGCCGGAACGGTAAGTGTTAGCTCGCCGTCAGCCGAGCGACTTCTTCTTGCGGCGGTCGAGCTCTTCTTTGAGGCGGTGCTTGATGTTGTTGTAGCGCTGAAGGAACTCGAAGTGGCGCTGGCGGAACGCCTGCAGGTAGCGCCGCTCCTTCGACTTCGCGCGCAGCGCCTCGCGGATCTCGCCCAGCGGCGCCGCGAGCTGGCCCGGCTCGGAGTAGCTCGCGATCGTGTTCATCGTGCCGCTCGTATCGATCAGCTTCACCTCGCCCGGGCGGCCGCTGCGGCCGGGCGGCGTGTACAGCAGCGTCACCGCGTCGGGCGAGCTCGACTTCACGGTGTGCACGACCATGCTGCCGGGAAGGTCGGGCAAGTCTTCCTTGACCATGACGATCTGCGGGCGCTCCTGCGAGACCACGTCCAGCGCCTCGCCGCCGGTCCCCGCAGTGCGGAACAGCCAGCCCGCCGCCTCCGTCAACACCTTCGACAGCTTCTCGACCGCCTTCGGATCGTCGTCGACCAGCACGACGCTGACCGTGCCCAGCTCGTCGGCGTCCTCTTCCTTTCGCCCCGACAGGCGGTCCTCCAGGTCCAGGCCTTCGCGCGCGACGTCGCGCAGCCGGCGCAGGAACTCCTCGTGCGTCTCGGCGACCTCCTCGAGCAGGCTGTTGCGGTCCGCGGTCGCCTTGATGTCGGTCGCCGCCTCGACCACGCGTTCGCGCAGGTAGGGGACGACGTCCGGCTCCTTGAGCACGACGTCGGCCACCCCCGCCCGGAACGCCTTGACGGCGGTCTCGTACGACTTGCGCGCCGTCATGATCACGACCGACGTCAGCGGCGACTTGTCGCGCGCGAACTGCAGCAGCTCGATGCCGCCGCCCGGCGTGGGCGTGTCGGCGTCGACCAGCGCGACCGCGTAGAACTTGTTGAGCAGCTGATCGCGGGCGCGCACCGGATCGTGCGTTCCGGTGACAATCATACCGACGCGCGTCAGCAGCCGATCCAAACCCTTCACCACCTGGTCGTCGGCGTCGACGACAAGTATTTCCTGCCCGGCGGCGACGGGTGGATTCGACACTTTCCGGGGCTTAGGTTAACCGTTTCGCCGTCGCCGGTCTATTCTTCCGCTCGTCACATGGCGATGGATTCGCTCTTCGATCGGATGCGGGCGACCGCGCGGCAGCTCGGCGCCTCCGATATCCACCTGAAGCCCGGGATGGAGCCGATCCTGCGCATCGACGGCGAGCTGCGCACCCTGCGCAACCCGGACGTGCCGACGATGTCGCGCGATTTGCTCCACAACCTGGCGATGTCGATGCTGGACGACCGGCGGCGGGACATGCTGGAGCGCCTCGGCGACGTGACCGTCGCGCTGACGACATCCAGCGGAACGCGGCAGCGGGTGCACGTCGCCCAGCACCGCGGCGGTGTGACGATTTCGTTGCACCTGGTCGCGCCCGAGGCGCCCGCGCTCGACAGCCTCGGGTTGCCGGCCGGCGCGCGCGACCTGGTTGGCCCCGGCGCGGGGCTGGTGCTGGTCGCGTCCGCCCCCGGTGGCGGCAAGACGACCACGCTCGCCGCGCTGATCGACGATCTGACGACGCGGCATCCGCTGCGCGTCGTGACCATCGAGGACCCGGTCGAGATCATGCTCAAGGACCGGCGCAGCGTCGTCGTGCAGCGCGAGGTCGGGCGGGATGTCCCGACCATCGCCGCCGGCCTGCGCGCGGCCGGGCGCCAGGACGTGGACGTGTTGCTGGTCAGCGACATCGGCGATCGCGAATCCGGTGAGCTGGCGCTCGGCGCCGCCGAGACCGGCCGGCTGGTGCTGGCCGGCGTCGTCGCCGCCAGCCCGGCGGCCGCCGTCAGCCGCCTGGTCGGCCTGTGGGAGACGGACGGGCGGCCCGCCGTGCGCCTCCGTTTCGCCGCCGCCCTCCGCGGCGTATTGTGCCAGCGCCTGGTGGCGGCGAAGGGCGGCAAGGGTCGCGTGGCCGAGGCCGAGCTCGTCGCTGGCGGCGCCGCCGCCGAAGCACCCCAGACAGGCTAGAGCCACCGGAGGTTCGGCTCGTGTGAGCGTCAGAGCTTCTTCCACTCCTTGCTGGCGCCCTCGGGATACTTCGCCTTCTCGACCTCCACCGCGCTGCAGTCTTCCTTCACCTTCAGCTCGTAGGAGCCCGCGGGCAGATCGAACATCGGCTTGTCGGCGCCGCGGATGTCGCGCGAGAAGTAGAAGTAGACGGGCGGCTTGTCGCCGAAGAAGTCGTTGTCGCGCTTCGGATCGACGGAGATGCGCGTCTGGCCCATCCCCTTGACGTCCTTGCCGCCGACGTAGACGGCCTTCGGACAGGGGTTGTCCAGGTGGACGTGCCAATACGACGGCTTGAGATCCCCGAACACCGTCAGCCACGGATGGTGGGCGTTCTCCGCGTACGACGGATCGATGTTGTTCAGCCACTTCGTCTGCTGATAGCCGGCCGCCGGCTCCACCTTCGGCTCCTCCTTGCCCTCGAACACGTAGATCTCCTGCGGCTTCGAGAGATTGAAGTCACCGCAGCCGACCACGTTCGTGCTGTTGCCGCCGCGGGCCGGCACCGCAGACTTGCACGCCAGCACGCACAGCTTGTACGCGCCGGTTCCCAGCTCGAAGTCGGCGGAGGCGCCGGCGGCGACCGACAGCTCCTCGCGCTGCTGGCCGACGCGCAGACCGCAGAAGTCAGTCGACTTGGTCTTGTTGACCACCTTGACCGTCGACTTCTTGCCGAGCTTGCCGGGGATGCAACCGGAGACGCCCACGACGGCGGCGGCGGCGGCGACGACGATGGCGATGAATGTGTCGGTCGTTTTCATGGCGGTCACCTGATGTCGCAGCCGGCGCCGAAGCCGGTGTAGTAGGCCTTGCACTCGTTGCCCTCGGGCGTCGTGAACGAGCACTTCTTGTCCATGTCGCCTTCCACGCCGTAGCTGCCCGGCGCGCAGCCCATCGGCGCACGCGCGCTCTCGCGCCGCTTCGGGCACTTGCCGTAGTAGTCCCACCCGTAGCAGGCGATGATCGCCTCGTCGTCCTTGCGCTGCGAGACCGTCTTGCAGCTGGGATCGATCTGCAGCTTGTACGCCTTCCCGTATTCGAGATCGATCGCCGCCTCGAAGTAGTCGCCGGCCGGGCCCTTGCGCAGCCACAGCGTCGGCTTCTCGGGTTTCGGCTCGGCGTAGTTGGCGGAGGTCGTGCTGCCCATCCAGCCGACGTGGATCTCCTGGATGGCGTCGCGCGCCTCGCGCCCCGTCGCGCCCTTCGCCAGCGGGTAGACACTCTTTCGGTTGTTGGGGTGGTCGGTGTATTTGCCGTCGGGCGTCTTGTCGCTGAGCTTCATGTCCATCGACTCCTTGCAGCGATTCAGCAGCGTGAAGTAGAGGGCGCGCGGCTTGACGCCGTTTTCGTCCTGCCACTCGTTGATCGCCATGAGCTTCTTTGGTTTGGCGGCGCTGGCGGCTTCACCGTCTCCGGCCGAACCCGCCCCGCCCTTGCTGGCCTTGCCGGCCTGCTTGCCTTGCAACATCGCGCAGCCGAATCCACCGACGGCGACGACACCGAACAACATCGCGAGACTTCGATTTCTCAGTTTGGACATGGGCCCTATTTCTCCTTGAGCGTCTGGTTGTAGGCGTTGGCCGCGCTCTCGGCCTCGTCGAGAGGGAACACGTGGTTCTTGGGATTGAGGGCGTGGCCGCCGATGCCGACGGTGATGCCGCCGACGGCGGTGAGCAGCAGGCCGCCGCCGCTCATGCGCTGGTCGTGGCGCCACAGGCCCGCGCCCAGCAGGCCCAGGCCGATGACGGCGATCGCCAGGCCGACGCGGCTGGCGATGAAGCCGTGCATCACCTTGGAGTGGATCGTGTCCGCGTTGTCGGGCAGCCCGGCGATGCGGAAGAAGTCCTCGTCGGAGAGCCCGGTCTTCCCCTGCCTGGGCGTCCACTCCAGCTTCTGGTAGGTGACCTGCTTGTCGCGGTAAATCGACGCGCTCCCGGCGTTCTGGCCGCCGGCGGTGTGGTACTTCACCTCGCCGACCTTCTCGCTAGTGATGTAGCCGTGCTGCGAGGTCTCGAAGTCGAACCCGAGCGGCTCGCCGGTCGCGCGCACGCCTGTGGTCGGCAACGACGCGCAGCCCACGCAGGCGGCCAGCGCGATGACGGCGATCGATCCTCTGTCTGGTTTCATCTCCTTGGCTCTGCTCATGTGCTCCGGTCCCAGAGACGCCGGCCGTTCCGCGATGTCGCGCCCCGGGGCGCAAATAGCCCCCGTGTTAAGCTCGCCAGCGCTTCATGACAGCCGGTCCGCGGCCCGATCTGACCGGGCAGATCCTCGACCGCCGTTTCCGGGTCGAGCGCCTGCTGGGCAAGGGCGGGATGGGGGCCGTGTGGCGCGTGCAGCACGTCGAATCGCTGCAGGCGCTGGCGCTGAAGACCATCGATCCGGGGCTGGCCGCCAACCCGGAGGCGGTCGATCGGTTCTTGCGCGAGGCGCGCGCGGCGGGCGCGCTGCGGTCGCGCCACGTCACGCGCATCGTGGATGCGCAGACCGGCTACGTGCACGACGGCGTGCCGCTGCCGTTCCTGGTGATGGAGCTGCTGGAGGGGCGCACGCTGCAGGAGCTGCTGGACGTGCTCGACGCCGGTCGGCTGGGCGCGGGTCAGCTCGTGTGGGTCGCGGGCCAGCTCGGGCGCGCGCTGGCGGCCGCGCACGAGCGCGGCATCGTTCATCGTGACCTCAAACCGAGCAACGTGTTCATCGCGCGCGACCAGGAGAACGACGGGCAGCCGATCGTGAAGCTGTGCGACTTCGGGATCGCGAAGCTGCTGGGCGACGCACCCGCGCTCGGCTCCGAGGCGGGGCTGATCACGCAGACGGGTGCGCTGCTCGGGACGCCGATGTACCTCGCGCCCGAGCTCTTGCGGGGCGCGCGCGGCGCATCTCCCGCCACCGATCAGTGGTCGCTGGGGCTGGTGGTGTTCCGCGCGCTCGCCGGCATCGAATACTTCGGCCACGTCCGGGGCGTCCCGGCGCTGGTGCTGGCGATCGCGACCGAACGGATGCCGCCGCCGTCCGAGCTGGCGCCGCACGTCGGATTTTCACCCGCGTTCGACCGCTGGTTCCTGCGCTCGTGCGCGCGCGCGCCCGCCGACCGGTTTCCCGACGTGTCGGCGCAGGTCGCGGCGCTGGCGGCCGCCCTCGGCAACCCGCCGCCGGAAGCGCTGGCGCCCGACGGCAACGGTCCGCGATCGCCGGTGCAGCATGCGGCGGCCACGGATCCCACCGTCGCCGCGAGACCGGCCGCCCCGTCGGCCGCGACGGGCGGGCGACGGTCCGCCGCGCGCCTCGTCTACATCGCCGGCGCGACGTTGTGGGCGCTGGTCGCGCTCGGCTGGATCGCCACCCGCTCGAACGCCGGTGACGGATCCGGAAAAATCGAACAGGGAGACACGGAGACACAGAGAAGATCAGAACCTGTGAGTCCGGAGCCTTCAGAAAACTCCGTGCCTCCCCTCCTCCCTGTGAAAAATCCGGAGCCGGACGGACCGCCTGCTGCTGCGAAGGTCGCGCCACCGGCCGCGAAGAAGGCGCGCGCCCCGCGAACGACACCGGCGCGGCTGCTGCAGCGGGGCGCGCCCTGCCGCCGATCGTCGGACTGCAGCAGCGGGCTGTGCGCGGCGGAGACCTGCCAGTGAGGACCGCCCTTGCGGCAGCGGTCCTCGCGGCGGTCGTCTGCGCCGCCGGCGGCCGCGCCCGCGCCGACGCCTACGATGCGACGCTGACGCGCGCGATCGCGGCCAAGGAGCGCGCGATGGACGTGAACGAGCCGGCGCGCTGGGAAGAGGCGTTGCGCTTGTTCCAGGAAGCCGACGCGATCCGGGCGACCCGCGAGGCGAGCTACGAGCTCGGCCACGCGGCCGAACGGCTCGCGCGCACCGATCTCGCCGTCGAGGCCTACGAGGCGGCGCTGAACCTCGGCTTGACCGGGCAGCCGCGCAGCAAGGCCGAGACCTTCGTCGGCGCCCACGCCGCCGCGCTGGCCCGCGTTCAGATAAAGGGCGCGTCCGACGGCCGCGTCCGCAGCGGCGGCATCGATCGCGGTCGCCTGCCGCTGCGCCGCCCCCTGGTGCTGTTTCCCGGCGAAATCGTCGTCGAGATCATCGACAGCCAGGGCCACCGCACCCCCCACCGTCTCAAGCTGACCGCCGGCCAGCTCGAAATCCTCGACACATCTTCCTCCCCGTCCTCGTCCTCGTCGCCGTCCTCGTCCCCGTCACCACCCCCATCGCCTCCCCCCCCCGTCGTCCTCTCCCCCCCACCCTCGCCTCCCCTCGCCAGCCCGGCCCCCACTCCCGCACCGTCCCCGGCGCCTCCGCCCGCCGATCCCTCCCCCGCCGCCGATCGATCGACCACCGGCTGGTGGTTGGTCGGCGCCGGCCTCGCGCTCGCAGCGGGCGGCGGCGTGATGGTGGTGGTGTCGTATAGCCGCATCGACGCCGAGCGCGCCGACCTGCGCGGCACCTGCGATGTCCTCAGCGGGAGCGACGCCTGCACGAACAGCGCGCCCGGCATGGCCGTCGCGGCGCAGTCCGACGTCGACGCGATCGCGACCTGGAAGGCCGTCCGGATCGGCTCGTGGATCGGGCTCGGCGCCGGCGTCGTCACCGCCGGCTACGGCGTCTGGACGCTGGTCCGCGGCGGCCGGCCGGCCGAGGCCGGTCCGACGGTCGTCGTCACCGATCGGGGGCTGGCGCTTGGGTGGATCGGCCGCTTCTGATCGCCTGTCTGATGCCGCCGCAGCGACTGCGACCGTCGGCCGGCGTCTATCTGCATGGAGCGGATTTCGGACATGACGCCCACGCCCTGTCCTGACGAAGACACCTACGCCCGTTTTCTGCAGGGCATCCTGCCGGCCGCGCAGATCGCCGACATCGAACGCCACATCGACTCCTGCGCGCGCTGCGCCGAGCTGGGCGCGCAGTTCGGCAAGCTCTACGGTGCGGCCGGTCCGGTGGCCGACGAGCGTGCGCCCGCCGCCAGACGGCCGGCCGGCGCGCTTCTGCTGGCTGAGCTGGCGATGGTGGCGATCCATGCGGTCGCCGCGATCACCGTGCTGCCGGCGGCGCTGCGGCTGAGCGCCACGCGCGCCGCGTCCGCGCTCACCGTCGCCGCCGCAGTGTACGCGGCGGTCTGGGTGCCCCTCGGCGGCGTGCTCGCGGCGATCGCCGCGTGGGCGCTGTGGCGCGGGCGCCCGTGGGGCGGCGCGCTCGCGCGCGCGCACGCCATCGCCAGCCTCCCGTCGATCGTGCTGACGCTGCTGGCCGCGTTCGTGCTGCAGCAAACCGGGCCCGGCAAGCGACGAAGGGGATAGAATGCCGTCCGAAAACGCGTGGCGGATCGCAGCGTGTCATCGGCCCTGTCGGGGGAAGAGGTGGGGAAACTCGCGCAGGCGCTCGCGCGCGCGGCGCCCGATCCGCACGTCGTGTCGGCGTCCGACCTGCAGCCGACCGTCGCCGAGATGGTCCGCCGCGCCAGGACCGCCTGGCCCGACCTCCGCGTCGATCTGGCCGCGTTCTTCGCGCACGTCGGAACGCACTGGCCCGACCCGGGCGCCCGGACCGCCGCCAGCCTCGCGGCCGGCCTCGCGGGTCTGGAGGTCGAGGATCTCTACCTCGCGTTTGCGTGCACGCAGGACGACGTCCGCGCGCTGCGCGCGTTCGAGCGCGAGCTGGAGGGCGAGCTGCGCGCCGCGTTCGCGAAGCTGCGCATCGAGCCGGCCCGCCGCGACGACGCCCGGCAACAATTGTGGGAGAAGCTGTTCGTCGGCGCGCCCCGCCCGCGCATCCTCGACTACTCGGGCCGCAGCCGGCTCAAGTTCTGGTTCCGCGTCACCGTGCTGCGCGCGCTGCTCGACGACGTACGCTCCCAGAAGCGCTCGCGCGAACGGCCCGACGAGGACCTGCTGCTGGGCGCGGCGTCGTCCGAACCCAACCCGGAGATCGAGCACCTCAAGCGCCTGTATCGCAAGCAGTTCAACACCGCGTTCGAGGAAGCGGTGAACGCGCTGCGGCCCGAGGATCGCAACGTGCTGCGCTGCTCGTACGCGCAGAGGATGTCGATCGACGAGATCGCGGCGGCGTTCGGCATCCACCGCGCGACGGCGGCGCGCCGGGTCAACAGCGCGCGCGACAACCTGCTGGGCGAGACACGGCGGCGCCTGTCGCAGCAGCTGGCGCTCTCCAGCCGCGATCTCGACAGCATGTTCCGGCTGATCGAGAGCCGCCTCGACATCAGCGTCGGGCGCCTGCTGGCCAGCGTGGCGCTGTTCGTGGCGCTGGCGCTGACGGCCGCGGGATGCCACGGCCCGCCCGTCGGACCGCCGCGCGACGCGGGCGCGGGGCAAGCGGGCGGAGGTGGGTCGACCGGCGCGGCCGGAGACACGGGAGCGGGCGGCACCGGCGGCGGCGGCGGCGCGGCAGCCACGTCGGGAGCGGCTGGCGTGACGGGCGGCGCCGGTGGGGGCGGAGCCGCGGGATCGGCGGCGGGCGCCGGCGGCACGACGGGCGCCGCGGGCCGCGGCGGCACGACGGGCAGCGCAGGCCGCGGCGGCACGACCGGCAGCGCGGGCCGCGGCGGCAGCGGCGGCGCGGGCGGGGGCGGCTGCGCCGCGCAGATGACGCCGACGACGTTTTACCGGGGGCCCTACGGACCCGGCGACTATGGAAGCACGAGCAGCCGGTTCTACTGGGTCGAACAGACCACGCCGCTGGCCAAGATTCGCTATGTGACAGGCGCGGCGCCGGAGCCGACGCCGCCCAAGCACATGTTCGAGTTCGACGCGTCGGGCCCGGCGCCGTGGAGATTCGCGGTGAGCGAGCAGCTCGTGGTCGCGACGTGGGGGACCGAATCCAAGATCGCGATCTGGGGTCCGGACGACACGTCCACCCAGATGGGCGCCACGACGAACCTCGGGGACGCATACGGCCTGACGGTCGCCGGCGGCACGATCTTTTATTCTCACGACCCGCAGGCCGAGATCCCGACGCCCGGCATCTACCAGTGGACGCCGCCCGCCCAGACCACGCTCTTCGCGACGTACGCCGAGCTCGGCGGCATCTGGACCCTCGGGCACATCCTGCGCGCGACACCGAACAAGCTTCTGTTCAGCGATACGACCGACGTGCGCGTCGTCGACCGCGCCACCAGGACGCCGGTGCAGATGATCTTCGATAACCCGGGGAACGAACCGGTGCTCGACATCCGCCTGGCCCGCCCGGGCACGCTCGAGGCCGGCGTGCTGGTCACGCTGGATGACGCCACGTATTTCGAAACCGGCCGCGACTACTATGTCGATCTCTCGCGGGTCGGCTCCACGCCCGTGGATCTCGCGTCCAAGGCGGACGCGCTCGCCCGCGCATCCTCGTGCGGCAACGCCGCTCTCTACAACGGCGTCGGTATCCTCTTCAACCGCCGCTACGTCTATGAAGGGAATGGCGGTCTCTTCGCCGCCGACGCCGACGCCAGCGGCAACCTGAGCAACCTCGTCCGCCTCACCGCCATCCCCCTGCGCTATCCGGAAGTCACGGGGGCCGGTGACCTGTTCGCCGGCTGGGTCTACAACGTCAGCCAGTGGGACTACTACCGCGTCGGCCGGCTGTGAAAGCGGTGTTCGCAAAAGCCGCCTGACCCCCGCGACGGGCCCGGCGGCGCGGGTGTAGTAATCTTCGCCGCGTCCATGGCCTCCAACGACTCAAGCACTGTCCGCCGCACATTCCTCGACTACTTCGCCAAGCAGGGGCACAAGCCCGTCGCGAGCGCGTCGCTGGTGCCGCACAACGACCCGACGCTGCTCTTCACCAACGCGGGGATGAACCAGTTCAAGGACTACTTCACCCGCAAGGCGCAGCCGCCGTTCCCGCGCGCGACCAGCGCGCAGAAGTGCGTGCGCGCCGGAGGCAAGCACAACGACCTCGAGAACGTCGGCCGCACCGCGCGCCACCACACGTTCTTCGAGATGCTGGGGAACTTCTCGTTCGGCGACTACTTCAAGACCGACGCGATCGCGTTCGCGTACCAGCTCCTGACCAGGGACTACGCGATCGATCCGAGGCGCCTCATCTACACCGTGCACGAGTCGGACGCCGAGGCGCGCGCGCTGTGGAAGAAGGTCGCCGGCATCGGCGACGACCGCGTCGTCTCGCTGGGTGACAAGGACAACTTCTGGGCGATGGGCGAGACCGGCCCGTGCGGGCCGTGCAGCGAGATCCACTTCCTGCAGAGCAACGACATCCCCTGCGCCGAGGAGGCCGCCGGCCGCAAGTGCCTGGACGCCGCCTGCGACTGCGATCGGTGGGTCGAGATCTGGAACCTGGTGTTCATGCAATACGAACAGGTCGCCAAGGACGACCGACGTCCGCTGCCCAAGCCGTCGGTCGACACCGGCATGGGCCTCGAGCGTCTGTGCGCCGTGCTGAACGGCGTCCGCTCGACGTACGAGACCGATCTGGTGCGGCCGTTGATCGCGCACGCGGAGAAGCTGTGCGGCAAATCGTTCGACCCGACCGACTACACGGGCACGGCCGTGTCGTTGCGCGCGATCGCCGACCACGCGCGCGCGGCTGCGTTCCTGATCGCCGACGGCGTCTTCCCCGACAAGACCGGGCGCGAATATGTGCTGCGCCGGATCATGAGGCGGGGCATCTATCACGGCTGGCTCCTCGGCATCAAGGCGCCGTTCCTGCACGAGATCGCGGGCGACGTGATCGCGAAGATGGGCGCCGCCTATCCGGAGCTGACCGAGCGCGCCAGCCTGATCAGCAAGACCTGCCTCGACGAGGAGACGCGCTTCCGCGAGACGCTCGACCGCGGCGTGCGGATCCTGACCGACGCGATGGCGGGTGCGAAGCAAGCGGCCGTCCCCGGCGAGCTCGCGTTCAAGCTCTACGACACCTACGGCTTCCCGCTGGACCTGACGCGCGTCATCGCCGAGGAGCACGCCTGGACGGTCGACGAGGCCGGGTTCGAACGCGCGATGGACGAGCAGCGCAAGCGCAGCGAGTTCCAGGGTTCGGGCGAGGTCGCCGTCGAGGGCGTGTTCCAGTCGATCGCCGAGCGTGTTGGCGCGACCAAGTTCCTCGGCTACGAGGCGACCGCCGGCAAGTCGAAGATCGTCGCGCTGGTCGCCGACGGACGAGAGGTCGACACCGTCGGGACATTTTCCAAGGGTGTCGCGGTCGTGACCGCCGAGACGCCGTTCTACGGCGAGCAGGGCGGCCAGATGGGCGACACCGGCACGCTGGTGTCGGCCTCGGCGAAGATGATCGTGCGCGACTGCAAGCGACCGGTCTCGACGCTGTGGGTTCACGTCGGCGAGGTGCAGTCGGGCGAGCTGCGCGTCGGCGACACGGTCGACCTCGCGGTGGACGCGGGCCGCCGCGACGACATCCGTCGCAACCACTCGGCGACGCA
>Ga0111538_10008315_pt1 | contig 13933 bp, 14 predicted proteins | sample SoiMethybrSBSTD1_FD_79669 | JGI IMG/M metagenome (GOLD analysis project Ga0111538, IMG submission 79669) | Bulk soil microbial communities from a Populus tree surrounding site in Tennessee, USA - Soil MetaG P. TD hybrid SBSTD1 (version 2)... | ecosystem: Environmental > Terrestrial > Soil >...
CACGCCCAGCGGGCCGTTCCAGAGGACCGTCTTCGCCGCCGAAAGCTCCTTCTTGAAGAGCTCGACGGTCTTCGGGCCGATGTCGAGGCCCATCCAGCCGTCGGGCACGTCGGCGACGACCTGCGTCTTCGCCGCCGCGTCGAACTTATCGGCCGCGACGTGGTCCACGGGGAGCACGATCCGGGCCGAGGAGAGGATCTTCTTCGCGAGGTCGAGCTTGTCCGCCTCGACCTTCGAGTTGCCGACCGGCTTGCCCTGCGCCTTGAGCAGCGTGTACGCCATGCCGCCGCCCACGATGATCGCGTCGACCTTCTTGGTGAGCTGCTCGAGGATCAGGATCTTGTCGGAGACCTTCGAGCCGCCCATGATCGCGATGAAGGGCTTGTCGGGGTTCGTCAGCACCTTGCCGAGGTACTGGATCTCCTTGTCGATGAGGAACCCGGCGGCCGACTGCTTGAAGTACTTCGTCACCCCCGCCGTCGAGGAATGGGCGCGGTGGGCGGTGCCGAACGCGTCGTTCACGTAGACGTCGCCGTAGGTCGACAGCTTCTTGGCCAGGCCGTCGTCGTTCTTCTCCTCGCCCGGGTCGAATCGGACGTTCTCGAGGAGCGTGACCGCGCCGCCCTTGGGCTCGCCGAAGTCGACGGGCTTGCCCAGGAGCTCCTGGAGCCGGCCCGCGACGGGCTTGAGCGAGTACTTGTCGTTCGGCTTGCCGTCCGGCCGGCCGAGATGCGACACGAGCACCGCCTTGCCGCCCTTCTCCAGGATGTGCCGGATCGTCGGCAGCGACGCCTTGATGCGCGTGTCGTCGGCGACCTTGCCGTCCTTCACGGGGACGTTGAAGTCCACGCGGACGAGGACGCGCTTGCCCTGGAGGTCGAGGTCGCGGACCGAAAGCTTCGCCATGGCCGCCCTACCTCATCTTCGAGATCATCAGCTTCGTCAGTTCCGACACGCGGCAGGAGTAGCCCCACTCGTTGTCGTACCAGCTGATGAGCTTGAAGAAGTTCTTGTTGAGCTCGATGCAGCTGCCGGCGTCGAAGATCGACGAGCGGCTGTCGTGGATGAAGTCCGAGGAGACGACCTCGTCCTCGGTGTAACCCATGATGTTCTTCAGGTAGGTCTCGGAGGCCTTCTTCATCGCGCCCTTGATCTCGTCGAGCGACGTGTCCTTCGTGGTCTTGAACGTCAGGTCGACGACGGAGACCGTCGGCGTGGGCACGCGGAACGCCATGCCGGTCAGCTTGCCCTTGATCTCCGGGATGACGAGCGCCACGGCCTTCGCCGCGCCGGTGGTCGAGGGGATGATGTTGAGCGCCGCGCTGCGGCCGCCCTTCCAGTCCTTCTTCGAGGGGCCGTCCACCGTCTTCTGCGTCGCCGTGTAGGAGTGGACGGTCGTCATGAGCCCTTCCGCCACGCCGAAGCCTTCCTTCAGGATGACGTGGACGACGGGCGCCAGGCAGTTCGTGGTGCAGGAGGCGTTGGAGACGATGTTGTGCTTCGCGGGGTCGTACTTGTCGTCGTTGACGCCCATGACCACCGTGATGTCCTCGCCCTTCGCGGGGGCGGAGATGATGACCTTCTTCGCGCCGGCGGTGAGGTGGCCCTTGGCCTTCTCCGCCTCGGTGAAGAGGCCGGTCGACTCGATCACCAGCTGGACGCCGAGGGCCGCCCACGGGAGCTCGGCGGGCGTCTTGGCGGAGACGACCTTGATCTCCTTGCCGTCGACGATCAGGATGTCGTCCTCGGGCTTGTCGGCCGCCGACTTCTTCGAGGAGACCTGGCCCTTGAACGCGCCCTGGGTGGAGTCGTATTTGAGCAGATAGGCGAGGTTGTCCGCGGGAACGATGTCGCCCACGGCCACCAGTTCGATGTCGTTCTTGAGGAGGCCCTGCTCGTGGAGGGCGCGGAAGACCAGCCGGCCGATCCGGCCGAAGCCGTTGATCGCCACCTTGATGCCCATGGGGGTGTTCCTTTCTGTTTTAGGTCCGGGAAGCGGGTATTCTAGGCACCCCCCATGGCAAGTCAATAGGAAGGTGCGTTTTGTCCCCCCTGAAAAGCATTGCGCATGGGGCGGTCGCGCCTATAATACGGCCCATGCCTGGGTTGGAAACTCCGATGACTCAGAAAGATCTGCTGCTCCAGACGTCGCCCGGCCGTTCGCCCGCTCCGCTGGAGCTGTTCGTCCGCCTCCAGGGGGCCGACGAGTTCCACTTCTACACCCAGGGCCTCACGATGACGGACTTCGGCTCCCTCTTCGGGCCGGAGGTCAAGCCGCTCGACGTGCTCGCCACCCGCCTTCCCTCCGAGCTGCTCAACCCGAACTACTGGGAGCCGCTCACCAAGGAGGCGGAGAACGCGGTGCGCGAGAAGCTCGGCGGCATCGTCACGCGCACCGAGGGCGACCGCGCCCTCCTCTTCCGCGCCGACCGCGTCTCGCGCGGCCGGCTCCTCCGCGACGGCCTCGACGTGCCCGTCGAGCTCCTGAACGGCTCGATCTTCCGCATCTCCGGCGACGGGCTCCTCAAGCTCGGCCAGGCCTGGAGCGGCCGCGGCCGCTTCGAATGGGCGGGCCTCGCGGGTCTCCCCAAGGGCGCCCTCCCCGGCGACATGCTGTCCACGGTCCATCACGACCTGGCGCAGGCGCGCCTGTCGCTCCGCGAGGAGCTCTTCCTCTTCTCCTCCCAGGACGACGGCCTGACCCGCACGGTCTTCGCGAAGCGGGCGCACTTCACCCGCGCCATCGAAGCGCTGATCCGCGGCTTCGTCCACGGCGCCGCCGGCGTCCACGTCGGCCGCATGAGCAAGTCCATCCTCGAGGAACTGATCCCGCTCGCCGAGGGGATCGGGATCTCCGCCGACCCGATCCGCGACATCGTCAACACCGGCCGCACCGTCGAGGTGACCCTCTGGCTCGGCCGCACCCCCTGGGGCGTCTCGCCCCGCCCCGGCCGCGAGGGACTCCTCGCCAAGGAGAAGGCGCTCTTTTACTACGACAGCATTTCCGGTCTGTGGGACGTCGCGAGTTGAGCGGTCCCGAGATCTACTGGATCAACGCCTCCGGTCCCGGCAGACTCGCCGTGATGCCCCGTCCCCGCGGCGGCGATTGGCTCGAGGACGAAATCCTGTCCCTGAAGCGGTTCGGCATCGACATCCTCGTCTCCCTCCTCACGCCGGAGGAAGAGTCCTACCTGGGGCTGGAGAAGGAAGGCGAGCGGGGCCGCGCCCACGGGCTGGAATTCGTCTCCCACCCGGTTCTCGACCGCAACGTCCCGGCCTCCCCCAAGGAGACCTGGGCGCTGGCCTCCCGGCTCGCGGACCGGTTCGCCGCGGGGAAGAACATCGCCGTCCACTGCCGGATGGGCATCGGCCGCTCCCCCCTGCTCCTGGCGTGCATCCTGGTGTCGCGCGGCCTGGCGCCCGACGACGCCTGGACCGCCATTGGAACCGCCCGCGGCCTCCCCGTTCCGGATACTCTGGAACAACGCGACTGGCTCGTCCGTCATATGCCATAGAGGCCGTTGCGTACTCCTTGATGGGTTCGTCTTCCCCGTGCTATTCTTTACTTAGATGGCCAGGCTGACGTTGTCGGAGTTCTTGAACAATCGCACGCTGCTGGCCATCAAGATCTCCTCGCACGACCTCTCCGGCTTTTTCCGAAAAACCATCACCCTTCCCCTGAATACCGCGGGGTTGGCGCTTTTCCATGACGGCACCAGCCGGCTCTTCACCGAGGGACAGGAAGTCTCCGGCGGCTTCGACCTGGTCCTCGCGAAGCGCGGCGAGTCGACGATCCGGCTCGTCTTTCCCGATCTCCGGACGTCCGACGGCCTGGTGATCTCGGTCGCCGCGGCGCTGACGCTGGAAGTCGCCACGCAGCGCCTCGACCTCTTCCGCGACTTCTGCCGCGCGTTCTTCAACTTCCCGGGCACCTTCGCCCTTCAGGACCTGAAGAACCTGCTCGCTCCCGAAGTCCGGCGCATCCTCGGCGGCTACGCGGCGGCGCGTCCCGCCTCGGAGCTCCATCGGGCCGACCTCGCCGGCCCGCTGGGCGGCCTCCTCCAGGAAGGCCTCGAGCGGTTCCTGTTCGACGGCGGCGTGCGCGCGGGAAAGGTCCTGGAGCTCACGCTGGTCTCCAAGGACTACGAGGAGCGCGCGGCCGTCGAGAAGAAGCGCGCCGACGACCATCGCCGCTCCGCCGAGGTCATGGAGAAGAAGGAGGCCCGCCTCCGCCGCCTCGCCGGAATCCTCAAGGACCAGGACGTCCAGGGGCTCCTGACGAAGGTCCCCGACGAGAAGCTCCGCGGGCTGCTGTACGCCAAGCTCATGGAGGACGACTCCGTCCAGATCACCGCCGAGGAACTCGTCTCCAAGGCGAAGGACTGCGGCGAGGAAGTTGTCCAGGTCATCTACAAGGCGATGGAGAACCTGCTGTCGAACGGCGCGAGCGTCGCCGCCGAGGAGATCGCGACCTCGAACGTGGACCGCATCTTCGCGGCGACCGGCAACAAGGTCCTCGAGCTCGACGCCGAGGGCGGCCTCCAGTCCCGGGTCTACACCTTCAAGGAGGCCCTCCGTTCCGTGCGGACGGCGGACTCCCCCCGCGGGGCCTTCCTGGTGGGCGGCTCCAAGCGGAGCGTGTCGACGGTGCGGCTGGACGACACGATGGAGGTCCTCGACTACCCGCTGCCCCCGATCAGCCAGGTGCGCGGCGGCGTCAACTCCGTGGCGATGACCGCGGACTCGATCTACGCGACCCATTCCGAGTACGGCCTCGCGCGCTGGCGGGCCGACCGGCCGGGCGAGGCGCCCGAGATGATCTACGAAGAGATCACGAAGCGCAGCAAGACGACGCGCGCCGTCCAGATGCAGGAGGGCCGCCTGCTGTTCGCCAGCGGCCACCACGTCTTCACGGCGCCGGCCGACGCGAGCGCCGAACCGGTCAAGTACGTCTCGAGCATCGAGAGCCCCGTGACCTGCGTCGCCGCCGCGGCGCGGACGATCTTCGCGGGGACGGAGAACGGCTCGATCGTCTGCTGGAAGGTGGACTCGCCCGACCAGCCCGTGGTCCTCGTCCGGAAGCGCGAGCCGATCGTGAACCTGCGGCTCGCGCGGATCTGCGCGATCCCCCACCTGATCTACAGCGCGCGCGACCTGTCGGTCCGCGCCCGCGTGATCGGGCAGAACCTCGAGACCTCCTACGAGGCCGACGGCGCGTCGGTTGGCATCCTGGACGCGGCGAGCGACCTGATCTGCGCCACGGACGGCGACGGCCGCCGCCTGCTGCTGTGGAAGTCGACGGCGCCCACGAGGCCCGCCCGCTCGATCGACCTCTGGAGGCACTCGGACAAGCCCGTCCTCGATCTCTGGATGAGGAAGACCCTCGCCAAAAGCGCGTGATCGGCCACAGAGGCACGGAGACACGGACCAGAAAAGCATATAATGGCGTGAAGAAGGAGATCGCGGAGGCCTTGACCCCCTCCGCGGGCAGAATGGCCAGCACCCGCGTCCGCAAAGCGCCCGCCGCCGAGGTCGACCGCAAGGCCGCCCGCGTCGCGGAGGAGAACTACTTCGAGCGGCTCGCCGCGAACATGAACGCGACGGCGGGCCTCTTCGATCCGGTCACGAACCGCACCTACGACGCCTCCCCGCGAAACCGTGTCACAAAGGCGGTGGACGAACGTTCTAGTGAAGTGAAAACCCTCATCAAGCGGTTCGCCGAGCGGGACCTCCTGCGCGCCTACGAGGAGATGCCCAAGAACGAAACCGTCGTTTATGAAATCGTGCACAAGGAACTCCTCGGCCGGCCGTCCGTAAAGGTGGTGGTCGCGGGGGCCGCCTTCAGCCCCGTGGAGGACCTGGTCCGCACGGCGGCGTCGCGAAGCCGGATCCCCGCCTCGGAGCTCAACCGCGTGAAGGACCAGATCGTGCGCAGCGAGCACGTCTTCTACTACATCGACGCCTTCGCCACGACGTCGTGGGACGACGACGCCCGGCGGGTGCTGGTCGGGAACAACTACCTGATCGCCCTGTCGGACGTCTCCAACGGCGCGTGGCGGACCTATTACGCGCCCGACCCCCGCTGGCGGGCCGCGGCCCGGATCTTCGACCTCTCGAGCGAGGAGGAGAAGGTGGAAGCCGTGCGCCGCTGGGTCTCGCGCCACACGTTCGAGCTCCTGATGGACGAGCTCACCGAAGACACCGTTTTCGACGCGCTGGGCTATGCGATCCCGATCATCCGGGAGGCGTTCGAGCAGATCGCCTCGGAGGACCGGTATGTCCGGTACGACACGACCGCGCGGCCCTACCGTCTCACCCGAGTCTACGGATAGCGCATGCTGGACAAGATCCGAAAAATGCTGGGCGTGAAGGACCTCCCCGAGGAGGTGACGCCGCTCTACCGCGGCGCGCGCAACGAGCGCGCGGCCCTGGTGCTCCTCAAGGAGGCGCGCCGACGGGACGAGTCGCGCCGCCGCCGCGCCATGGCCGACCTCGAGGAGCTCGACCGTGCCGAAGAGGAGCTGCTCGAAGAAGGCAAGAGCGAGTCCATCTCCGAGTCGCGCAAGCTCATGCTCGCCCGGCGGATCAAGGAGATCCGCTGGAAGATGCAGGAGCTCAACAACCGCATCGAGAACATCTACAACAAGCGGCTGAAGGTCCTCAACGAGCACGTCGCGTCGCTCGAGACCATCCTCGAGCTCACCAGCGAGGCGCTGCCCGACAAGAAGACCATGGAGGACATGGCGATCAAGGCCAAGCAGCTCCTCGAGGACCTCGAGAAGACCAAGGAACTCGCCGAGGGCATCGCCCTGGTCCCCGAGGCGGCCCAGCCCGACGACGAGGAGAAGGAGATCCTCCGCGAGATGGAGCGCCCCGCGCCCGAGCCGGAACGCGAGCGCGTCGCCGAAAAGAAGGAGGAGGTCCGCCCCGTCAAGGAGAGGGACAAGAAGACCGAAGCTCCGGTCCGCGAGAAGGAGCCGCCCGAAATCATGTTCGAGGAATGAGATGTCGATCCTGGGCAAAATCTTCACAAAGGGCAAAAAGGGGCTGACGGACTTCGGGCTCGAGGAGATCCGGGTGGAGGAGAAGCGCCTGGAGATCCGCGAGAACCAGCACCTGAAGCAGATCGAGAAGTACGACAAGCTCCGCGAAGAGGTGTTCCACCAGGGGGCGAAGAACAAGTCGCCCGCCCGGCGCCGCATCTACGCCCGCCGCTTCGGCGACTACTCCCAGCGCATCGGGATGATCGAGCGCGAGCTCTCCCGCGTGGTGAAGGAGCTCATGACCCTCACCCGCGTCCGCGGCATCCTGGAGCGCCAGCGCCAGGTCCCCGCGGCCCAGAACATCCTCCAGCGCCTCAAGGAGGAGGACCTGATGAAGCTCACCACCCTCCTCGAAGACGACAAGATCAGCGAGGAGGTCTACAGCCAGAAGCTCGACATGCTGCTCGGCGTCGTCAACGATCCCGCCTACGAGAGCGCGGACATCGGCAACGAAGGCCTCGAGGTCCTCAAGACCTGGGAGCAGATGGACGAGGGCGAGATGGAGTTCGGCGAGGGGCTCAAGGAGGCCACCGCCGCGGAGCGCGAGAAGTCGGGCGGCCAGAAGGAAACGAAGGAGAAGGAGACGGGCGAGGCGGAGCCCGCATAGCATGGGACTCATGGACTTTCTGGGAATGAAGAAGAAGGAGCTGACCCTCGAGCAGGTCAAGCGCGAGGAGATCAAGCTCGGCATCCGCGAGACCCAGACGCTCTCCAAGCTCGAGAAGCTCGAGAAGGAGCGCGAGGAGATCTTCGCCAAGGGGCTCAAAATCAAGTCGCCGCCCCGCCGCCGCCAGCTCGCCCGGGTCTACGAGATGAAGTCCTCCGGCGTAAAGATGATGGAACGCGAGCTCAGCATGCTCTCGAAGGAGATCACCACCATCTCCGCCCTCAAGCTCGCCCTCGAGCGGCGCAACAACAGCAAGGAAGGCGTCGCCCGGATCCTGGAGCGCGTCGACGAGGCGAAGCTCATGACGTACCTCGAGGACGACAAGATCTCCCAGGAGATGTACCTGGAGAAGCTCAACGGCGTCCTCTCCACCGTGACCGAGGGCGCCGGCCAGATCACCGAGGACCTGGGCAAGGAAGGCTCCGAGGTCATGGACGTCTGGCAGAAGATGGACGAGGGCGAGATCGACAGCTTCTCCGACGGGCTCAAGCTGGCCGACAAGGCCGTGCGCGAGAAGGAGAAGCGGTCCGAGATGGAAGCGGAATGAGTGCCATGGAAATCGACGTCCAGCTTCCGCTGAAGCAGGCGCTCGCCAAAGCCAAGACCTACACGGAGGCCAAGGATTGGGCGAAGGCCGCCTCCGCCTACGAGAAGGCGGCCACCCTCATGTCCACCTGGGCCGAGCAGGCCCACGGGCGCGAAGCCGAGGAACGCCGCAAGAAGATGGCGATCGAGTACCGCGCGGTCGCCCAGCGGCTCCGCTCCGGCGAGGCGACCACCGACTCCTCCGTCCGGTCGAACGACTCCGGCTCCGACAAGGAGCCCGCCTCGAAGGCCGGCGCCGGCGGCGAGATCAAGTCCATCGTCTCCAACCTCTCCCACGCGTCGAAGATCACGTGGGAGGACATCGGCGGCCTCGAAGAGACCAAGAACGAGATCAAGTTCGCCCTGGGCATGACCCTCGCCCAGCACCCCGCGGGCGTGAAGATCGCGGCGTGGACGAAGATCCTGTTCTACGGGCCCCCGGGCACCGGCAAGACGCTGCTCGCGGCCGCGACCTCCAGCGCCGTGAAGTCCACCGAGGGCACGCCCAGCGTCTTCTACAACGTGAAGGTCTCGTCCATCCTGTCGAAGTACTTCGGCGAGAGCTCGAAGATCGTCAGCGAGCTCTACGGCACCGCGCGCGACACCTCGCCCTCGGTCGTCTTCCTCGACGAGTTCGAGTCGCTCGCCGGCCAGCGCGACGCCAGCGACTCGGGCGCCGAGCGCCGCATCCTGTCGACGCTGCTCTCCGAGCTCGACGGCATGGACTCCAAGGGCCGCAGCGACCTCTACGTCCTCACGATCGCCGCGACCAACCGGCCCTGGGACCTCGACAGCGCGGTGCTCTCGCGCTTCGAGAAGAAGATCCTGATCCCGCTGCCCGACGAGAAGACCCGGGAGCGGATCCTCCAGATCCACCTCGGAAAGAAGGGCTTTCCGGTCGAAATGGACTATCCCGACCTCGCGCAGCTGACGATCGGCTACAGCGGCCGCGAGATCGAGCGGTTCTGCAAGGAAGTCACGACGAGCATGGTCGAGGAGGTCAACCGCGACATTCCGTCGCTGGTCGACCAGGGCCTCGACACGGTGAAGAAGTACCGGATCAAGGTGCGGCCCCTCACTCGGGGAGACTTCGAGTCGGCCGCGAAGCTGATCCATCCCCAGACCACGAAGGAAGAGATGCAGAAGTACTACAATTGGAAAGAGAGCGCGGAGGAGCGATAGGAATGGGCATCTTCAAGTCCTCGGAGGAGAAGCGGATCGAGCGCGACATCGAGGTCCGCAAGGGGGTCAACTCGCTCAAGCGGAACATCCGCGACCTCGCCAAGCACGAGGGGTCCTACATCCTCAAGGCGAAGAAGGCCAAGAAGATCGGCGACCAGTCGCAGTACGACTTCCTCAAGCGCCAGCTCAAGAAGACCGCCGCCCAGAAGCGCATGCGCGAGCGCCAGCTCCTCTCGATCGAAACCGCCGTCCAGATCAAGAACCAGGCGGAGAGCGACGCCGACTTCGCCAAGTCCATGGGCTCCGTCGCCAAGGCGGTCAGCGAGGTCTACGGCTCGGTCGACTTCGCCAAGACCCAAAAGAACTTCGAGAAGGCGATGATGCAGGCCGAGACGCTCCAACAGCAGATGGAGATCTTCCTGGAGATGACCCAGGAGCACGTCATGGCCGGCGACGTCGAGGGCGAGGACCAGGTCGTCACCGACGCCGAAATCGACCGGATGCTCGACGAGGAGGTCGTCCGCGAGGAGGGCGGCTCGCTCGACAAGGACATCGAGAAGGGCCTGAAGGACATCCAGGACGAGCTGGACCGGGAACGCTAGCTCGTGGCAGACGCCGCGCCCCCCGCGAAGAAACCCGCCGGCCCGATGCGCTGGATCCTCCTGGGCTGCGGCGCGCTCGCCGGCCTTTTCATCCTCGGCATGGGCGGCTGCGCCGGGATCTTCTACTTCATCTACAAGGGCACCGATCCCATCGCCGAGGTCGGCGCCGCCTACGTGAAGACGTCCCCCGAGATGCAGAAGGCGCTCGGGCCCGACATCGCCGTGCGGCGCCACATGGCCGGATGGCAGGTGAACACGCAGAATGACCGCGGCAACGCCCGAATCAGCTATGATGTGCAGGGCGCGGCCGGCGCCGGCGAGGTGGTCGTGTGGCTGGCCAAGTCCGCCGGGACGTGGACGGCCGTCGGCGCGCGACTGCGGCCCCGGACCGGCGACCCGGTCGAGGTCGGCGCGCCTCCGAAAGAGCACCACCGGATCGACTGGGACTGAACGATGCCCAAAGCCTTCCTCCTGGAGTCGTTCGAGAAGCACAAGGCCAAAGGGATCGCCCGCTTCCGCATGGGCGAGCTCGAGGAGGCCAAGTACCACTTCCTCAAGGCGGCCGAGTACCTCCTGCAACTGGCCAAGGAGAGCGAGCCGAAGCTCCGCGACGCCCGCCTGAAGCAGGCCCAGGAGCTCGTCGTGCTCGCCCGGACCGTCAAGGAGCGCAAGCAGAAGGTCCGCGAGCAGGCCGCCGCCGCCAAGGCCGGCGCGCCGCCGGAGGACGGCAAGGACGACATCCCCAAGGACTGGAAGCTCTCCGAGAAGCCCAAGCTCCGGTTCGACGACATCGCCGGCCTCGACGACGTGAAGGAGCAGATCCGGATCAAGATGATCTTCCCCTTCACCTTCCCCGAGAAGGCGAAGAAGTACAAGGTGAAGACCGGCGGCGGCATCCTGCTTTACGGACCGCCCGGCACCGGCAAGACGATGATCGCCAAGGCGGTCGCCGGCGAGCTCGACGCCACCTTCTTCGCCATCGCCCCCGCCGAGATCCTCAACAAGTGGGTCGGCGAGAGCGAGAAGAACATCCGCAAGCTGTTCGAAACGGCGCGCAACTGCCCCAAGGCCGTCGTGTTCATCGATGAGGTGGAATCGCTCATCCCCAAACGGCGCGACGCGGAGGCCGGCGGCGTCATGGCCCGCGTGGTCCCCCAGATCCTCTCGGAGCTCGACGGCTTCGAGTCGAAGGAGGGGCAGAACGTGATGTTCATGGGCGCGACCAACGAGCCCTGGAACATCGACTACGCCATGCTGCGCCCCGGGCGCCTCGACGAGAAGGTCTACGTCGGCCTTCCCGACCTCGCCGCGCGGAAGCGGCTCCTCGTGCTCAACCTGAAGGAGATCCCGCTCTGCGAGGACGTCGAGCAGGACAAGCTGGCGGTCCGGCTGGAGGGCTACAGCGGCGCGGACATCGCCTACCTGTGCCGCAAGGTCGCCGAGCAGACGTTCCTCGAGTCGGTCGAGCTCGCCCACGAGCGCCCCATCGCCGCGGCCGACTTCGACCGCGTGCTGAAGACGCTGCGGCCGTCGGTCATGGCGGCGGACCTCGAGCGATTCAAGAAGTTCAGGCAGGGCGGCTAGATGAGGAAGTTCGCCCTCGTCGTCCTGCCGATCCTGGCGCTCGCCGCCGTCCTCCTGACGCTCAACCTGAGGGAGGCGGACCATTACGAGTTCGGCTCCCTGACCCCGCCGGGGCGCGGCAGCAACGTCGCCGCCGACGACTCCGCGATCCAGCGCGTCTTCCCCGACCTCCGGTTCACCCACGTCTGCGCCGGCTGCGGCGAGTGCGTCCATCCCTTCGAGATCGTCGAGAACCGGCGCGCGCTGTCGATGCGCGACCATGACGGCTGGTACAAGGTCTTCTGGGCGGCCGACGAGGAGTACTCCTACTCCGATCCGGTCCACCTGATGGCCGACTGGGCGAACAACCGCACCGCCGAGACGCCGCGCGGGACCTGGAGAATCCGGCTGCGCGCCGGGTCCGCCACCCACCGGCACGCTCCCTCCCACGAGTGCGGCCAGATCCCGGTCGAGATCGCGCTCGCCTACGAGCTCGTCGCCTCCGAGAGCCCGCTGGACGAGACGTACCACTCGGGCGACGGCCCGCTGAAGATCCTCGAGTCCTTTTCTTGGATCGTCGCCACCCCCGAGAAGCCGATGGCCCTGGGCTGGCGCCTGGTCGACGCCCCGACCGTCGTGACGGCGCCCTGTCCCTGCGCGAGCCGCTGATGGGAATCAACCCGCGGCCCTTCCGCGGCGTCTGATATAGGGAGATCCCGATGAGAACCCTGATCGCCCTGCTGCTGCTGTCGAGCCTCGCCTTCGGCGACATCGTCCACCTCCGCAACGGCGGCAAGATCGAGGGCAAGGTCGTCGACAAGGGCGACACGATCGAGGTCGAGACCGCCAACGGCAAGGTCACCGTCGAGAAGGAGCTGGTCGAGCGGATCGAGAAGAAGGACTACGCCCCGCCCAAGGGCATGGCGGCCCGGAAGCCTGCGAAGCTCGGCGCTCCGTATGCCCACCCGTTCTACGCCTTCAAGATCTACCTGCCGCCGAAGTGGGCGTACGGCAAGTCGTCGGGCCAGGCCGTTGCCAGCTTCTGGGGGCCGAAGGATCAGCTCTACCAGCCCCGCATGGACCTCTTCTACCAGGTGAGCAAGAAGGAGCTCGTGGAGTTCGTCACCGCCTACAAGGACGCCTTCAGGAAGAGCATGAAGGACGTCCAGTTCGTCTACGAGGAGGCGTCCGGGATCCGCGACAAGCAGGGCTACCAGTTCAGCGTCACGTTCACCGACGGCGACCTGCCCGTCGTCCAGCAGGCGATCTTCACGTTCATCTCCGACGGCGACCGCAAGTACATCCTCGGCTTCAACACCAGCCAGGCGTGGTTCGAGCGCTACTATCCGGTGATCGACGCCTCGATGCGCTCGTTCCGCATCTACCCGGCGTCGACCCTCTCCGCGGAGGACCGCCGCAAGTTCCTGACCCGCTACCAGAGCGGCGAGCAGTACTACAAGGAAGGCAAGTTCACCGAGGCGCTCGGCGACTTCAAGGCCGCGTCGCAGATCTGCCCCGAGTTCGCCGACCTCCACTCCACGATCGCCACGATCCACATGAAGCAGGCCCGCTTCCCCGACGCCGAAGCCGGGTACCGAAAGGCGGCCGAGATCGATCCCGACGACGCCCCCCATTACTACAACCTGGGCGTCTGCCTCCTCAAGCAGTCGAAGAGCGAGGCCGCGATCGAGGCGCTCAAGAAGGCCGTCGTCCTCGATCCCACGTACGAGCCGGCGCTGACCAACCTCGGCGCGGCGTACCTGGGGAAGGACCAGAACGAGCTCGCCCGCCAGGTGCTCGAGAAGGCGGTCGCCGCCGACCCCGAGAGCGCGCCCGCCCACTACAACCTCGGCCTTTCCCTGGAGCGGCTCGACCGCAAGAAGGACGCAGAGCGCGAGTACAAAGAAGCCCTGACCGCGGACCCCAAGCACGAAGACGCGAAGAAGGCCCTCGAGCGGGTCAAGTCGAAGAAGTAGCACTGAACCTTCCGTCGCCCCATCCGTTCCTACCTCCAACGATTGGAGGTCTCCCATGCGCACGCTCACCGTCGTCCTGGCGCTCCTCGCTTCCGCCGCCACGGCGCGCGCGGGCGACCTGATCCCGACGGATTCGCGCTTCGGCCCGCTGCGCATCGCCTCCCACAAGGTCGACGTCCAGGTGGACAACCAGATCGCGCTCACCCGCGTGGAGCAGATCTTCGCCAACGACCATCCGGCCACGCTCGAGGCCCACTACCTCTTCCCCGTCCCCAAGGGCGCCTCGATCATCGATTTCTCCATGACCGTCAACGG
>Ga0111538_10008317_pt1 | contig 13932 bp, 10 predicted proteins | sample SoiMethybrSBSTD1_FD_79669 | JGI IMG/M metagenome (GOLD analysis project Ga0111538, IMG submission 79669) | Bulk soil microbial communities from a Populus tree surrounding site in Tennessee, USA - Soil MetaG P. TD hybrid SBSTD1 (version 2)... | ecosystem: Environmental > Terrestrial > Soil >...
GCAGCGGTTGGGCTGGTGGGAAAAGAATCCGACCTGTTTCGGTTTACCGTAAAACATAGTTTTATCATGCTATTGGTAATTTGTGTACTAACCAGTTTGCAGGCCTATGTAGTGACCTGGATAATTCCTGTTTATGAAAAAGTCGGCGTAGCTGCGTCGGCCGAGGTATACGATTTATCCAGGGGTTTTAATTACTTGCTCGCGCTGGCACTAGTCCTGGCGTTGATTGTGGCCAGTGTTCTTTTCATGGGCCGGAAAAAATAGGATTGCAACGTTATTAATTGTATCGAGTGCCATGCAAAGCATGAGTGTCTATACCACTAATAATTAACATGAGTCAGATGAATATTGCGATTAGAAATAAGCTAGCCGAGTCATACCGGGACGTTTATACTTCAGAGGTTCTTACGATACTCGCTGCGCTAGCGCATTTTAACAATGACATCAAATCGGTCATGTCGACACGATTGAAAAGGCGGGCCAATCGTCAACAACAAAAATCCAGGATAATTTTTCTTGATCCTGAAAGCCTTATTCCGAGAACCTCCATAACGGTGAAAGATGCGCGCAGGGGTAAGTTTGAAGGATCGACCATTCCGGCAGATCTTCAACGGCAGTGGATTCAGGGTACAGGTCCCGCGGCAAAACCGAATGCGCCAATTGAAAGCAGCATTCGAAACGTAGCCTATGCGTTGCTGTCAGGTGCAGATGGATGGATGTTTGATGGAGAAGATGCCCTTGGCCAGATTAATGCGATGTCACTGGACAATCAACGCAACCTTAAGCTGGCCATTCATAATGACCCTGTTTTTCTAAAGGTAGCGGAGCAGGTAGCGGGCGAGATGAACCGCTGGTCGATGAGCTTTCTGGGCCGGAACATTATCGGTGACTGGACTGCGCAGCTGAAGTTCACTACTAAAATATTTCGTGCACGTGGCCTTCACCTCGACGATCGTCATATCCGAGATGGGGAAGGGATAGCCATGGCTGCCTCTATTGTTGATCTTACACTATATGTCGTCAATAATTATAAAGCTTTACAGCAGGCAGGCTCATCGGTTGTTCTGTACCTTCCTAAAATCCAGACAGCAGAAGAAGCTGCATTGTGGAATGAAATGATGAATGCGTTGGAAATGCACATTGGAATGACACCTGGATCCATCAAAGTGTATGTGCTGGTAGAACAACTGGAGGCTACTCATCAGCTGATGGAGATTCGTGCTGCCTTGGGGAAACACTTCGTCGGATTTAACACCGGCCGTTGGGATTACATCAATAGCGTCTCCGATGCAATGTCATGGGACAAGCGTTTTATCAATCCAAATATCGAGGCTATTGTGATGACCTACGGATACATGCGCAACTATGAGGATAGGGTACGACGCGCCGTTAACACCGCTGATCTAAATGGAAATTTTGCACTCTGGCAAGGAGGCATGGAGCCAAATATTCCGGTAGGGTCGGAGGAAGGTGTGTCAGCCAGCATGAAGAAGGCTGTTGCAGGAGCTGAGCGTGAACAGCGCGATGGCGCGAGTGGAAAGTGGGTGGCGCATTGGAAGATGGTTCATATTGTGAGACCTGTGTGGGAAAAAGTTGGCGCGCCTAATCAACTGGGCAGGCAATTTCCGACACTCACATATTCTCAGCAGGATGCGGACGGGCTCCTTTTGCTTGAGACTGCACCTACAACTATTCGTGGCGCCCGTAACTTGTTGAGTGTCGCGTTGCAATATGGTAACGCTTTTCTACAGGGAATGCAGGCGGCAGCCCTCAAACCGGCCGACTATTTTGGCAACGATGATATTTTGTATCTCATGGAGGATATGGCTACTGGAGAAATCCGACTAAGTATTTTGTGGGAATGGGTTCATAAAGGAGCTGCGCTGACAGAAGCTGATCCGGAAACGGGAGTAAAGGCGGGCGACAGCTTTGATTCGGTTCTATTCAAAAGACTACTGGAAGAAGAATACAACAAACTTCTTAAGGCAAGGAACAAGGATGTCCACGACGGATCGAAGACAACCACATTGCCCATTTCCAGGGAGATTGCTTTTGAGTATGTACTGGATGAAATGAAGGCTCCCTGGTTTATTGATCTCCTGAATATCAACCTGAACAATACGGCATTGGATGTAGCGAAGAAAAGAATACGTCTGTTTATGGATAGATTTAAAAAAGAAGGGATTCGTATTACTGAAAATCTGGATTATTGATAAGTTCGCAGCGGGCTCTCGGCAAACCCGATAAAACTTTTATCTTCACAACATTGCGAGAACGTCTCATCACGTAGAGTTATAATTTACGATCGTATTATGCACAGACTGTTCTCTTTATTATCGCGCGCCGGACTAAATTTTTTCGTTTTACTTATAATCGCTATGGTTGGTCTGGCCTGGCTTTTTCCAGAACCTGGAAGCAGGAACGGTCCTTTGCACCTCGTACAAGTAGGCAACGTTGGCGTAACACTTATTTTTTTCTTCTATGGGCTGAAACTCGAGCCGGCAAAATTGCTCGCTGGCCTTGGCCACTGGAAAATGCATGCACTTATTCAGACTACCACCTTTCTTTTATTCCCACTCCTGATTCTTTTATTGCGCACGATTTTTTACACTTCTGATTCTGAATTGTTGTGGCTCGGTGCGCTTTACCTGGCAGCACTCCCCTCAACGGTTTCATCATCTGTTGTAATGGTTTCGATCGCCGGCGGGAACATCTCCGCAGCGATATTCAACGCCAGTATTTCAAGCCTTCTGGGAATATTTGTTACGCCAATATGGATGAATGTCTTTGTCAGCAGCGTTCCCTCCGCACCCGATCTATCCGGCGTCATCCTCAACCTTTGCCTCCAGGTTCTACTTCCTGTAGTGGCCGGCCTTGCCTTGTATAGCCGTTTGGGTTTTCTCGCAGTACGTTTTAAAAATCAGTTGCGTCATTTCGACCAACTGATCATACTGCTGATCGTATACCGTGCTTTTTGTGATTCGTTTTTAAATCGAATGTTTGAAGGATATTCGCTAACAGAACTCGCCGTGCTTGGCTCGCTCATGCTCGTGCTCTTTTATGTCATGTTCGCATTGATGCAGATACTTTCTGTAGGTCTGGGTCTCAGCCGGGAAGACCGGATTACGGTGATCTTCTGCGGCTCAAAAAAATCCCTGGTGCAGGGCGCTGTAATGGGACAGGTTCTTTTTCCGCAAGCTGCAGCATTTGGAATCGTGCTGCTGCCACTGATGCTATACCACGCACTTCAGCTCGTTGCAGGAAGCATTATGGCGCAACGGATGGCAAGAGTTTCGCCCGGCTAAGGGTCCTGATTTTATCACTCGTGGGCTAGCCGATTGGAGAGAATCGTTATAGGAGCTTCATCAATTAGAACGACGTTTAGGTGTTTTGTCCATCTCCCTGATGTTGTCATTAATTTTCAGAAAAGATCTTTCCTTGCGTTGGTGACGCTGATGACCCAAAAGGGTTATTGATTTCGTTCTGTTGTCCACTGCTCAAAAACCAAACATTCCTAAGAATAATGTTGCCATCACGATGATCATAACAACTTCGAATATAGGTTGCTACAGTTTTGACCTAAGAATTTTATCGACGTTTTCCTTATAAACTTCGCCAATCGGAATATCCTTTTCGCCAATACAAACGAAATCTCGTTTTATTGATTTCACCTTTTCAACACTAATAATAAAGGATTTGTGAATTCGCGCGAACAGCTTGCTAGGCAGCTTTTCCTCGATGGATTTAATGCTCACCTTCGTGATTACCGGCCTGGTTGATGTGGAAATATAGATTTTAATGTAGTCCTTTAGTGCCTCGATGAAGAGGATCTCCGAAATAAGGACTTTAACGGAAGCGTATTCGACATTCACAAAGAAATGATCAATCGTTTCCTTTGGCGAGATATCTTTGTGTTTTAACTCATACAATTCTTGCGCTTTATTACAGGCTTTGAGAAAACGCTCAAAAGAGACTGGTTTGAGTAAATAGTCGATGATGTTCAGATCATATCCTTCAAGGGCATATTTTTGATAAGCAGTAACAAGAATAACCATTGGTGGGTCAGCCAGGGTATTTATGAATTGCAAGCCGTTTATCTGTGGCATTTGAATATCCAGAAAAATCAAATCAATTTTTTCCGACGCCAATATTTCCGATGCCTCCAACGGGTTTCTAAAAGCTTTTGCGAGATCCAGAAAAGGTACTTTCCGGATATTGTCGACTAGCAAGTCCAGCACCAGTTTTTCATCATCGATAGCGATGCAACGGATCATTTCAATTCTAACTTTAGAGTTGAACAAAACATACCGTTCTCTTTTTTGATTAGAAGCTGATGCTTTTCAGCATAAAGCAGGTTGAGGCGGGATTGAATATTGGACAGACCAATGCCAGAGTTACTATCCTTGTTCCCTGCTGAATTGCCTACGTATGCATTTTGTACACAAAAGTTTAAGATACTATCGTGGACATCCAGATCAATTTTGATTGACGGTTGCTGAACCAAGCCGATGCCATGCTTGAACGCGTTTTCGACAAAGGGAATAAGCAACATGGGTTCGATAGTCAAGCCATTTGGATTTTCAGAAAGAGTCAACTTTGATTCTATTTTCACATCGTCATGCCCAAAGCGCAATTGCTGGAGAGCGATATAACATTTAAGATATTCAACCTCCTTTTGGATATCGACCCTTTTCTCGTTTGTTTCGTAAAGCATATATCGCATCAATTCCGATAACATTATTAAAGAAGGCTCCAGCATTTCAGAACCTTTTCGCCCGAGAGATATAAGCGTACTCAACACATTAAATAAGAAATGCGGACTTACTTGAGATCTGTAAAATTTCAGTTCCGCTGATAATCTATCGGCCAGCAGCTCTTTTTGTTCCCGCTCCAGCCTTATAGAATCCAGGGCCATGCTAAACAATGTGCTTATAATCAGAAAACCAACGGTAGAGAACACGGCAAAACGGTAGGCTAATTCATCTAATGCAAAAGTTTTGAACAGCGTACTAACGACCAATAATTTGATCAGAGAGAAAACCACAATCAGGCCCGGAAACGCAACCGCATATGGAATCCACTTTTTCTTTTTTAATAGTTTCGGTGACAGGAAATATGCGTTGAAATAAAACAATCCGGCATTGATAACATTTATACAACCGAAATAAAACGTCGCGTCACGCTCTGAATCGGAATTGACAAGACCTTGCGTTTTAAAAAGAAGGGGCAAGCTGAATATTGTGCCCCACACGAGGACATGCAAAATGATCGATATATTTCTGAATTGTCTTGTCACTTATATCTACAATATCGCCAAAGCATAGCACATTAGTAAGAACGTCGACATTTGAAATAGTGTTCGCCAACTATGCCAGAACGCAAATCTGTCTAACTTTTCTTTGAGCAGTTTCTCGTGATCCGGAGTTTTCTTTAAACTCCACATGATTGGGGCAGCTTGAGTAGTGCAAAAAATGCACCCTGCACCTGTACATGCTGCAATGAGTAATGCAACCGAAGCGGACTTATGATAATCGTTCAGGTATGCGACTACTCCATCAATTATTGACAACAGTGTCGATGCAACAAAGAAATATGGGTACACCTTGAGCCCATTGCCCAGGTCATTATTCCTGGCGAAATGCGCATACGCTAATGAACCGATTCTTTTACGAGTGGGAAGCTTGACCGTAGCGACGTCAAAACACATGCCGGCAAAAAGGCCGTTTATTATTAAGCTGATCCAAAGTAGTATTGTTAGTGGTGCCATGCTTTTTTCTACACAAATTACCATTATATGCCTGTAGCTGTTCTCCTATTCCTGCTATGAGTGGACGAACAGGTAAATTCAGTGGACGAAACAATTTTCGGGCAATTGGTGCGAGGCTAATTTTATGCAATGAAAAAAATAACTCAGATCAATGACCGCATTGTATTGTGCCTAATGCTACTGTTCGTGCCACATTACAGTATGAAGGCTCAGAAAAGGAACGAAGAAAGCCTTAAACTCTTCCTAGTTCAGTTAACAGTCTCTGGTTTTAAAGATGACAACGGCCAGGCCATCCTTAATATTTTCAACAGCTCGGATGGCTTTCCTTCTGACTTTTCAAAGGCATATAGAAGCCTGAAAGGTAAGATCATTGAAAACAGGATAACTTTTAGCGTGAAGTTACCTGCAGGCCTATATGCCTTTGGTTGTGTTCATGATGAGAACTCTAACAATAGAATGGAAAAGAACATCCTTGGAATTCCTAAAGAGGGTGCCGGCCTTTCGAACTATTCACGAGGTGGCTATCCTTCCTTTGATAGGGCAAAAGTTCACATTCGCGAGAATACCTTTCTTCAAATTAAAATCAAATATTTATGAAAGAAGGAAGGCGACGGAAAGTGAAAAAGATAACGATGATCACTACTTTAATTATTTTGATTATGGGATTAGGTTGGCTGATGCTTGCAATCTCCGCTGGCATGTTCATTCCTCATGATGGAAGATTTGCTGTAGAACCTGGAAAATTCTCGCCGGACATAATGTCTGCAAAAAAAATAATAGCTGATCTTCAGAATCGCAGGGTTGCTTATGTTGACATGGGTTCAGGCGATCCCGTAATTCTCCTTCACGGATGCCCCTTCAGTGTTTACGAATGGAGAGATGTTGCTCCAGCCCTTGCCAAAAATTTCAGGGTGGTCGCACCTGACCTGGTTGGATTAGGCGATACTCCTGTTCGGCTTAACGATGACTATCGACTCACGGAAAATATGAAGATGGTGCAGGAATTAATGGATCATTTGGGCGTCAAGTCTGCACGTTTTATCGGCCATGATCATGGTGGAGCAATTGTGCAATTATTAATGCAACATGACCCTGACCGCATCGCGATGGCAATACTAACAAATGTGGAGGCTTATGATCAATGGCCAAGCAAACCCGAAATTCCTGACCTGAAACTCATCACAAATCCAGTCACTAGCCCAATCATTTATCAGGCTTTTAAGTTCAAAGCCCTTCAATACAAACTGTATTCAATTGCAGTGGCGGACAAATCAATATTAACAGATGAAACACTTGACGGCTTTACTGATCAACATCTTATGAGTCCGTTGCGATGGCAACGGCTTCGGATTTTCTTTTTCTCACAGCTTGATCCAAAACATAATCGATTGACGCTTGAGGCAGTTCCGGCAATGAAGAGATTTGCTAAACCGGTACTTATCTTATGGGGTCAACAGGATACGAACTTCGGGCCGGCGATCGCAGTTCGCCTTGCGAAGGACATACCAGGCGTAGCAGGTCTGCATTGGATGAAGAAATCGGCTCATTTGCCAATGCTTGAAGAAGCTGACGCGTACAGCAAGGCTGCATTAAACTTCTTCCTTAGGGGAGACGTTGTAAACGAAGCACGCTTGAGCCTGCTAGAAGCCAGACAACAATGACGAGCAGGGCAATTATAGAAAGTAAATCTGATAAATCGGAGGTTGTAATTGTTGGAGCGGGACCAACCGGACTCTTGGCGGCATGCCAACTTGCTCGTTACGGTGTTAAGTTTCGTATAATAGAAAAGAACAAAGGTCCTACCACTCAATCTCGAGCGCTTGCCATTCATGCAGCTTCAATGGAGATGTTTTTACAAATAGGAATTGCAGACAACTTCGTGAGGCTTGGAAAAAAAGTACAGGCCGTTAACTATTTTGTAAAAGGTAAGGTTGAGCAACGCATTCCTCTTTCAGAATTTGGAAAGGGAGCAACGCAGTTTCCTTTTCTCCTAATACTGGAGCAATCCAAATCGGAAAAGCTTCTAATCGATTTCCTTGAAAGGCGTGGACACAAGGTAGAATGGGAAACAGAGCTTGTTGATTTCAGCCAGGGTGATGATAACGTAAAAGTAGTTGTAAAGAATTCTGGTATTGAAGAGACAATTCAAGCTGATTGGCTAGTTGGAGCTGATGGTGCAAGGAGTCAAGTACGACAAATCCTTGACATTCCGTTTGCTGGTCAAACCTATCCTATTGACTTGTTTGTTTTGGATTGCAGGGTCAACTGGAATCTGAAAGAGGACGAAATGTATATAGCCTTTTCCGATCATTCCTTTGCAGGTTTCTTTCCAATGCCGGAAGGCAGATGCAGGGTGATTGGGTTTGTTCCAAAGGAAGCAGCCTTAAAAGAAGAAATCACTTTTGAAGACGTGAATAACGGCTTTGCTGACCGGATGCAAATGAAAATTAAGCTTTACGACCCGAGCTGGATTTCGATGTATCATTCTCATCATCGTTATGTATCTCAATTTAAAATAGGAAGATGCTTTCTCGCGGGCGATTCGGCTCACATCCATTCACCGGTAGGAGCACAAGGAATGAACACCGGCTTACAGGATGCTTTCAACCTCGCATGGAAGTTAGCAGTTGTAATAAAAAAGTGGGCAAAAAAAGATTTGCTTAACACCTATCAGGAGGAGCGCCTTCCATTTGCAAGGAGACTTGTTCGGTCCACTGACAGGGCGTTTAATATGACGGCAAGTCAAAAAGGACTGATGAAGTATATGCGTATGCATATAGCCCCGCGGATACTTGCTATTCTCTTAAAAATAAAACCCGTTGAGCGTTTTTTGTTCAGGAACATTTCACAGATCGGCATATCTTATCGTGATGGTTTACTTTCTGCGAATGGAAAAGATACAGGTTTTGGTTCAAGCGCGCCAAAGCCAGGGGAACGACTCCCATACTTAGAATTCGAAGATAGGTTAGGTCAGCGTGTAAACATCCAAAAGAGAGTCGATGCAACATCTTTACATCTTTTTATTTTTTCCAGTTTTTCCAAAGATGCTGATGAAGAGTTGATCAAATTCCTGGAACAATATAAAGGAGTTATCACCTATGAAAGTATTCTATTCACACCAGCCACGCGAGAGCTTTATAAGAACCTGGATATCATGGAGGGTGGCCTTTATCTAATCCGCCCGGATTTATACATCGCCTATCGGAGTCAAAGTTTCGATCTTGATGGATTGAAAAATTACCTTCAGTTATTTCTTATACTCAATTACAATCGCAAAGGAATGTGATTAATATTCACGCCTGCGCACTTTGATAATCGATTAGTAAGTGAAATTGAATGAGTGAACGGCGTCCAACGGTGTTGGAATAATTGCTGACAAAATGGATTCCATTCTTTTTAGTTGCAAAGGTGCCAGAAGATTCCAGTTTCTTTTTTACCGGCTGTATTATAGACAACAAAGCCCAAAGCTTTTCGCTTTAGACTTTCTGCTTTTAGCTTTTCAGTACAGACACAACTGTTGAAAGAGTTGGATAAGGCGACCCGAGTATTCAATCAGGTTGCAACCATCAACCTCGCAGAAGGGAGGTTGCGTGGTTCGTTACAGATGTGAAGAATTCAGTAAATTCGGACTCCCGCCGATTGGGATGGTGTGGAGCCAATTTCTGACCAAATCAGGTTATGAAGTCATACGATTTAATTGTAATCGGTTCAGGTCCGGCCGGCGAGAAAGCTGCTGCCAGGGCAGCCTATTTCGGACATTCAGTTGCCCTGGTGGAGAAGGAAGCTGATTTTGGAGGTGCTGGAATTCAAACAGGAACACTTCCATCAAAAACGCTGAAGGAGACGGCACTTTACCTGTCAGGTGTTTATCAGAAAGGTGTGTTTGGAATCGACAAAGAAGTGGGACGATCGGTCGGCGTGCAGGACTTCATGTATCGCAAAGAGGTTGTGCGGGAAGCTATGGGCCGCTCGGTGGAGCTAAACCTGGTCCGGCACATGATCGATATATTTTTAGGGCTGGCTACGTTTCGCGATGCACATCATGTTCACGTTCACGGGCCTATTGAAGAAACGATTTACGGAAAGAACATCCTGATTGCAACCGGTTCATATCCCTACCATCCGAAGTTCATTCCGTTTGATGGCATTCGCATTCATGATTCAGACACCATTCTTGAGATCACACGATTCCCGAAATCATTGTGTGTGCTGGGCGCAGGTGTGATAGGATGTGAGTACGCGACAATCTTTGCGGCTATGGGCGTGAAGACGTTTATCGTAAACGATCATGATAAAATACTGGGCTTCCTCGATGAGGACATTTCGATTGCGCTTGTCGAACAGATGAAAAAAAATAGGATCACCATTCTATTTAATAATTCAATAACATCATTTGAGATTCCCGAAAACCCGGACGAAGATTTACACCTGATGTTGAAATCCGGAGAGACCCTTAACACAGATATGTTCCTTTTTGCGGCAGGACGAAATGGATCTTCGTCCTTGCTTCATTGTGAAAAAGCGGGAGTTCAACTCGGTCCTCGCGAAACAATTGTGGTCAACGAAAAATTTCAGACTAATGTTCCCCACATTTACGCTGTAGGTGATGTTATCGGGTTTCCTGCTATGGCGAGTACTGGTATGGACCAGGGCCGAATCGCTGTTGGCCATATGTTCTTTACGAAGAAAGTGGAACCGCTTACGGAGTTGTTTCCGTACGGGATTTACACCGTGCCGGAAGTTTCCATGGTTGGAATGACTGAGCAAAGCGCCAGGCAGCAGAATATTGACTATGAGGTTGGCTACAGTTACTATCGTGATATCGCGCGTGGAAAGATCATGGGCGACAAGGACAATGGTTTTTTGAAGTTAGTCTTTGAAAGGAAGTCGAAAGTGATTGTCGGTGTCCATATCATCGGACATATAGCAACCGAAATAATCCACTATGGTATGGCACTCGTAAAGGAACGCAAAACATTGGACGAGGTAATTGCCACCGTGTTTAATTATCCCACCTTGCATGATTTGTATAAATATGCGTCTTACGATGGACTTGGCAACCTCGAGGGAAAGAAATTGAAGATAGCTGGTGAAATGATCTAAGCTAGGGTTTTGCAACGTAAGGATAAGCAATGAGTTGATGAAAAACTTGAACGAATCATTTAATACAGCTTAGCTGCGAAGGCAGTTTGCTGGTAGATTTTATTCAAACCTCATATCTCGTTTTTTCAAACAGGAAAAAATAATAGGCGGCACGCCTTAATAGATATTTATCTTCATCAGTAGTTTGTGATGTGATTTCCGCGGAGACTCAAATGACTAATACACAATTGTAATCACAGCATTAAGTGTTGATGGGTTTTCTGTCCATTGACCAAAGCTGGTCTTTCTCTCGAACGTAAGCAGGTTTTCGGTCTCTGAATGTTTCCCTGTTTCAACCATTAATCCAGTAAATGGTGGAAGCGCCTTAAAGCCCGGCCAGTCCATCATGTTGCCATGATATTTATATCCGCCGACATCGCCGGACTTCGGCGACATGAATTCAACCTTTTTATTGCCTAGTGCAAATTGTTCTTTTTTCCATAATTCCCATTGGCGCAATCCATTGATCATTCCCATGCGGTACTGACGGTCATCAATCCATTCGAAACCAATGCATATTTTTCGCTTGTCGACCATTATATTTTCGTGTGCAAGATCAAACCTGAGCCAGCCAAATTTTTTCTGTTCCGTTAAAATAATTTCACGATTCAACAAATCTTTGCCAGGTTTTCGGTTGATAGAGTCAAACTCGTAAACATGAAACCGGAATTTTATTGTGTCCTTGGAATTGTACATTAGTCGCAACTGCAATTTTTCAATATAGAAGGGCGCGCGTGGTGCTTCAACCATCAAAGCAACAGCTCCCCCGCCCATAACTGTGTCCAGTGGAAGAATTCCGTCCTTGCCACCCATCCAGCCCAACCGCATAATTTTGCTTTTCAATTTCTTATCCGAAACGGTGACTTCATCCAATAAAATAGCTATGGGTGTAAGGCGGATATTGGAATGGGACTTTGATAATTTCAGGCCACTGATCGCAATTTTTTTAATTTCATACCCGACGGCAGAGAATATCAATGAATCATTGCCCGAAGAAGCGGGTAAGGTAATCTCAAAGGTTCCGTCGGGATCTGACAACGTTCCAACGTTTTTTTCATAAAGACCTATATTAGCATAAGGAAGGGGCATGCCCTTGTCGTCCGTGACTTTACCCATGACAGTAAAGAACTTTTCAGGGAGTGGTTGACAGTTGTCAACGTACGAGTGGTTTCGCGAAAGTGAATCAAGGGAAAAAAGGCATTCTCCGTATTTGAAAATATCAGGTATGTTGGTAATTATTGCATCGCTAAAATTTCTCTTGTTGTACGTATAAATTGTTTTGTTTTTCAGGTCATAGATATTAGAATAGACTGTTAATGAATCCTGGTGAGTCTGTTCCAGGATTGTGCGCATAGTAGCAACGTTAACATCGGAACGCCCTGATACAATTTGTTCAGCTTTTTGATATCGTTCACATTTGGGCTCGTTATTAAGTTCGGGGTGCCAGCGGTTGAAATTGGTTTGGATAAGATATCGTTCATCCAGCGGCCTTATATCCATCTCGTTATTATGCACACCGATGATTGCTGCGTCGCCTGTTGCATCACCTAACATCACAGTCGCCTCACTCAGTTCGGGCAGCGCATAACGATTCAACATTTCCAAGGCCTCTCTCACGGTGGCCGCCTTGTCAAGAATTTCTTGCCATGGATAATTTTTCGGAGTTGTTTTGTCTCTTCCAAAAGAAATTTCCTGATAAGGAGTTTGTGCCGCGTCAAAGAACAATCCTTTTTCATTCATACCGCCTTGGGCCCAGCCTTCCGTCAAGAAAGTGAAAATCACGGAACCGTATCTGCCCTGAAGTGGGGGATTTATTTTTATGGCGGCATCGTCGGCAAACCAATCCTCATGATTTGCAACGAGGATATTGTTTTCATCCTTTAGAAAAAGAATGAAGCATGCGTCAGCCGAATAACTGAACAACAGACTTAAAACAAGTAGTACAATTGTACTATATCGCCGCATATAAGTTGGACGATTTTTTTAGGTTGGAGGTTGCTTGGGTTGAATTTAATATCCATGAGGTAAAGTAATTTGATACGTAAAGCGAATGGAGGTCGTAAGACTTGACCGGGTTGCCTGAAGCAGCACTGAATGTTCGAAAGCCAATAGTACCCAGGCGATGACAAGTACAAGCACAACTGTAGCGAACACATTCAATTAAACGATGCCGTGTTTATTATTCAATAAGGTTTGTAAATTTAGCATATGGTCTTAGAGCGTCCTTTTGCCCTGCTCCTATTTATTTCCATTTTAATCATCTCCTGTGAAAAAAAACAATTGAGGGGAGCAAGAGTTGCTTTAAACTTTCCCGAGGCAGACTCTCTTGCGGTTAAAATTTACCATGTCCCAATTTTCGAAGAAGAGGTTTTAGCTCAATTTGATCTTGACACGGGAAATTACGGGTTGATACAATTGGAATTATCCAAGCCATTAATGTTGAATGTAATTATTAATGGATCCTTTTATAATCTATACCTTAAACCGGGATATGACTTAAAAATTTCAAAAGACACCACCGACTCCAACGAATCGATTTTATTCGAAGGAGAAGGGGCTCCCATAAATAACTATATTAATCGTATTTCTTCAGTGTTATTCTCGGAAAGCTTAGTCGGTTATGACCTTAATAATTTTACGAAGAAGTATGATTCTTTAAATGTTGCCGTTGAGAATTTTAGTCGATCCTATTTTGATCGCTTTCCAATGCAGAAAGATGATTTAGACTTGTTAAAGCAGATTAAAAAAATAAAACTTTTGTCGGTAAAGATCTACTATGTGTTTCAAGCACACAACGATGCGTTATTTGATCAACTCGACAAATTACGAAAAGGCGAACCTATAGGAAAAATCGAGATGCTGGATGAACTCCAAAGTTTTTATTCTGACATTCCATTTGACACAGCATACTTAAGAAATGGGATGTTTGATTATAAGTCCGTTCTATACGACTATTTGTTAGAGTTGCATAATTCTGTTTTTGATCCAAAATTGGTTAAGCCCAATAATCAATGGCCAAAACA